>Ga0208459_1004767_pt1 | contig 9909 bp, 4 predicted proteins | sample AD_UKC087_MetaG_FD_184433 | JGI IMG/M metagenome (GOLD analysis project Ga0208459, IMG submission 184433) | Active sludge microbial communities of municipal wastewater-treating anaerobic digesters from USA - AD_UKC087_MetaG (SPAdes) (version 2) | ecosystem: Engineered > Bioreactor > Anaerobic >... | reverse complement strand
ACAGTTGTTTCCGCCTGTACCGGCATTGGCGACGGGCGGGTGGTTGAAGTTCACGATTACGTCGGAAGATGCAGTACACGTTCCGCGTGTTACTGTCCAGGTGAATGTCTTTGTTCCGTACTCTGATACTGTAACTGTGGTTGAAGGGCTTCCGGCATCGGGAACGAATACGGCTGTCCCTGTCCCGGCAGTCATGCTCCATGTTCCTTTTGTTTCAGCTGATGAGAATATTACTGCACTCAGGTTAAAATCAAGGTCGCATTCATCTCCTCCCCGGCCGGCATTTGCAACGGGCGGCTGGTAGAAATTAACCGTGATCTCATCGCTCGAAATGCAACCGCCGTTTCTTTCTGTCCACCTGAAGACATAGGTGCCAAATTGTGAAACCCTGACCGTGGCATTGGGTGTACGGTTATTGGGTACAAACACTGCTGTTCCTGGCCCGGAAACAATCGACCATTGTCCGTTACCCAGAGCCGGGACTGCACTCAGTGCAAAATCACGGTCGCATTCATCCCCGCCTGAGCCCGCGTTGGCCGGCGGGCATGGTAGTGTTCTCGCGGTAAGCCTTACGGGGTTTGCCTGAAGTCTTCTGTCGCTGTCGGCTGCCACTATATAAATGGTATGCACCTTATCAGGATCAGTAAGCTTCAACACTGTCTGAAGTATTTTACCCTGATCGCTTTTTCCGACATTTAGAACAGCTGTTTCAACAATACCATTATAACCCGTAATTCGGGTCATAAACCTTACAAATGCTGATGAAACATTTGAGAAGTTTTCGTAATTGTAAACAATAATATAAACCGTGGCAGGCCATTTTTTGTCATCAACCATATCCAGTCCGTAATTCAGGGTTATGGACAGAGGTCCTGTTGAGTCCACTGCCGGGGTTCCCGGCACCCAGACAGGCTGTGCAGCCACTTCCGTTTCCGGCAGAAGCAGCATGACTGCAATCAGTGATATGACCTTAATTAATCTGTTCATTCCAATTTCATTATCTCCTTATCACCAGGTAACCCTTTATTGCCTTGCCATTGACAGGCTTTAGAACATAGAAATAAGTATCATCAGGGAGCGGGTTTTCCTTGTCGTCGACACCCTCCCACGAATTATCATATTCATCATTTTCATAGACTCTCCCTCCCCATCTGTTGAATATGGTAAGAGAGGCTTTCCCGATTGTTTCGAGGCCCTTGATAACGAAGAAATCATTGTTGCCATCCCTGTTTGGAGTGATTAGGGAGGGTATTATCAGGTTATTAACCCAGATATGGACCGTATCGGACGATTCAGGGCAGACTCCGTTGGACACTGTCCACAGAAACACATTATCTTCAATTGACAGATCGTAAACCCTGGAATTTGGTGCATTCGGACTAGAGATACGACCTTCACTTTCAATCACCGACCATATTCCCGTTTCATTCTGCTTCAGGGCTCCGGCATTCATGCGTGTTTCAAACACAAAATCAAGAACCTGATCAGGTCCTGCATTGGCAACAGGCTGTTCTCTCACTTCGACAGTCACATTATCAGTATTCACGCAATGGAACCTGTCGGTAAGAGTAACCGTATATTCAGTTGTTGTTTCTGGGGAAGCGATGGGGTTACGGATATTGGGATTGTTCAGGGATGCTGCCGGAGCCCATGAGAATGATCCCTGTCCGGTCGCGTTGAGCTGAACATTTCCTCCTTTGCAAAGCAAGACATCGTTGCCTGCATTGAGTTCCGGCTTATCGTGGAAAGTGACTCTTACAATATCGGAGGATGTACACTGGCTGTTCACCTCTGTCCAGGCAAAGTCATATGAACCGGGGATGCTTACCGTCACCGTTGCATCTGCCTGGTTGGCATTTGGGCTGAAGCTTGCTGTGCCCGGACCGCTTACCAGGCTCCATGTACCGGTTGTCGGCCCCTGAACGGCATTCAGCTTGAAATCAAGGTCGCATTCATCGCCCCCGCTTCCGGCATTAGCCGAAGGTTGCTGAATGAATGTGACTGTCACATCGGAGCTGGAAGAACAGGTTCCGTTAACCTCGGTCCATCTGAACACATAAGTACCATAGGCGTTTACTCTGGCTCTGGTCGCGAATTCATTGGCGCCGGGAATAAATGTTACCGTACCCGGACCGCTAAAAACCGTCCATGTTCCTGTACCGACACTTGGCACTGCCCTTAGATTAAAATCCAGTCCGCAGTTATTTCCGCCTGTTCCCGCGTTGGCCTCAGGTGCCTGATAAAAGTTGACTGTAACTTCAGATGTATCGGCACAGGGGCCGTTTGATACTATCCATCTGAACACTTTTGTGCCATATTCCGATACAATGGCAGTTGCTGAAGCAGAATTCGGGCTCGGTGAAAAAACCACAGCGCCTGTTCCTTCCGGCATCGACCAGGTACCTGTACCACCTGAAGCTGAAGCATTAAGCCGGAAGCTCAGGCCACACTCATCCCCTCCGCTACCTGCATTTGCAATCGGTCTTTGATAAAAGTTAACTGTCACGGAAGCATCGTCTGAGCAAGGTCCGTTTGTTTCAGTCCACCTGAAGGTATATGTCCCGGAGGTTGATACCGTAACCCTTGCATTGGGCGCTCCCGGGTCCGGATGGAATACAGCAGTTCCGGATCCGGAAACCATAGTCCACAATCCTGTTCCGACACTCGGCTGGGCATTAAGTATGAAGTCCATATCACATTCGGTTCCTCCCGTGCCGGCATCTGCAACAGGCATATCGTAAACATAAACCCTGGTATGTGCAGTATCGGTGCAATCCGAGCCATTGGTAATCGTCAATATGTAGAGACCTGCCATCTCAGATGTGGCCGAAATTGAAATTAAAGGACTCATCAGATTTGAAGCAAAACCGTTTGGTCCCGTCCACGAATAGGATTTCATTCCTGCAGGACCACCTGTCAGACTCAGAGGGGATCCCTCGCATACAGGTCCGCTATTTGATGCAACGGCAACCGGGGAAGGATTTATTATAACCTGCACCGGTTTAATATCAAAACAACCCGAGACCAGTGTCCCTTTTATATAATATGTCCCGGGACCTGCAGTCTGAGGAGTCGGGTATTGATTGGTTGCGGCAGCATCAAGCCAGTATGTAAAGGTCATGTTTGGAGTTGAGCCTGCAGTGATTGATGGGCTTGTAAGATCGACCGTTTCAGGTGAACATGCTGCCGGAGGATTTGTAATCATCAGAGTCGGAGAAGCAATTATCGAGATAAAGGCTGTGGAGGTCACGGTGCCGCAGCCATCTGAACCGACGATCGTATTGGTTACAACATAGGCACCCGGCACGCTTGCAGAAAGGTCTACCTGTCCGGTCGATGAACTCACGAAAACCAGTCCGGCGGTCGATGAGAAAGTTCCGGCCACTCCCCCTCCTGAAAAAGTTGGAAAGGGATCAGGATCATTGCTGCAATAAGGTGTTTCCGTGTAACTGAAAGTGGCAACCGGCAGGCTGGTAATCCTGATAGTTGCCGTAGCTATTACAGCAGGACATCCTCCAGATGCCGGTATTGTGTTGGTCACGGTATAAGTGCCGGGAGTGCTTGCCGAAAGATCGACCTGACCTGTTGAAGTACTCACAAAAACCAAACCGGGGGTTGACGAAAAGCTTCCTGCCACACCACCACCTGAGAAAACAGGCAGGGGGTCGCTGTCGTTGCTGCAATAGGGCGATCCTGGATAGCGGAATGTGGCAACCGGAAGCGCTGTTATTCTGACAGGTGTCGTGGCCGTGGCTGTCCCGCAGCCTGAAACGTTATATGTCACGGTATAATTCCCGGGAACACTCATATAGGGTAATATATCACCGGTTGCAGCGCTGATATTCAGGCCTAAAGGCGAAGCGCTGAAAGTTCCGCCGCTTGTTCCGGTCAGGGTAACAGCCTGCGGAGCCGTCAGGTTGTTACAGAAGGGAGAGCCGGGATAGAATATTGAAGCTGAGGCCGGGGGACTCACTGTAATGGTTCCTTTGGCATTTTTATCCCCGAAACATGTACCAACAACGGTAACCTCATAGTTAAATGTACCGGTTCCCGAAGGAGTGCCGCTTATATATAAGGATCCGGAGCTGACCAAGGCAAAAACATTCGGGGGAAGACCCGTAACATTTGCTGATGTAACTCCCGATCCGAGTGCATAGCTAATCGGGGTGATTGGCGATCCGATACATACTATCTGGTTGTCGGTCCCGACAGCAGAACTCAGTTTTATGCATTCAAGCTGGGCAAGGCCCTTGTAAGAAAAGGCCAGACTAAATACCAGGAACAAGAAAACCTTATTATATTTCATCCGGATATAATTTTTAAAAGTCGGATATCTCTTTATAAAGCGCTAATCTTTCCTTCAACACAATTAACAACAACTAATACAAAAACCGTACAAAAACCATACAAAAATCAACTACCTGAAGGTATTAAAGTTCCGATTTTTCTGGAATTCCTTTCCGTTTAACCAGGAAACAGTAAACCCCAGGCCTTGCATTGCTCTAAAACATCAAGGCTAAATTAATCAATTATATGATCTGAATATACGGAATTTGACCAATTAAATGAAATCATCCGTAAACGGTTCTTTTTAGGATACACCCGAAAGGAAGCAAAAGCCCGAAATTTTACTTTCGGCGATTTTACTTCCCGTATTTCTGTGTTCTGTCGTCGTTGATCACTCCCTTCCAGTTCAGTCCGAAAGCAAAATCATATTTATTTCCATCGGCATCGGTATGGCATGTCATATCCCGTGGCACATCTTCAAACTGCTCTTCCACCGTCTTCATGTCGGCAGGCATCTGGAAAGGAAGCAGGCCTGATGGTTCATAAACACCTGTGAGCAGATCCATGAGTGCCTGATCCTGAACTCCGAAATGCACCAGTATGGCTGAAGCGTTTTTCTCAATCTCAGAAAAAACCATAGGATTCGAAACATCAACAATCACTATCACAGGTTTTCGTCCCATCCGGGCCTTTGTTTCATTCACCATTTTCAAATCGTAGCTGTTGATGGCCTCTAAGCTTTTTCCCCTGTACGATCTGTTTATAAAGCTCTCGAGGGGGCTTCCTCCGGCGATACTGGTTTCGCGGGCATGGTCGGCCCTGTACCTGGAGTATTGCAGGCTTATGGGAACATATCCATTCCCCTTTTGCCCGGCATCCCTTTGGTCATATCCTGTTCCTCCGGCAGGACTGGCAATGCTTACCAGCGCCAGATCGGCTTTTTCAGGTTTATCCGTCAGCTCAAAGTATTTTGAAACAACCGCCGGATTCAAAGGATTCGTCCAGGTCTCAGGAGTTTCACGTCCAAACCAGTCGCGTCCTGCAGGGGTATACCTTTTGGGAACATATACTTTGAGTTGTTTCTTCACGGGAAGAACTCCGGAGCTGTTCTTCAGCATAATGATCGATCTGATCTGGGCATCATAGCCTTCCTTCATGAATTCCGGCTTCCCTACTGTTGACTTCGTATTCTCGGTATCGATATAGGGATTTTCAAACAAGCCTACCCTGAAGGTGTTTTTCAGCAGTCTGACGGCTGATTGCTCAAAGCGTGCTCTCATGAATTCTTCACCGTGTTCTTTCACTCCCATGGCGTAAGCTTCCAGAACCGGTCCCTTGTCATTGTTCCCCCCGAACTGATCGCAACCTGCCATAATGATACTGTAGTGTCGTTCGGCTACCGAACGACCTTCTACTCCCCATGGTTTACCTTCAAAGCGGTCAATTCCGCTCACATCTCCCGTTACTCCCCAGTCGGTACAGATCACTCCGTCATAGTTGTAATCTGTCCTCAAAAGATCATTAATTATATATTTACTGTAGGCATTTCCCACATTTTCCCCATATGATGGATCCTGATTGAATGAAATCGTATAATAGGGCATTACAGCTGATGCCATTCCTGTAGGTCCCTGAAGCCTGAAGGCCCCTTCGGTGAAAGGCCGAAGGTGATCTTTTATGTTATTTCCCGGGTAAACTGCATATGCACCATATGCATAATGACCATCCCTGCCGCCTTCTTCAGGTCCGCCTCCCGGCCAGTGCTTAACCATGGCATTTACGCTGTGATATCCCCAGCCATCTGCTATATGTGCTTCACCTTCAGAAGTCTGGAAGCCGTCGACATAAGCCCGCGCCATATCCGTTGCCAGATCAGGATCCTCTCCCATTGTTCCGTTAAAACGCGACCATCGTGGTTCCGTTGCCAGGTCGATCTGAGGCGATAATGCTGTTGCTATACCCAGAGCCCTGTATTCCATTGAAGCAATTTCTCCGAATCGCTTCATGAGTTCAGGGTCGAATGATGCCGCGATACCCAAAGTACCAGGCCACATTGATATTTCCCCTCCGGCTCCGGCGTTGTATTCCGCGTACGAATCGCTCCCGTGCCGCGGATCAGAGCTGGTGTTTACGGGAATACCCAGACCAATTCCCTCAACAAATGCGTTGTTATTCCATATTGCAGCCACTTCCGGACTTTCAACCGATGTGATGAGGACATGTCTTAGATTATCTTCCGTCAGAAATTTTTTCTGCTGATCCGACAGATCACCCGGCAAAACGCCACTCTCAACATAAGCCATTCCGCCATAGGTGGCTTCAGGACCAAAGCCACCCCCTACCGAGGGAATCGACTGATGACTGCTGTAAAGCATCAGTCCAGCAATCTGTTCAATCGACATCCTTGATACCAGATCAAGCGCACGTTCATCTACGGAAAGGCGCCAGTCCTCATAAGGGTCAAGCTTACCGTTCTTGTTAAGATCCTTGAAAGCTAGCCTCTTTATCGTCAGAATTTCAATCCCGGATGCAGGCGAGAAGCCAAGGGTTTGTCCGTCATCATTGCGTATAATGCTGAAGCTGCCCTTATTTTCCTCGGTCCATTTCTGACCGCATCCGCCTCCCGTAAACAGCAAAAGCACGACCACCGGAAATAAGCAATTCTTTAGAGTTTTCATATTCAATGTTTTTAATGGTTTGGGTTCACTGTGAAGAAACATGAATTTCAGTCGTCGGGCAGTATTATCCCCAACAAAGAAAGTCTGACCATCATCACTCATCTTGTTAATCCTTCCCTGTCATACGGGTAATTATTATCACACCATTCGATCCTCTGGTTCCGTAAACAGACAACGGGCCCTCTCAGTACCTCAATCTTCCTAACAGCTTCAGGAGCTATTCCGTCAATGTCATTGGTTATTACCCCGTCGACTATAAAAATAGACTCGGTACTGACATTAAGTGAATTGGTTCTTCTGAACTTTATTGACTTTCCCGAGATAGCGACATTTTTTGCTTTTTGAACAACAGCCTCCGGGAGATTGAAAAGAAAAACTGCGACCAATATAAATAACAACTTTCTCACGGGGATATTCGGATTCTTATTCAAGTATGTTTCTCATATAGTCAATGCATTTCTTAACCTCTTTAGCGGCATCCGATCCTTCAGGAATTTTGTATTCGAGTTCAACATCAACGCGAATGGGCCATTTTTCCTTTTTTAGCAATAGCAACACATCGGCAATGGGTGTTTCACCCTGGCCAAACTGCATGTTTGTATTGGGAGTGGCATGTTTTGGTCCTGTTTTATCCTTGATATGAATGCTTCTCATTCTGTTGTGATACTTTATTATCACATCATTGGGATGCAAACCGGTGGCGCCATAGTAGTGACCGACATCAAGGTTCAGCATGTTTGCAGGAGAGTACCCAAGATATTTGTCAAAAGAGAATCCGGGGTCGGCAACCTGTCCGTGGGTATGAAACATCGCAAGACTTTTGTGTTTCTCCGCGAATTTTCCAAGCCTTTGGCAGTTGGCATCGGTCAATTCATCCGTGATACCAATGGAGCCAAGAGCTTTTGCTGCCCTGTAAGCGTAATCGATCTCCTCATCCGACCAGGCTGAAGGAGCAAATTTTGCAATATAGACTTCAATCCCGGCCTTATTGAATTTCTTTCTCATATCGACATAGCGCTCCATAGGCAGCGACAGCCTCCATCTTCTCTGATCTTCCTTTATAGCTTCCAAAGCCTTACTCATTTCCTCTCTCTGCTGTTCAGTCATCAGACCCATCGATCTTGGCCTCTGTATTGAAGGTATTCCAAGATCCTCCTCAGCAACATTTCTCAATTCTATTGAATTGACCCCGGCAAAAAGAAGATACTCGATTACGTTATCAACTTTATGGGGCATACTGCCATAGCTGTAGGTAGTTACTCCCAGCTGAACCCCTCCAACTTTTGAATTTGGTTTTTTTCGCTTTGGAGCAGCAGCATATGAAATGTTGAAAGAAACAGTTGTTAACAGCGTTGCTGCAGCAGCTTTTCCCAGAAATCTACGTCTTGAAATAGGTTTATTGTTCATGATTAAAGGTGTTTGCCAGAGCAGTAATTATTTGATAGAACAAAGTCCTTAAATGTACTCATAAATATCTTCTGTCAGACCTCGGTAGCAGACACAATTAACATTTTAAATGAATTGATCAGGACAAAACTGAGGCAACTTTTAAGGCATAGTTCAGTAATTACATTATCTTTTATTGGTTACAAAGAAAAGAACACCGGAATAGGAAAGCTTTAGCCCATCCATACGGATGTACCAGTCGAGTTGTCGGGCGATCCACTGAAACCCAAACTTTCCATGCCAATACCTGATGAGCTGAATTACGATATTTGCTCGGACCTATATGGGAAATCCCGTGAACCGAGAAGAGGGTCCATGCCATAAAGGCATACTGACAGATGGGATAAATGAGAGTCTCTTGTTGTCCGGTCGATAACTGTTCTTAATATTGTAAACTGCTAGGGACTGGCGTTGGTAAAGGCAGTAGAAGCCCCGAACAATAAAGCAAGGATCAGATATTTATACCCCAAAAGGATTTTCTTGATGCCTGAATACATTCATCCCAGGGAAAGAACTTTCTTTCATCCGTATATAATTTTATTTTAAAGGTCGGATGGAACCTACATGTTTGAAAATTATATACATAAGTGTTTGTGTATACAATACATGTGGGTTTCATCATACTATAATTATGATTTTAAAGGAACAATGCCTGCCTGTAGTCAGACAGCAAACAGAGAAGCCACATGACAGAAGATTATATAAATATGTGTTTGTACATTTGATGAGGATCAGCTGACACGCATTGTCATGGATTATATAAATTAATAATTAGGTTTGAGTATGACCAACATACGAAATTTATTTCAAAAAAGACCAACTTCACTGATATAATATATCTATAGTAATATTTTCTCCTTAAAATCGTTATTCTGAAGCATGGGAGTTTAACCATAACCGGAATAATCAATGGGGAGAATAGTAATATCCAGCATAAAAAATGCCTTGTTTTTTTTCGCTCTGTTCCCTGCGGCAGTAACAGCCACAGCGCAAACGGCATTGCCGGAGGTTTTCATCGAAGGAACGGTAAAGGAACAGATGAATTATGTCCAGGAAAAGACACGGATATATGAGGATTTCAGAGCCATCCGGGAAGACATGTTCCAAAAGCTGAAGAGAAATGCCACCGATTCGATAGATGCAGCCAAAAAAGCAATAGGAAAGCTTATTTCCGAAAGGCAAGACAGGGATGTTCTCATCGACTCTCTCAACTCAGCCATTGAGAATGTCAAATCGGACCTCGAATTGATGACTCGGACAAAGAACAGTATAGCATTACTAGGAATGGAAGTAAACAAAAAAGTTTACAATTCCATTCTTTGGACTATTATTGCTGCCCTGACCGGACTACTTGTCATCGGATTTCTTGCCTACAAAAGGAATCGTATTCTTACGATCAATACAAAAAAAGAATACGAAGAGCTTAAAAAGGAATTTGAAGCCTACCGTAAAGCCTCAAGGGAAGCCAGGGAAAAAATGTCAATGGCTCATTTCAATG
>Ga0208459_1004763_pt1 | contig 9914 bp, 11 predicted proteins | sample AD_UKC087_MetaG_FD_184433 | JGI IMG/M metagenome (GOLD analysis project Ga0208459, IMG submission 184433) | Active sludge microbial communities of municipal wastewater-treating anaerobic digesters from USA - AD_UKC087_MetaG (SPAdes) (version 2) | ecosystem: Engineered > Bioreactor > Anaerobic >... | reverse complement strand
GGAAGCGAGCCATCTATTTGTATTAAAGGCAAAAAAATTCCTTGGAGCGATAAGGGGGTGGTGGAAGAATTAATTAAAAAACAGCCATAGGGCTGTTTTTTTTAATTTTTCTTAATTTTGTGGTATAATTATACAGACAAGAACATCCTGTATATCATTGAAAACTAAACTTTAGTAATATATTTTTCGAGAGACAATGGCAGAGTTTTTCTTGAAAAAATTTATTAAAGGGTCGGCTTTTTAAGAAAGCTTAATCCTCTTGTAGAAAGAGGATTAAAATAATTAGAAAGACTATGTCGATGGATATATGGCAAACCAACACCCATATTGGTGTAATTGAAGAAAAATTGGGTGTTGATTTCCGCGTCAGATCTGATATGCATTTGAGAACATTTCTCAGATTGCCTTTTGTCAGAATAGCTCTTAGCTTTTTGCTGGAGTAAGCTATAAATAGCAAGGATGTTCTTGTCTGAACGGATTCTATCTTAAGTATAATGAATCTTTACAAATTTTAAATAAAAAAACTGTGGAAAACTAAAAATGGTCTAATAAGGCCATTTTTTTGATAATAACTCCCATTTTTGTTATTATTTATATATACGGAGTGTATATATTTAATATGGAAGCGTACTACAAAAAAGAGGGGTTTGAGTTATATCAAGGAGACTCGTTAGAGCTTTTAAAGAATATTCCAGATAATTCTGTGGATATGGTTTTTGCTGATCCTCCTTATTTTTTATCAAGTGGAAGCTTTACCTGCCAAAATGGGAAAATGGTTAGCGTTAAAAAAGGAGATTGGGACTTAACAAATGGAACGAAGAAAAACTTTGAATTTCATGATAATTGGATTAAAGAATGCAGAAGAGTATTAAAATCAAACGGCACTATTTGGATTAGTGGGACATATCATTCAATATATCAATGCGGTTTTGCTTTAGAAAAAAATCATTTTCATTTTTTAAACGATATAGCATGGTTTAAGCCAAATGCTGCACCAAATTTAAGTTGTAGATTTTTTACGGCTAGCCATGAAACATTACTGTGGGCGCGTAAGGAAAAAAAAGGAAAACATATATTTAATTATAGCTTAATGAAAGATGGCGATTGGGAGGGAGATTTTATCAAAAAGCCAAAGACACAAATGCGATCCGTTTGGGCAATTGGCACACCAAAGCCAATAGAAAAGAAATTTGGAAAACATCCTACACAAAAACCATTTGATTTGCTTCGTAGAGTTGTGCTGGCAAGCACTAAAAAAGGAGATGTTGTTTTAGACCCTTTTGCGGGCAGTTCTACTACTGGTTTGGCATCGTATTTATATGGTAGAAAATTTATCGGTATTGATATGGAAAAGCACTATTTAGATTTATCAATAAAGAGATTTGAGGAATTAGATAAAAATATAAAAAATAAAACAAAAGGAATTTAGATTATATGGCAAATTCAAAATCTTGGCAGAAAATATTCGATGATTATAAAATTTTAGATCATGACTTTGATAAGACTCCATTTACTATTTCTGCAACACAAATTAAACGTTCTTGCCAAAAGTTTAAAGAAACAAGCGAAAAAGAAGTACGTATTTTATGTAAACAAGATACTAGGGAAGATAGGCCAGATATTTTTAAGAAGCATGGCTTATTTTTGCTTCCAACAAAAAATGGTTTTTATAGTATTATAAAAGGTGAAGGATATATAGATCTTCCGATTATAGAAAAAGAAATTTTGGAATATTCTTCAAAATTAAATTTTAATCTAGACACAGCAAGCGTTGGAGACTCTGAGATGCAACATCTTGATTACGCATACGCGGCTAGTTTAATTAGAACTTTTATGGGAGATCCATCCCTCGTGCTAACAATTAGAGGGAGAAAATATACACCAGACTTTGAGTTTTTTGTTGGCAAGCAATTAATTAAAGTATCTAGTGTCCAAACAGAAGTTGACGCAGGGTACGAAGGAGAAAAACAAGTTGTTTTAATCGAAGCAAAGAATTTTAACGCCTCAAATGTTATTATTCGTCAATTATATTATCCATTTCGTCAGTGGCAAGAAAAAACAAAAAAGAAAGTTATAACATTGTTTTTTGACAAAGATCATGATGGGAATATTTATTCTATTTGGCAATTTGAATTTGGCGATCCAAAAGATTATAACAGCATAAAATTACTTAAGTCTGGGAAATTTAGAATAAGCAATAAGTTTTAGACTGTATATGGCTAAAAAGCAAAAGAAAGATATAGATAATTTAATAGAACAGAGCGGTATTATAACTCATCATAAAGTCATAGAAATCTTAATTAATGACGGTTGGGATGTTCTAATTAGTCCTTATTATTATGACAATATTAATAATACGGTTAGAGAAATAGACATTATCGCAGAAAAGCAATGCAATTCAAGTAGTTTTAGAGATTCCTCTGGACAAGTAAATATTCAACTATTCATTGAATGTAAATATATAAACAACGAAATTGTTTTCTGGTTTGATAATAAAGATGTTGATCGTGCAGTAGAAAAATTCCAAAAAGAAACGAGTTTAAAAGTTTTACATAGATGCTCCTCTGCTGACATATTGACTAGCGATTTACATTATCTGGAAAATTCTAAAGTAGCGAAATTGTTTTCTGCTAATAAAAATAAAGAGGATATAATATATAAAGCATTTACACAATGTTTAAATTCTAAAATTTATTATGATCAATGGCAGAATCATCCAATATTCAAACAATTTAATCAAAATCAATCAACTTGTACAAAAATATTAAAATATCCAATAATTGTATGTGATAATTTTAAAAATTTTAAAAGAATTATCTTTGAGGATAATGAGCATAAGACAGAACAGATTGATTCTAATTTTCAATTAGAGATAAATTATACTTATTTAGATAAAGATAAAAAATCAACTATCAATGATAATTTTTTGATTGATGTTGTAAATTTTGATGGTTTATCATCGTTTTTAGAGGGAATACATGCAGAGGCAAAAAAAATTAATAGTGCATTAATTGACAAAACATTTAATTAACTAAAATAATAAATTACAAACCACTATGGAAAACAATGATTGTTGCAACCAACAAGGTTGCTGTGAGGGAGATAACAATAAAAAGAAGTTTGGATGGGGAAAATGTTGCGGGGGAGGGTGCAACTGCTCCAATATTTTTATGTCAGTTGGCGCAGCATTAGCAGTTACGCTATCATGGTCTGTAAAACATTCAATAATCTGGGCAATAGTTCATGGCCTATTAAATTGGATTTATGTAATCTATTATCTGTTTATTAACAGATAACCCCGTTAAGTGTTTACTACTTAACTGGGGTAAAACGATAACTATAATTTTAGCAATAAAAACAATTAATTTTATGGAACAAAAACAAGAAGATGTTTGTTGTCCGCAGTTTGATCCAACTGGTTGGGACAATAAAATATATAATTGGCAGGACAAGATATTTATAAAAAAATGGATACCGCAATTCATGCATATGCCGATTCCTTCTATGGTAGGGAAAACCATAATGTATCTTTGGGAAGCGGCTCAAAAAGCAGGAGCGGTAAATAATTTGCAGGATTATTTATTGTTAAATCGCGATCCAAATCCATGGGTTGGCGAATTTTATTTAGCAGTGAATAAAGAAGTCCCTGGAATGGAAAATGTAAGGATATCGGGAGATTTTATCAGTAAAGTTTTTGATGGTGGATATAATGAAATGCCAAAATTCATAAAGCAGATGGATGAATATCTTGCTTCGCAGAATAAAAAAGCAAAAGATTATTATTTCTATTATACTACTTGTCCGAAATGCGCTAAGAAATGGGGCCATAATTATATAGTAATGTTTGTTAGGGTATAGTATAATATATTTAATTAAATTAATAATATTAATATGGAAAAAACAAAATTCCAAAATCTAATAATTATAATTCTTGTTTTAACCGTTGCATACTTGGTATACACAAATCAATCAATAGACAATTTGAAAACCTATAAAAATACAGAATATGGTTTTACAATACAATATCCAAAAAATTTAACTGCTGAATCTGCTTTTAGAGCTTATCCTTATTATTCAAGTTATAATAGCGAAGAATATTCTACTACGTTAAATTTTTGGAAAACTGATGCAGACTCCCAAGATATGGGAAAGGAAATAGTATCTATTCCGGTGTATAGTTATGCTCCAAATAACAATCCAATACTTCCGCATATTTACATTGATGTAAGGATTGGTGCAAGTGCATGGCCAGAAGATGTAAAAAATTGCTATAAGTTAAGACCTGAATATGAGCCATATGAAAAGAATTTCGTAACCCAAGTTATAAATGGAGTAGAATTTAAAGTGTTTACAGATACACTTGGAGGAAGGGGCAGACATTCTTATTTGAGTGCTGAGAGCTATAGAACAATTCATAATAATATTTGCTATGTAATAGAACGAATCAGGACAGGAAGTAATGATGGATTGTCAGCAGACGCGGCTAAAGAAGATGATTTGATTAATTATTACAATCAAGCATCTGATATAATAAAAACATTCAAGTTTACTAAATAATTCAATAATTTTGTTGGTAAAACTATTACGCCCTTAGTATTCGCTCAGGTATAAAATAAACGGCTAAGTTCACTTAGCCGTTTATTTTCAATACAGTATTGAGTTTTTGGCGAAACGCCCGCCCGCCTCGCAAGCGAGCTTGCTCGCGTTGCGGGCAGGGCTAAATCAATTTAGCCGTTTATTTTTTCACCATATAAGTATCTTTTAGCTTATATCCTAATTTTCTGTAATATTCTCTTGTTCCTACAGAAGATATTATTGCTATTCCTTTTTTTCCGGTTTTTTTGGCTATACGCTCAGCTTCTTTGATGAGTTTTTTGCCCAATCCTTTATGCTGGACTGCTAATTTGTGTTTTTTATCTACTTGAGTTTGCAAACCAAAAGTATGGACATCTCTTATTAAGACGCAATCTTGCAATGCTTTTATATAATGTTTTTTATTATCAGCGATTCTTAAACGAAGCATTGAATATAATTTTTCTTGATCTGCACTTTCAAAAGTGAGCAATATTTCTTGGCCGTTTGAAGCAGTATATTCGTATTTAAAAAGCTTCGGGCTGCTGTCTCGCTTTGAACCTCTTATTTCTCTACATCTGATGCATTTGCATTTTAGTCCTTCTTTTTCCATTAGATTGGAAACTAATTGACGCATATTGGTTGTTTGGCCTGCAAGATTTTGCGCGTATTGTGCGGGAATATCGCGGATAATTCTTTCGATTCTTACATAAGGCGGAACTATCTTTTTTATCTCAATGATCAAGTCGATTAATTCTTGAGTAGTATATTCTTTGAATTTTATTTTGTCTTTTATTTTGTAAAGCTCTGCTTCTTTTAACAGGACTAAAGGATATATTTTTAAATAGTCAGGCTTAAAATCAGGATTCTCAAAAATTTCTTTAAACATTTCTAAGTCCCTTTGCAAATTGGAACAGGGGAGATTTGGCATTATTTGGTAAGAGACTTTAAATCCAGCATCTTTTAATAATTTTGTGGCATTGATAATATCCTGCCTTGTGCTTCTGCGTCTGGAGAATTCTAAAACATCGTCATAAATAGATTGAATGCCTAATTCGATTTTTGTTATTCCTAATTCGCGCAAGAATTTTATTTCTTTTGGATTAATAAAATCTGGCCTTGTTTCAACCGACATCCCCACAACCCTATGCTTAGCTTTCTGGTTCTTTTTTTGTTCTTTTATTAAATCTTCTATTTTGCATTTTACATTATCATTTTCGTTTTTAATATTTGATTTTTGATTTAAGCTATTGCACGCTCTATAACATTCTTTTATATACCAAGTTCTATAGTCTTTTTTATAGTAGCTCCATGTTCCGCCAATGATTCTTAATTCGATTTTATCAGTAGGATGACCTTCTTTTTGCAATGATTCTATTCTTGTTTTTATTTGAACGAACGGATCGAATTTTAACATTTTGGCGCGCTGGGCAGCTGGTTCTTTTGATAAATAGCTTTTGGGCATTCCAGCTTCTGTTGGGCAGTAAATACAATTGCCAGGGCAAGCATAAGGCTTTGTTAAAGCTGAAACATTAACAATGCCTGAAAGCGATCGAACAGGCCTAGTTCTTAAGGCATTTTCAATGGTAGAATTTCTTTTGTTAGGGTAATAATTATGGTAAGCTTTAAGTAAATCAAAATTAGAGGGAGAGGATATTCCGTATTTTTTAGCTATTAAACGCTTAAAAGCGGCTAAAGATTTTTGATCCTTTACCTTTGATTTTATTAATAATTGTATTATTTCTTTTGAGATATGCATGATAAATATGTCCAAAAAATATTAGAGCAAACCTGTCAAGATTATAACCTAATCGCAGAGCAGTATACAAGTACCAGATCCTATGTGCCAGGAGATGTTTTGAAGTTATCTGAATATATAAATTCAGGAGACAAAGTTTTGGATTCAGGGTGCGCTAATGCCAGATTGTATCCGATTATTAAAGAAAAAGGCGCTAAATATGTTGGAATAGATGTTTCGGAATCATTAATCGATATTTCTAAGAATCTTTATCCAGACGGGGAGTTTAGAGTAATGAATTCTTTAAATATGGATTTTGATGATGAGGTTTTTGACAAAGTTTTGTCAGTTTCTGTTTTGCATCATATTCCTTCAGATAAATTGCGAAAGAAATATCTTTTAGAAATTAATAGAGTATTAAAAAAGAGGGGATTGATTTTACTTAGAGTTCAGGATTTGATTTCTAATCAGAAATACAGGACTTTGATTTTAAAATATTTTGTTTTGAAATTAGTCGGTTGGAATAAAATGGATTTTGGAGATTTGCTGATTCCTTGGAAAGATGGTCAAGGAAATATTTTAGCTGAAAGATATTTTCATTGTTTTTCAAAAAAAGAATTAAAAGAATTATTTAAAAAATCAGGATTTAAGATTAAAAAAATATATTTTGATGGGAAAGATCCATTTTACAATATTTATGTAATTGCAGAGAAAACATAATAATTATTTAAAAACCGCCATATAAAAACTATGGCGGTTTTTAAATTCATGAAATTTATTTTGTTTTAAATCGTTTTTCCAATTCAGCTATGCTTTCAACAATTCCGCTGTATTCAAGTTCTTCCATTCCAAGCATTGCGTTTCCAAAGAATCCTTGTTCTCTGATATCGATTGCCTTTCTTGAAGCTTTTGAACGGATTTCATCCCAGAATGGATGATCAAAACAATCAACCATTTCAGTAAATTTTCCTTCATGAACGCATAATGCCACACAGCTTACCATTGGAGGCCCATCAAAAAATGATGTTGGAGAATTTACTTTTGAAGGCATTAATGGTCCTATGTGTGAACCGCGCATAAATCCATCGACATAAGGAGCTAATCTGAAAGGAGACAATATTTCTCCTGTGGCTGGAAAATCTTTTTGGACTCTGACTAATGCGACAGGATCGTCTTTCCCTGTATATTTTCCAGCAATGTTATGTAATCTGGTTGTGCTTACTGACGCGCATTGTTCTCCGTTAGGAGCAAATACTGATTCAATTGAATATCTTCCAGTTTCTCTTAATAAAACAGCAATGTCATATAAATCAGCAGGAGCTTTTAAATCAATATATTTATCCGCGTCTTTATATTTAACATCAACGATTCTGAATGTGAATCCTTTTTTTGCAGCAGGGGATAAAAGCAATCCTGAATTATGGAACGGATCTGCGAATCCTAAATAAAATGGTAAATTGTAAGCGCCTGGATCAGTTTTGTCAGCTAAAAAAACTAAAAATGGTTCAGCTGGTCTTTCTTGAAATTCCAATTCAGCGACTGCTGGCCCTGCGCCTTTAACATTTCCCGAAAAGGAATCTTTTAATAAATCTTGGCCTGCTCCGTAAAGTCCTTGTTCTTTTGCAACTTGCGTTCCTTGCATTAAAGCATCCCAAGCCAATTTATGAATTTCATCATTTCCAATTCCTTTGATATGTGACATTAAAATAGCAATATCATCTCCTGTATGAAAGATATGGCTATCAATTATCAATGGACTTGATTTTATGAAATTTATAACAGTTTCAAGAACTTTTGAACTTGGTTTGATATGCCCTCCGATAGAACCGATATCTGCTTTAATTAATGAAATAGTTATTTTCATAATTTATTTTTATCTCAGAGATTTTTGTTAATTTATTCTCTGAGTTGATTATTTTATTAAATCTATTTTACCATGGTAAAATAGTCTGTCAATTTTTATTGAAAATAAAAAGCCGTCAGAAGGCGGCTTTTTAAATTGTTTATCTTTCTCTTTTTCCAGCAATAAATTCTTCTAACATTTCTCTGGCTTTTTCATCTGTAAATTGTTGTGGCGGATGTTTCATGAAATATGCTGAAGCTGATAATATCGGTCCGGCGATTTTTCTGTCTAAAGCGATTTTTAAAATTCTGACAGCGTCAATAATAACTCCTGCAGAATTTGGAGAATCTTCAACAGATAATCTTAATTCTAATGTTAAAGGCACATCTCCGAATTTTCTTCCTTCCATTCTAATGAAACAAATTTTGTTGTCTTTCAAGAAGGGGATATAATCTGATGGTCCAATATGCAAATTGTCATAACTTAATCTTTTTCCCAATTCAGCTTCGACAGCTTCTGTTTTTGATAGTTTTTTGCTCTTTAATCTTTTCCTTTCAAGCATGTTTAAGAAGTCTGTGTTTCCTCCAAAATTAAGCTGGTATGATTTATCGACAGTAACTCCTCTTTGTTTAAATAAGTGGGTCAAAACACGGTGGGTGATTGTTGCTCCGACTTGAGATTTAATATCATCTCCAATACATGGCAATCCTGCTTTTTCAAATTTCTTTGACCATTCAGAATCAGAAACAATGAAAACCGGCATGGCGTTTACAAAACCGATTCCAGCTTTTAAGGCTGATGTTGCATAATATTCTGTAGCTTTTTGGCTTCCAACAGGCATGTAGCTTACCAAAATTTGAGCTCCTGATTTTTTCAATTCAGCTGCAACATCGACTGGTTTTGCTTTGCTTGGAACAAATCTTTGGTCTTCTGGATATTCTTGCATATGATCGGCAACTCCGTCTAAAACAGGACCCATTTGAACTTTAACTCCCATTTTAGGTATGTTTTTGCAGAAAACTGTTGTGCAATTTGGTTTGGCAAACATTGCTTCTGAAACATCTTTGCCGACTTTTCTTTCGTCAATATCGAAAGCTGCGACTATTTCAATATCTGAAATTTTATAATCTCCGACGACATTGTGCATTAATCCTGGCACTAATTCATCATCGTTTTTTATGTCTTTATAATAATAAAGCCCTTGGATAAGGCTTGATGCGCAGTTACCAATACCTGCGATGGCTATTTTAATTTTTTTCATATTTATGCTAATTTATTGTATAAAGGTTTTTCTTATTTTACCACTGTAAAACAAACTGTCAATCGTTTATTATGGCCAATCACGAGCTTGCAAAAATGTTTTTTGAGATAGGCGAAATGTTAAATGAACAGAAAATTCCTCACAAACCAAGAGTTTATCAAAATGCTGCGGTTATTATAGATTCTCTGCAATTTGATTTATGCGAGTTATATAAGGAAGGGGGAGTAAATGCCATAAAAAATATTCCTGGAATCGGAGATGGTATGGCATCTAAAATAGAAGAATATTTAACAACAGGGAATTTAGAATATTATTTTCAATTAAAACAAGAGATAAAATATAAAATATGAACTCAATACAAAAAGAAATATTAAAAAAGAAATCTTTAGGCAACACAAAAATTGTTGCTACTCTCGGCCCTGAGACAAAAAATAAGGATAGTATCGAGGCGATAGTAAAAGAAGGCGTTAGCATATTTAGAATAAATTTTTCTCACGGAA
>Ga0208459_1004756_pt1 | contig 9925 bp, 7 predicted proteins | sample AD_UKC087_MetaG_FD_184433 | JGI IMG/M metagenome (GOLD analysis project Ga0208459, IMG submission 184433) | Active sludge microbial communities of municipal wastewater-treating anaerobic digesters from USA - AD_UKC087_MetaG (SPAdes) (version 2) | ecosystem: Engineered > Bioreactor > Anaerobic >... | reverse complement strand
GGGTGCCTTGATTTCTCCCTGGATCCGATTGCTGCAGCGCGGCTTGGGCTGGGGCAGTTACCTGATCCCCTTCATCCTCGGCTGGGTTGGTGTCTTGATTATCCGACAGCGCGCCGATCAACCCTTTCGCTTCCCGCTTGGGCAGGCCCTCGCTCTGGAAGGCGTCTACTTCGTCCTCCTCGCTCTGCTGGCTCTGATCAGCGGGCTCTCCCTGGATCGTGCCGAAGCCGGTCAGGATGGCGGTATTGTTGGCTGGGGTATTGCTGAGCTTATTAATAATCTTGCGCCGCTCCCTTGGAGTACGTTAACCTTAACCCTGCTCCTCAGCATCTTCATATTCTTTGGCTCAGGCCTGGCGCGCTGGTTCTATCACCGCCTGGAGGAGAGCCTGGAATCAACTCCTGCCACGGCTGCAGCCCCCGTCCCGACTGCGGCGGAACCAGCTACCCTATCTGAGGAAGAAGAACCTGCACCCCCACCATCTTTGGCGCGGGATGAACAACTGCCTCCCCTCAACCTGCTGCTCAACGCCCATACCGCCCCGCCAGACCAGGCTGAAATCCGCGCTACGGCACATCAAATTCAAACCACCCTGGGTGATTTTGGCATCCCTGGCCGCGTGGTTGGCTATCGCATCGGCCCCACCATCACCCAGTTCGCCCTTGAGCCCGGCTATGTCGAGCGCGAAGGCCCCGATGGCGAGATGATGAAACAAAAAGTTCGGGTTTCACAGGTTTCTGCGCTGGCCCGTGACCTGGCTCTGGCGCTCTCGGCTGAGCGCCTGCGCATCCAGGCGCCCGTCCCCGGGCAATCCTATATCGGCATTGAGGTTCCCAACAGCCGCAGTTCGGTGGTTCGTTTGCGCCCCATCCTGGAAGATGAGGCTTTTCAACATTTACAGTCTCCGCTTGCCATGGCTTTGGGGCAGGGGGTTTCGGGCGAGCCGGTTGTTGCCGACCTGGCCCGGATGCCGCACCTCTTGATTGCTGGCACCACCGGCTCCGGTAAATCAGTCTGCATCGCTGCCCTCACCACCTGCCTTGTGATGAATAACACCCCTGCCGATCTCCGCCTGGTGATGATGGACCCCAAGATGGTGGAACTGGCCCGCTTCAATGGACTGCCGCACCTTCTGGGCAAAGTAGAAACCGACGTGGACCGCATGACGGGTGTCCTTCGCTGGGCGCTTCAAGAAATGGATCAGCGCTACAAGATCTTTGAAATCGAGAAAGTCCGCAATCTTGAAGTCTATAATCGCAAAATGCAGCGCAAAAAGCAGCCTGGCTTGCCGCGTATCGTCATTCTCATTGATGAACTGGCAGATCTGATGATGCACGCCCCTGAACCCGTCGAATCCAGCCTCATCCGCCTGGCCCAGTTGGCCCGCGCCACCGGCATTCACCTGGTTGTTGCCACCCAGCGCCCCTCAGTCGAGGTCATCACCGGCCTGATCAAGGCCAACTTCCCCGCTCGTATTTCGTTCAGTGTGGCCTCGTCCATTGACTCTCGCGTCATCCTTGACACCAACGGTGCCGAAGCCCTGCTCGGCAAGGGCGATATGCTTTTCCTCAACCCCGAAGTCGGTTCCCCCACGCGCTTGCAGGGCGCGCTGGTCACAGATCAGGAAGTTCAAAAGGTCCTCAATTTCTGGCAAAAAATGGCGCCCCCGCCTGCTGGCGATGCCCCCTGGGAAGAGCTGATTGGCCTGGAAGACGGTGATTCGGATTCTCTGGTCAAAGAAGCCACTGCCCTGGTGCGCAAGATGCAGCGTGCCAGCGCCTCTCTGCTGCAGCGTCGTTTGCATATTGGCTACCCGCGCGCCGCCCGCCTTATTGACCAGCTTGAAGCAGCTGGCGTCATCGGCCCCTCGCAAGGCAGCGGTCGAGATCGTGAGGTCCTGCTGGACCCCGAAATAGATGATGGAAGAGATTGTTCTGAAAATAATGATGGAGATGATTATGAAACTTGAACTATGGCTTCGACAAGTATTTAGTAATGTGATTTTGAAGATCGCCTCTGTGATGGTTCGTTTAGGATTAAGGCCCAATATTATTTCTGTTTTGGGTTTTTTAACTATGATTTTTCCTGCATATTTTTTTAGCTCAGGAAATTTTATATTAGCTGGATTTCTGTTACTTGTTTTAAGCCCCCTTGATGCTTTGGATGGAGCAACTGCGCGGCTATTAAAAAATACTACTAAATTTGGGTCTTTTATTGATTCTGTGCTTGATAGATTATCTGAATTCTTAATATATGGCGGATTATTAGTTTTTTATCTTAAAAATGATAATCCAATAATATGTATAGCTATTTACTTAGCTGTTTTGGGTTCTATGATGGTATCATATACTAGAGCAAGGGCAGAATCACTAAATTGTCAAGTTAAGATAGGCGTGGCTCCTCGATCTGTACGTATTATGATTTTAAGTATACTATCGTTATTGAAATTGTCATGGTTGGGCATAATTATTTTGGCTATATTGACTATTGTAACGACACTTCAGCGAATTTTTTATGTTCGGCAAATGTTAGCAGAAGATTGTCAAGTACCTCCAACTCATTAAACTGGTGAATATGGTGAAAACTAGCACACATGCACTAATAAGTTTAGGATACGCTGCCGGAGTGGCCTTCTTGGTTGGCCCTATGAAGTTGGGGCAGGGAATAACGGATCCTCTTATATATGTTGCCGCTCTTATTGGGGGTGAGTTAATAGATGTAATAGATCATCCTCTATTTCACTTGGTATATCAAAGGCAAAACCGTATTGCTATAGATACACGTCACACTTTGTTTAATCGGGGATTTAAAGAACTTATTGCACATTACAGCGAAATAGAGGATCGACGTGAAATAAAAGGATTAATTCTCCACAACGTTTATGCACTACTCTTAATGGCAATACTATGTTTGATTTTCGCCTTATTTTTGCCTGGTAGAATATATTTTTTTGTTGGCACTGGTGCTTTTCTATTACATATGATTTGTGATACAGTAGGCGATTATCTAATACTTGGACATATAGATAACTGGTTATGGGTTATCCCACAAAGGGTTGTTGATTTTTGTGGGCGTATGGGCTACGGTCTAGTATTTATAATAATTTTATGTGGTGTGCTTATTCAGATCGGACTTATTACTATTAGCTTTCGTTGGGCCTGGCAACTAGGTTCTGTTTCTTTGGGTTCACCCATAGAACAAGGAACTTATACTTTGGTTTCGGATTTACGAGCCTTTTCTTGGACTAATTTATCTTATATTCCCCTTTTAATATTGTTTTTTTATCATCTTAACATAGTTGCCTTATCGATGGCTTCAGCTCAAAAGTATCGTCGGGAATTAGGGCGAAAAAAGGGGGTGGTGCCATTTTCAATTGGAAGTATGAAAGAGTTGTTTTTGTTTATAGTAGGAAAGAGAAAAAATTTTGAAAAAGTTTATTTGAGGATGCAAGCTGATCAAGGACCTTGGATTGTCTTTTTAATTTCGCTAATTGTTATTTCGTTGATGGTAATGACTTGGGTGTGGGGGCCCTCTTATCTATGGCCTGATACATCTCATATGTTTTTTTTAATTACACCTGTTTTTCTAGCGCTTCTTTTTGGCACAATGCTTCATACTACTATAGGCGAATTTGGGGGAGTTTGGGGAGTTTTTATCGCTTGGATTCTAAACTATTTATTGAGCAGTTGGGGTTTACAAGATCTTTGGGATGTAAGATTGGGGTACCAACTTTTTATAGCCGCACTTATTGCATGGGTTATGGGATTATCTGGAGGAATTATTTTGAAGGGGCAAACCCGAATGTCCCAGGTTGTATATGCTATTCAACTTAAGTGCTCACAAGATAATAATTGTTGGACAGCAAATTTACTAGATATTATCCGGAATAGTCTTCACTTGGGTTATAGTAGTGCTCGTAAACAATTATTTGGTATTAATCCTCGGAAGACTTTTTTGGTTGATTTGCCATCTAGTTTAGTAATTACACCATACCAGGGAAGGCCCGTTCTTGGTGAGGAGACTCTCCATCTTCAGGCGCAAGATAAATATGTCCCGATTCTTCAAGAGTTATGTTATGTATTATGCAACAATCGATTAACTTCAACTAGCAAGAGCATTGGGGATTATGGTTATATGTCGGCAATGCCCCGACAACGTCGCATAGATTCAGACTCCAGTCGTGGCGATATGTACTTGGATGGCAATGTGTACCGTTGGGTAAGAAATAATAACGAGATTGAATTACCAAGTGCAATTGATTCTTCTATCTCTCGAGGGATCTCTCCATATTATTACAGTTTATTTAAAACATTTGGTGAATTATTTGATCAATTTGTTACAAAACAAGGAACATTTCGATCGGATGTGTTCATTTATTGGGATGAAACAGATATACTGACTATCGTTGGATTAACATGCGAGTACACCTCTACAAAAGAATATGCTACAGTTGAAGCCGAAATTTACGCTAGCGAGACTTATAACCAATTATTAAAATTTATTGAAAAAGAGTCTGGACTAGACATTACAGGTAAGTATATGACTCGGTTGTTTTTCCCTAGGATATCATTTTGGGATGTGGATTTAGCATGCAGCATTGATACATTAGCAGGAGTGCCACCGGTTGATGGAACTCTTTCGCATCATGATATTGATCTGATACGAAAATCTCTTGACCAATTACCTGATCAACACATTATTCCAAACGCGACGTCTGACCTAAGGAAAAAGCTTGGTGTTCTGTGCACTCAATATTTAGCTACGGGCATAATAGGTTTACTCCCCTTTTCTGAGAAAATTCTGAATATTCTACAATTTGTTATAGGAGAAGTGTTTTGATGAAAAAATATCGAACTCTATTATCTGCTTTGTGGTTATTGGCTTTTATTCCCCCAATAACGATTGTTATTGTTGAATTAAACAAAACAATTTTAATTGGACGGATGCGAATTGTAGATTTTGTCGATTTAATCTTCCTCGCGCCTTTTTATTTGGTGATATTGGCTAGGATTCATGCGGAAATTTTTACTAACAGAAAGTCATTCATGTTTTGGCTTGGATTGGCCTTACTGAGCCTATTCTTATATGGTCACGCAATGCATTTAACAGGAAATGCCATTAATACATATAGCACGGAAATTCATAATTATCGCTCACAAATACCAACAGATACTTATGAACTAATATATTTTTTTGATGAAAATTTAGGTCATTGGCTAACTTTTGCGGGTTTGTTCGGTGTTATGGGGGTTTGGTTGGCGGAAGACAAGCTTGAGGATAAACGCATATGGTTAACAATGGTGCCCGGCGTTGTTATAGGTTTGTTCCAATCTGTTTCTATTATTGAGAGTAGTCATCCATGGTTAGGGTTGGTTGCATCTCTGTTGTTGATTATCATATTAATTATTCGTTTGATCAAAAACCGCGAGACACTGATTGAAGTTTTTAAAAAACACCCAGTTGGCAGATTTATAATGGTTGTGGCATTGTTTATATTGATAGGTGAATTAATATACTATATAGTAATGGGTGGATTTATACAGCCTTCCCAGCTTTAATGAAAAATTGTTAATTTTTCATCCGACCAAGATTAAGTAATACCTATAAATGATAGGTATAAAATCGCTTTACAACCTTGTAAGCAACCTTGCTTTGACTCGTTTTTCAAGTCCAACTATCTTATAATCAAAGAAGCCCAATCTGGGTGGAGGTTCTGACTAGATGATTACCGCAGATCGTTATGGCATTTCCATTGCCCCTGACCTTCTAATGGGGTTTCTGCTGGGTTTGTTCCTGATCGGCATCTTTTTCACGGTGGTGCTGCCTTATTTGCGGGAACGCAAAACCAACTCCGCCGCCAAACTGAGCATTGATTGGGTTTCAACCGGCATTACCCTGTTGGTTATTGTTGCCGGTTGGTTTGCCTTCAAAAAATTTGGTGTCGATAAAGTGAACATCCGCTTCTATGGTGTCATCATCATGTCGGGCGTTGTTGGTGCTGCCATGCTGGCCGCACGTCGCGCCCCGCGCTTTGAGCAAAACTCTGATACTGTCTGGGATATGATTATCTGGCTCCTGGTCGGTGGGGTGTTGGGTGCCCGTCTCTGGCACGTGCTCACCCCGCCGCCCTCTATGGTCGAAGCGGGTATAACGACACAGTGGTACTTTCAGCATCCCCTCGAGATGCTGATGATCTGGCGGGGCGGCCTGGGCATTCCTGGCGGTATTGCTGGCGGCTTCCTGGCCCTGTTTATCTACACCCGTATCAAAAAACTCAGCCTGCTTTCCTGGACAGATATTGCCGCACCGGGCTTGCTGCTGGCTCAGGCGGTGGGGCGTTGGGGCAATTTCATCAACCAGGAAATCTATGGCGCCCCCACCAACTTGCCCTGGAAGCTTTTCATCGAACCGACAAATCGCCTCCCTGAGTACGCCTCGGTGGAATACTACCACCCGCTCTTCCTGTATGAATCGCTGTGGAATTTACTCTCAATGGGTATCTTGTTCTGGCTCGAAAAACGCTTTAAGCATGTTTTCAAGCCCGGTGATTCTTTCTTCATTTACTTAATCTTATACCCCATCACGCGCTTCACGCTGGAATTCCTCCGGCTGGATGCGTCGCTGCTTGCCGGAATTAACGCCAATCAGTGGCTCATGGTGATTGTCATCGCTTTTGCCGCCGCCATGTTGATTATCCGGCACCGCAAATCACCTGCTCCCGCCGAGCCCTCGGCGGTCTGATTTACTGTTTTTAGAGAAAGTGAGGCCAATATGATCTGGGCTGAAGATTTGACTAAAGTGTTTGATGATTTCACCGCCGTCAATAGTGTACATTTGGATGTTCAGCCCGGTCAGGTTCTGGTCTTGCTGGGCCCGAATGGCGCTGGCAAGACGACTACCGTCCGCATGTTGACCTCAATCCTGATTCCAACCCGCGGTCAGGCAAAAGTTGCCGGGTATGACGTGGTCACCCATCCCGATAAAGTCCGTGCTTCGGTTGGCGTCCTCACAGAACACCACGGCCTCTACTCTCGCCTCAGCGCTCTCGAATACCTGGAATTTTACGCCCGGCTGTACGGCATGGATGCCTCCATCCGGCTTCCTCGCATCAATAACATGCTGGAACAATTTGGCCTGGCCGAAGCCCGCAATCGGCGCTGCGGTCAGTTTTCAAAAGGCATGCGTCAAAAATTGGCGCTTGCCCGGGCGCTTCTGCACGAGCCCCCCGTCTTGCTGTTGGATGAGCCCACCTCAGCCATGGATCCCGAAAGCGCCTTCATGGTGCGCAATGCCATTCGCAGCATGCGCTCTACCCACCGCACCATTGTGCTATGTACGCATAACCTCACCGAAGCCGAAGATCTGGCAGATCAAATTGCCATCATCCAGCGCGGGCGCATCATCTTTAACGATACGTCCGCCAACCTCAAACGGCGCCTGCTGGGCGCTCCCGAATACGAAGCCCGCCTTGGCTGGCGTGGTCAATGGTTGGGAACCCACCAACATTCCGGGCGTCTCCATCGTTCAGCGCGCAAGTGATGTCCTCAGATTTCGGGTTGAAGATCCCCAATCTGCTAACCCGCTGCTTCTTGAGCAAATGATCGCCCATCGCCTGCCGATTGTCTCTTTCCAGGAGGTTCATCGCAGTCTTGAAGATGCCTACCTTGAGGCCGTTCGTCAGGCCGCCGCCGAGGTGCCCCATGCTTAAATCCCTCTATCCGGTCTATGTTATTGCCCACCGCGAAATCCGTGACCAGTTCCGTGACTGGCGCATTGTCTTCCCCATCATCATCCTCACGATCCTCTTCCCATTCCTGATGAATTACACCGCCCAGGAAATGCTGGGTTTTGTCGGCAAGTACGGTGGCGAAATCGTCGGCGAGCGTTTGATTCCCTTCCTGCTGATGATTGTGGGCTTTTTCCCCAGCTCCTTCTCACTGATTATTGCCCTGGAGACTTTTGTCGGCGAAAAAGAACGCGGCTCCATCGAACCGCTGCTCAGCACCCCGCTAGAAGACTGGCAGTTGTACCTCGGCAAGCTTTCCTCGGCGGTGGTTCCTCCGCTCTTTGGCAGCTTCCTTGGCATGACGGTCTATCTAACTGGATTGGCAATTGGCCGCGCCCCCCTGCCCGATGGCGAAATGATGGCCCTCATCATTTTATTGACCATCGTCCAGGCTGTCATGATGGTTTCTGGCGCTGTGGTTGTTTCCTGTCAGGCCACCTCTGTGCGGGCTGCCAACCTGCTGTCCAGCTTCATCATTATTCCGGTTACCCTGCTGATCCAGGGCGAATCCATGTTGATGTTCTGGGGCAATTATGGCACCCTCTGGATGGCCTTCTTTGGCGTCATTCTACTCACCTTCCTGCTGATGCGCATGGGCCTGGCATACTTCCGCCGTGAAGAGCTGCTGGGGCGTGAGATTGATGTCCTCAACCTGCGCTGGGGTTGGATGACCTTCTGGCAGGCTTTCACAGGCGGCGCCAAAAACATCTGGCAGTGGTATCGCCGGGTCATCCCCAAAACACTGGCTGCTTTGCGCTTGCCATTTGTGATTGTCTTTCTTATGGGCGCTGCGGGTGTTGCCATCGGTTTCTCCCTGGTGCGTCAGTTCCCTATTATTGCTCCGCCCGAAATGTTCACCAATCTCGAAGAACGCCTCGGCCTGCTTACTGAAGCCTTCAAACCCGGCACTTTCGGCCCGGTGCTGATGATCTTTGGCAACAACCTGCGGGTCATGGCACTGGCTTTGCTGCTGGGCATTTTCTCATTTGCGGTCTTGGGTGTCTTGCCCATCATTGTCACGCTGGCTGTTGTCGGCTACATTCTGGGCATCCTCGGTTTGAACGGTCTGCCTGCGGGTGCTTTTTTCGCTGGCCTCATTCTGCCCCACGCCTGGCTCGAAATCCCTGCTGCCCTTCTGGCAACCGCAGCCGTATTGCGTTCAGGCGCCTTGCTGGCGACCCCCGCCCAGGGCAAAAAGATTGGCCAGGTCTGGCTCGAATCATTGGCAGTCTGGGCGCAAATGATGATTGGAATCGTGATTCCCGCCCTGTTTATTGCTGCAATGATCGAAGTTTGGATAACTCCGCACCTCGCATCTTTAATTTTGCGTTAAAATAAACAGCGAGGAGACCCGATCCTATGGGGCGCTTGATTGTTTTAGGCACAGCTAACGCAGTTGCCAATGAACACCACGAAAACACCCACTTCGTGCTGCTGGTTGGCGAACGCGCAATTATGGTGGACTGCGTGGGCAACCCCGTAATCCGTTTGCGTCAGGTTGGCATTGACTTCAACCAGGTGACCGATCTCATCTTGACTCACTTCCATCCTGACCATGTCTCCGGCATGCCCCTCCTGTTGATGGACATGTGGCTCATGCAGCGCAAGCGCCCGCTGCATATCTATGGCCTCAAACACACCATCGACCGTGCCATTACCACTATGACGCTCTATGAATGGGAAACCTGGCCCAACTTTTTCCCGGTCATTTTTCACCGCCTGCCGGATGAAGAAAAATCCGCCATCCTCGATGAGCCCGAAGTACGTATTTTTGCCTCTCCTGGCGAACACCATATTCCAACCATCGGCATTCGCATCGAATTTCCAAACATTGCCCGCTCCGTGGCCTATTCCTCAGATACCGAACCATGCGACGCCATTGCCCGCCTTGCCGAAAATGTAGATGTCCTCATTCATGAGGCCAGTGGCGCCTCTGTGGGACATTCATCAGCGGCTCAAGCGGGTGAGGTTGCCCAGCGTGCTGGCGCGCAGCAGCTTTACCTGGTTCACTATCCCCCCGAAGCCAAGCCGGAGGCCCTTGTTTCCGCGGCTCGTACCGGTTTCCAGGGCCCCATCCATCTCGCGACCGATCTAATGGAAATCACGCTGGTTTAGCACCCCTTGCTATTAAGCAAAATG
>Ga0208459_1004743_pt1 | contig 9947 bp, 8 predicted proteins | sample AD_UKC087_MetaG_FD_184433 | JGI IMG/M metagenome (GOLD analysis project Ga0208459, IMG submission 184433) | Active sludge microbial communities of municipal wastewater-treating anaerobic digesters from USA - AD_UKC087_MetaG (SPAdes) (version 2) | ecosystem: Engineered > Bioreactor > Anaerobic >... | reverse complement strand
ATCCGTGCCTGGACCGTCGTCCTGTCCATCGGAGAGTCCACATCCACCGCCAAGAACCACCGAGATCCCAACGACGGACGCAAAAAGCATCCCCGAGAAAATGCGTGCAGAAGTACACATGAACGAGCGACATCGCAGCGTCATTCTGTCCCCCCGCCGGAACTTGAAAAAGAGTGTTGTTAGATTACCACAGGGCGCGGGCGGAGACAGCCAGTCAGCGAATCATTCACCGCGAAAAGTTGTGTAAACGGGTTAACCAACTACAGGTGCGGATCGGTGGAAAGCTTCGGCTCGGCAATCTCAATCTGGTTGTTCTTCAGGAACTGTTTGAATCCATAAACAGACTTGCCGGCGAACATCATCTTCATCGCGCCGGTCGGACAGTTGTTGACACACCCCATACAGGCGATGCAGCGGTCGGAATCAACCTTGCCCGGCAGGGTCGGCACCGCGTTTACCGGGCACGTTCGAACGCACTCTCCGCACGCGATGCAAAGGTCTCTGTCGATGTGGTGGTCGGACATCGCCATCTTCATTAAGGAAACCTGAGGCAGCGCTGCCAGCACCGAGTCCAGCCCAAATCCACGGGCGGGCAGAATCGTCCGGCCGGAGCGAACCGACTCCAATACCTGCCGGGCAAACCGTGCCGCATCCTCGAAAGTATTCTGGTTCGGCAAATGCCTGTACTTCAATGTTCTGGCGGAGTTTCCACCCGACCAGGTTGGAGCGAACGTCGACATGTTGCCGAACATCCCTGTCCCGACCGGCGCACCTCCGCGCCCGGCCATCGACTCCAGCAGGGCCGCCGAAGTTCGGCGCTGGCCATCTCCGTGGCCTCCAAACGTAACGAATGACGCCACCGCCACACCTTTCAAAGACGGCAGCATGGTCATCCATTTCCGGAGGTTTTCAGGCACATCCATATAGAAGACCGGGGTACCAATCGCCACCAGGTCGTAGCTGCCAACCGCCCCGAACTCAATCCTGCGATAATCACCGGCGTCCACCTGAAGCCCCGCCTGCCTCCAGACATCCGCCACGATCTTTCCGATCCTGGCCGTGTGACCGGTCTGGCTGTACCAGACCACCAGCGCCCGTCCCGGATTTCTGTTTTCCACCACGCCTCCAACGATGCTGCCGCACCCGCCAACGGAAGGCAGACACGTCACCACACCACCCGCAACCGCCACTTTGATGAAATTCCGTCTGTTGATCACTGTGATCTCCGACGCGAAGCCGCGAAAGTCTCTCTATGTAACGACAGCAGGGCCACCTGTCAACTGGGTCCGGGATATCTCTTGGCTTACAGATCTGGCATGATATGCGGTATCAGAATCCCGAATGGAGGTCGCCGTGAGACGAATCCTGATGATAACGACCGCACTCTCGTTGATGCTGCTGGCATTTGGATGTGGCACCGAACTGAACAACGATTTTCTGCCCGCCGTGACACAACAGGGAACACACGTTCTCGGTGAGGATGTGGCGACCGCTACAATCGGTTCGGAGGGAGGCACCCTGACGTCGTCGGACGGACGGTTGACCCTTACCGTTCCGGCAGGCGCGCTGGCGTCAGACACACAGGTTTCAATCGATCCAGTCACGAACTACGCGCCCGCCGGAATAGGTCACGCCTACCGTCTGAGCCCGGACGACACGGAGTTTTCGACGCCGGCGACACTGGAATTCAAGGTTGCTGACGAGGAAATTCAGGATATCTCGATTCAGGGTCTCCGGATCGCATTCCAGAACGAGGCTTCCATCTGGCAGGTTCCCGGTGAGATCACATGTGACGAGGATTCAAAGACGGTTACGGTTGAAACCGACCATTTGAGTGACTGGTCGCTGGTCAAAGGGGCTGTTCTGATGCCCATGACCTCCGAGGTGAAGGTCGGCAAGTCGCTTGGCCTGGGCGTCCGCTACTGCTATGCCAGCCCGGATCTGCTTGATGGTCTGCTTGCGCCTCTGGGATACGATTGCTCCGACAATCTGGCTCCGCTGGTAGCCGCTTCGGAATGGTCGGTGAACGGGATTCAGGGTGGCGATGCAGCGGTGGGAACCATCTCCGGTTCCGGACTGCAGGCGACCTATCAGGCGCCCGCCTCGGCACCAAGTCCTGACACCGTTGCGGTCAGTGCCCGCCTTAGTGACAACACAATCGTGTTCGCGTACGTGATGATCAAAGACGAGGCCGCTGCCATGACCGGCACGGTCGATTTCAGCTTCACACACCTCACGGCGCCTGGACAGACTTTCAAGGCCCGGGCCACGGTGTCGCTGACTGTTGAAGACGATGGGATTGACGAAACAAACTACCATGCGGTTGGCACACTCGAGCTGACCGAGCCGCTCACCTTTAACGTTGAGGACGCTGTCTGCACGGTCGAGGCGGCTTCAAAACCGATAGACGAGGACTATTTCCTGAAGGTCCTCAAGGATCCGTTGTCGGTTCGGCTGGCCTACAGCGAGGCATGGATCTACCACTGCACGGGAATGGCCCCGTTCGACATCATGGTTCAGCTGTATTTCATTACCGGAACCGGAACCGGCTGCATCAACTTCGACGATGTCCCGATCACCGACGCCAAGGCGCCAGAGGGAGAGTACACGGCTGACTGCAGCGGTGCGGGAGCGTGCACCGCCAAATGGTCCTTCAAGTGATCTGCTTGATGTTCATTTCCGCCGCAGCGTGACTATCCATTGATCACAGGTGTCGGGGCCGACCGGGCGATGGTGCTCGACAACGAAGTCTGTCTGAAAATGCCGGGTCACCAGATCGACAAGATGAACAGACGACCAGTTTCGCAGATGCTGAAAGCCACCGCGGGCCTCACTGTGACTGTAGGCAGCCTTGGACCTGGTGCGAACCATGGGAAGCGCCAGTGATTCGATGAATACCGCGGTTCCACCAGGTCTCAGACATCTCGACACGACCTGAAGGGCCGCCTTGACATCAAGAAAGTGATTGAGGCTGCGCAGGGAAAGAACGTGGTCGAAGTAACCTTTGAAACCAGGGAAATCCTCAATCACCACACTATGGAGCCGAACCTGGTCTCCAACATTGGCACCTGCGTCCGGATCCGGGTCGACCCCGTGATACTCAAGGATGGTGTCACCGGCAAAACGCAGATAAGGCACGTTTCCAAGGCCGATATCCAGAACACGACCACTCAGAGAGGCCATCATCGTGGCCAGCCAGCGTTCGTCATCCAAAAAATATGAATGTGGCGCCGGAACGTAGCAACAGCAGCATTGAGCGAAGTCTGGACAACGCCTGCATTCCGCGGCCAGCACAAGCTGACTGACGTCCGTCTGGAAATCGGTTATGGATGCCTTCCCAGACACATCCAGATATAACTGACCGCAATCATGGACTATTGTCCTCAACTCATCATCAGCGAAATCTCCGGTGTCCGTTCTACACAGAACCGTACGGCCGGCCTCGGAGCATCCTCCATCGGCGTTCTGCTCGGTTCGACCGGCCGCATTCACCAGCACCACCCGGCTGGATTGGATTGAGGCAAGCCCGTGAGATCTGGCTGAACAGTCAGCCGGGTTGAGATTGAACCCCGGCAGAGGTCTGACAGGAAGGTAATCGAACGAATTGGATACGGCCAGTTCAGGTCTGGGCGCGGCCATTGTCTTTCACTCCTCGAACGGGACGATTTCGTCTTCGCCCCATCGGGCAATGTAGTCCCTGCGCGCACCCTGGCATTCGCCCCTGACAAAACGGCACCGTTCGCACGCTGGAGCGTAGGTGTTGGCGCTGATGTCGGACTCCCAGAGGAAGAAACGGGATCCCGGCGTGACGATGTATACGCGATCCTCGCGAAGGTCGTGAATAAAAGCCTCGTACCCGCGCAGCATGCACCTGGGAATATGGCGTGAATACACCTTCAGCCCGTTGCGTGAGGCGAAGTCGAACACCCGCGCCAGTTCCGGATACATCTGGCTGACTCGCGGCAGACTGTCCGGATTGGCGGCGTTCTGGTCTGTCAGGGAGACGAGCCATAGCGGAAAAGAGGTCACGCCGTGTGCGGCCCAGAATTCCACGGTTTCAGTCAGCGATTCGTAGGTGTCGCGCTTGACGATCATGTCAAGAACGGGTGACACACCTGCGGCCACCAGGTTGTCGACGCCACGCATGACGACGTCAAACCAGCGGGCATCGCCCATGGTTGCCTGGTACATTTCCGGTGTGTGCCCCATGACGGAGATGTGGAAGTCGGTCACTCCGGAATCGACGGCTCGCCTGACAAAATCGGGATATGCGTACATCAGACCGTTCGACGAGACTTTGACCCAGTCGAACCCCCTCTCCCTGGCCCACCTGACAAGGGGCAGCAGATCCCTTCTGATCGTGGGTTCTCCACCGCCGAACGCCACCTTGTGCATCCCCATTGCCCTGGCATCCGCAAGTTCGGAGATCACTTCCGCTGTCGACATGTTGATGCCCCGCATGGCATCCGTGACGGAACAGTAGTCGCACTTGACGTTGCAGTCGTATCCCATGATCAGGTCGACCATGACGTCCGAGTAATCTATTCCCGAGGCTCCCACACCCTTCCGAGGACTATCGTCCATACTGCACCTCGCGATCAGCAGGCACTCCGGTTTCACTCGGAAATTCGTAGAAGCCGTCGCAGACCAGGTAGTGCCTGCAGGACTCACACCTGGGCACCCTGACGCGCCGCTCAGCCAGATACTTGAAAAGATTAACTTCCTCTTCCCATACAAACACCATCGTGCGCCCAAGCTTCTGAAGGTCGTTCAGAAGATGACTCTCGTACTCCGGTGCGAAAAGACACATCTGGGCATTAACCACGTAGATCCGCATCCGGTCACCAAGTTCGCGGATGATTTTCTCGACGCGGGCAGCAGCCTCGACAGGGTCCGGCAGGAGATCGGTGGCAGCCGCTCCAAAAGGAGTCAAAAACTGGAAGTTCATCTTCGGAACGCCACGACTTGCCATCAATCGCGCAAGCGCCTCAATGTGCTCAACATTGTGACGGCAGATCGTCACATTCACGCCAAAATCGACATCCGAGCCCAGAAGCCTTCGAAATGACAGAATATTATCGATACCAGCGAGCGTTTCATCGAAGCTGCCCGGTTTGCCGGTTATCAGGTCATGAACCTCCGGCGACTCGCCATGCAGACTGATCAGAAGACTGGTGACACCACTTTTCAGCAAAGCTCTGGCCATGTCGGGGCTGGCAATCATCCGGCCATTCGATGTGACGTTGATCTGATGATAACCCGTCTCGGCAGCATGTCTGACGGCTTCCAGAATCCCCGGATGCAGCAGTGGCTCCCCGCCGTCAAAGTCGACGTTCTGGATCCCCCTGGCTCTGTGCTCGTCCAGAATCTCGAAAATGCGATCCTTCGGTATCGATTTTCGGACGCGGTTTGAGATGGCACAGAATTCACATGAATTGATGCACTCGTATGTGACGTTAATTATCACCTTCGAGGGCACCGCGGCGTCAATCCTCCGCCTGAAGGCTATCATCGCCGCCTCGAGTTCCCCGGGTTTCATGGCCGCCGGCACAAACGAAGGCCGGTGTTGGAACGAAGCCTTTGCCCCGTTTTCATCCCCCAAAAAATCAACCTGGGTGGGTGAATCGGACCCGGAATAATCAACCTGGGTGGGTCGGCAGACAAGGTCAAACAGACGGGAGCCACGGACAGGAGTGGCGTACTGAACGGCAGGAATGGCGCCATACTGTTCGAAGAGTCGGCGGGCGAAATCCAGGGTCACGTGAACGTCGGAAAGCGTTTCCCAGGGGAAACCGATGATGTAATGAACCATCATCGGCACGCCGGCATCCCGCGCCAGTCGAGCCGCTGTCTCGACCGACGATGGATCAAGACGTTTGCCAACCTTGGCGGCCAACGCGACAGGATCCGCGGTTTCACAGGAAACTGACAGGGTCGTCACCCGTCCCTTCATCAGTTCGATCGTTTCCTTGTCGAGACGATCGGCACGCAAACCGTTCGGGAAGTCATATCTGAGCCCCTCGGCATTGAGCATTCTCAACATGTCCGCGAAATCCGGCCGCAGATTTGCGGCGTCATCCAGAAACACGGCATGTCTCAGTCCGTACGCCCGTTTCATCAGATACAGACGGTCCTGAAGCTCTGGCAAGGGAACCACTCTGTATGCGCCGGGCCCAGTATTTCCACGACCGGGATTTGATGTGCAGAAAACACAGTCAAACACGCAGCCCGAAGAGCCAAGCACAGGCAATGAACCGGCTCCAACACCGAACTGCTCAAGCCTGTCTCCATCGTTGATGAACCGCACGTTGAAAGCGTGGCGGCTGCGGATATCGACAGCGTCCCACATCGGCATGCCGGGCGGAGTGACTGCCGGAGATGCTACGAACTTCTCGCCTGCCCGAATCCGCGAGAGCAGATTGTCGGGGTCACCGAAGGCGGACTCACCAGAGAATCCAATCACAGCGCTCACGCCCGGGAACGCCGATAAAATGGATTCCGGCTCCCGCTCAACGTAAAGCATGCCGCCGACGGCGCAATCTGCAAGAACAAACGGAACATCTCCCAGTCGGTCGACCAACCGTGAAACGATGGGCGCAACCATCCGCCTTGAGGCCCACAGGAAAGGATGATTGACAATGACGACCAGGTCCGGGGGACATTCATCAACCATCTCCATCGCCATCTCGGCGAAGGTATCGAACGGAATCCCGGCCACTCGAAAATCAACCTGGGTGGGTAAATCGGCGGGTGAATCGGACCCCGGAAAATCAACCTGGGTGGGTGGGGCGGGCCAGCCGGAGGCAGGCTGGGCGAGGGAATCAAGGACATCGACATGCCAGCCGGCGGCGGCGGCGCGGGCGGCGCAGGTCAAGGCGCCGAGGTCTGCTGCCCATGGATAGTCGATGTAGTTGCCGTCCAGCAGCATCGGTGGCACCACGAACAGAATCCGACGGCGTTCCATGATTACTCCGGCCGCTGCCTCCCAGAAACATCAAACCGAATTCTACCCTGCCCCCACCTTTCCGTGTGATTTTCCGGTCGAGGATACAAACTTTACAAAAACTTCAAAAAAGGTCTTGCGAACGGATCAATAGCACAGCACAATCACTTTGAAGACGAAAGGCGGCATCCCCGGCAATGGTTCCGGCCACCGATACCCCCCTGTACACAACGTTCCTGCATGATATCGAGTTGTTCGGACTTGTCTCCGGACTGCGTGCCGTCGCGAAAAAGGAAGGCCCCGACGCCAACATGTTGATGGCACGCTCGCGTCAGTTTCGCGACGCCGGCTGGTTTATCGAGCAGAATCAACATACCGGTTGCGCATACGTCTCGGCCGACAGATCCAGACTCGATAGATTGATGGAACTTGAGGATCGCGAGTTTGATGGCGGGTCTCCTTCAGACAGACGGCAGACAATTCTCGAGATTGGACTGACCCTCGGGTACCCGGAGTGTTGTGCCACGGCGTTCGCATCCCTCCCGATTCAGGATGATTCACACGTCATGGGCGCCATGCTCGGACGGTTGCCCAATGTGATGTCTCCCATTCCGTGGGAGCTCAGTTTCCTTCCACCCATGGTCGGCCCGGTTTTCTACTATCCATGCCGACCAGACTGCCACGCCTCCCTGGACCTGGCCAGGCGTTATCTTGACGGACTCGACGCGGCCCTCCCTGGAACCGCCGCCAGCATCAAGGCAAAGCTGGCACGCCCCGTTCTCGCGGCCGGCCGATGGGACTTCGTTGCGCTTGACGGAACGGTCGATGGTGATGAAGTCACCTACGTTGATTTCAGCACACCCGCCGACTTCCACAACGTTCCCGCGCCATCGACCGCCTTCCAGGCATTCATCTCGTCACTGCCGCGAACGGGACGGATCGCCGTCCGTGACGGACAGGCGCTGGGCCATGCGCATGGCGCGACAGTCGCGACCGCTGAATTCACTTCGAAAAATGGTCTTGTTCTGCTTGACTACAGATGATGACAAGGCAGCCCCGCCCCGGAAGGAACAGCTCCGTGTCTGTTTTCAACCGCCGCGCACCGCTTCCTGCGACATCACGGCATCGGCAAGCACGATAGACACCATCGACTCCGCGACCGGGACCAGCCTGGGACATATGCAGGGATCGGATCGCCCTTCCCTTCTGAACGAAACCTCTCTGCCGTCAAGGTCGACGGTGCGCAACTCGCCAGACACGGTTGGAGTCGGTTTAACCGCCACCCTGCACACTATCGGCATGCCGTTGGACACTCCGGCAAGGATCCCGCCCGCGTGGTTCGTAAGGCACCCGCCGGTCGCCATCTGATCGACCATTTTCGATCCAATCATCCGTGCCGCCCGGAAGCCCTCGCCAATCTCGACGCCCTTGACCGCCCCGATGGACATTAACGCCCGGGCAATCTCCGCATCCAGTTTGCCAAACACAGGTTCGCCCAGCCCCGCCGGCACGCCAGACGCAACGACCTCGACCACTCCGCCAACCGACTCGCCTTCGCCAGCCGCCTTCCGAATCGCTTCAACCATCGCAGCGCCGGCCACGGGATCGGCACACCTGACAGGACTGGCCTCGACCACATCCCAGTCAATCTCATCGGCAGCGACAGGCGCCGCTTCGATGCCGGCGATCTCGACCACCCGCCCCCGCACCACTGTGCCGGTCTGTGCCAGAACGACCCGGGCCAGCGCACCGGCCGCGACGCGTCCGACCGTCTCGCGACCCGACTGCCGTCCACCCCCGCGATGATCCCTGATTCCGTATTTTTCAAGCCAACTGAAGTCCCCGTGCCCTGGCCTGAACAAATCTTTTACGCCGTCATATTCTGACGGTATAGCATCATGATTTCTAACAACTATGCATATCGGAGCGCCAGTGGTGCGCCCCTCGAAGACACCGGACAGAATCTCGGGTTCATCAGCCTCGGACCTGGGCGAAACCAGTTCGTTCACGCCCGGCCTGCGCCGTGCCAGTTCGCGCCTGACGATCTCGACATCGAATGCAAGCCCGGGCCGGACACCTTCGATCACCGCGCCTACCGCGGGTCCATGGGACTCACCGAAGGTCACTACCCTGAATGCGCTGCCGATCGAGCTCCCACCCATTGGATCAGGAGTCCTCCTGGTCGAAACCTTTCATGCAACCGATGATTTCGTCGCAAATCTGTTCAACCGACTTGCCGTCCACATGAATAACGAAATCACTGACATCGAGATACCAGGGCCGACGCATTCTGGAAAGCTCAGCCGCCTCAAGCGCCGGAGCGAGCCCTGTAATCGAAGGGCGCGAATCATCCTGCAGCCTGGATGCTATGAGATGATCACTGGCATCCAGAAAAATGGTCATGACGGACCACAACACCCGCCGCACGCGCTCGGACGTGACTGAACCACCACCAAGCGCCACGACGCAGCCGGACTTTATAGCCTCGATGCAGGCGGCTTCTTCGGCTTCGCGGAATTCCGCCACGCGACCTTGCGCGAAAAGGTCAAGAATGTCCGCGCCAAGCTGGCGCTCCACGACAACGTCGGTATCAATGAAACCAACACCAAGTCTTGCGGCCAGCGCGGCGCCCACCGTTGTTTTGCCCACTCCGCGCATGCCGATGATTGCAATCGGATCGATATTCTTCAATTCCTGACCATCTCTAGATCCTGCCAGAACGCAGGATACGACTTATCCACGCATTCGGGATCCATAATCTTCAGTCCCGGCACGCGCAGGGACAAAATTCCGAACGCCATTGCCATCCTGTGATCGCCGTCCGGGTTAAGGTTCGCCGGCCCTCTCAGCCTGGAGGGTTTGAAAGTCAGCCGGTCGGCGTCCTCGACCATCAAGGCTCCGACCTTTACCAGTTCACGAGCCAGCACGTGAAGCCTGTCCGACTCCTTCAACCTGGCATGTGCGATTCCTGAAAACACGGTTTCCGCTTCCCGGAACAAGGCTA
>Ga0208459_1004735_pt1 | contig 9959 bp, 5 predicted proteins | sample AD_UKC087_MetaG_FD_184433 | JGI IMG/M metagenome (GOLD analysis project Ga0208459, IMG submission 184433) | Active sludge microbial communities of municipal wastewater-treating anaerobic digesters from USA - AD_UKC087_MetaG (SPAdes) (version 2) | ecosystem: Engineered > Bioreactor > Anaerobic >... | reverse complement strand
TCATATATCAAAAGGGGAGCCCATCCGCCGAGGGCATGTATGTGCTGTATTGGATGCAGCAGGCTCAGCGTTTATATTACAATCCTGCTCTGCAGTATGCCATTACCCGTGCAAAAGAAACCGGGATGGCGCTACTCGTCGCTTTTGTGATCATGGACAATTTCTTTGAGGCAGAATCTGGACACTACCGCTTTATGCTGGAAGGGCTGGGCGAGATATCTCAGATTTGCGAGGATAAGGGGCTTGATTTTCGGATCTATAGCGGCGACGCAGTGGAGATAATCCACGCCTTGGGGCTGGGTGCTGGATTGGTGGTGTTTGATCATGGTTGCCTGAAATGGCAGAGAGCCCAGAGGCAAAGTCTAAAAAACATGTTTACGCATACTCAGGTGGTGGAGATCGAAACTGAAACAGTAGTTCCGGTATATCTCGCTTCAGGCAAAGAAGAGTATTCCGCTGGCACGCTCAGGAAAAAGCTGTTGCAGATGTTGCCCGAACAGCTGGTGTTTGACGATCCCCCTTTTCTCACGCCAGCCAGGGCTGATTGTAATACGATGGATCATCAGCGTTACCAGGGAGATCCTGCTATGGTGGAGGAACTCATGCAGTTCGCAGCAAGGCACATCAGCAGGCTTAGCAAAGGCAGGGCTTTCTCTCTGAAGGGTGGTTACAAGGAAGCGAAACGCCTTTTAAAGAGCTTTTGCGCCCATAAACTGGTACACTACTCTGACTTTCGTAATCATCCTGAAAAAGACTTCCAGAGCGAGATGAGTCCCTACCTACATTTTGGTCAGATATCTCCCCTGGACATTATTGATCAGTTGCGTTCGGATAATGATGCTTATGCTCTCAGAGCTCTTTTGGTAAACCGAAAGACTCTCACCAACAGCAGTGTGAACCTGGCTGACTTTCTGGAAGAATTGATCGTCCGACGGGAGCTGAGTTGGAATTACTGCACTTACAATGAGGACTATGACAGCTTTGACGGATTACCGGCATGGGCAAAGGCCAGTTTACTAAATCATCTACCAGACACTCGTGAGAGGAACTATACTCCGGAAGTATTAGAAAACGCAGAAACCGCAGACGTATATTGGAACGCAGCCCAGAATCAACTTCGGTATAGCGGTAAGATGCACAACTATATGCGTATGTATTGGGGGAAAAGAGCAATATCCTGGTTCCAGGACCCGGAAGTGGCTTTCCATTTCCTATTGTACCTGAACAATAAGTACTCTCTTGACGGTCGGGATGCCAATTCATACGCTGGAGTAGCCTGGTGTTTCGGTAAGCATGACCGCCCCTGGGCTGAAAGACCTATCTATGGGATGGTTCGCTATATGAATGACAAAGGCTTGGAAAGAAAGTATAACATGAAGTCCTATATGGATAAAGTTACTAATGGGGATGCATAATGAAATTCAAATCCTTGTTTCTTGTATTCATTTCGTGGGTGGCGCTATTAGTAGCAGTGGATAGCGAAGCTCAACCAAAATTGGTGATTGGTGGGGACTATAACTATCCTCCTTATGAGTTTATCAACGGCGATGGAGAACCTGACGGTTACAATGTGGAATTGAGTAGGGCTATCTGCCGGGAACTGGGTTATGAGCCTGAGTTCAGGCTTGCCAAATGGTCTCTTGTGCGTTCCTGGTTGGAAGATGAAAGCATTGATCTGGTGCAGGGTATGGCTTATTCCTTGGGGCGGGCGCAGGAGATGTACTTTTCAAACCCCCATACTACGACATGGCGTGGGATATTTGTGACCAAGGGTTCAGAAATCGAGGGCTTGCAGGATGATGTTAGCCTCACTGTGGTAATCCAAAAAGACGATGTAGCCGCGGATTATCTACGCCAAATCGACTTTAGGGGAAGAGTAAGCCAGGTTTCCACACAGGAAGAGGCTTTGAAGCTTCTCAATGACGGGGTTTTTGACGTTGCTGTTACGAACTATATGATGAGTATGTACACCATTCGGCGGGATAATCTTCAGGGCATTAAAGCATTGCCAAATCGGATAAATCAGCGGGATTACTGCTATGCGGGGAAAGATGGAGAATTGATAAAATCGATCAATACTGCACTGGATAAAATATCGGGAAGTGGGGAATTACTCACTTTACAGGATAAATGGTTTTCCTCTCTGGATCACTCCGGCTCTGAATTGCACGATGGCAGTCTCCTGCTGTGGTATCTGCTGGCATTATCTTTTTTGATAATCGTGGGCCTGCTTTACTCCTGGTTCCGCTGTTTTAATGCTGGTAAACATACTTTGGAAGCTTTGGCAAAGGAGCAATCAACAGCCGAAGAGCTCGAGAATGAATTGGCGGGATTGAGGGCATGTTTTGTGCAAGGTCCGGTGATCCAATACAAGATGGAGATGGAAACGAAGACCGTCTTGGCGATAACCGACAGCATCTCGCAATGGGGTTATACCAGGGACGAGATCATCGGCCCTGAAAACTGTTTTGAGAAGATCATCTATTCCGAGGATCTGTATCGAGTGCGCAGTAACTGCGAAAACTTTATCGATGGCGAATCGCATTTCTCGTCTCACAGGATTGTAACCAAGAGCGGAGATCTGCGTTGGGTGCTGGATTACGCACGCTTGCTCAGGGATGAACATGATGGGAAGCTTTATCTCTATGGCTACGGAATAGATGTAACTGATCAGAAGAACCTGGAGGCACAAATGCTGGAGGCCAAAGAAAAAGCTGAGGCCGCCAACATCGCCAAAAGCCACTTTCTGGCGAATATGAGCCACGAGATACGTACTCCGCTGAATGGCATTAACGGGTTTCTGCAAGTGTTGATGCAAATGCATTCCACGCCTGATCAAAGAGAGATCTTTGATCTGATGTATTCATCCTCCCGCAATCTTATGAAGATCATAAACGATATTCTGGATTTCTCCAAGATCGAAGCGGGGAAAATGGAATTGATCATCAGTGAGTTTAATCCCAAGTATATGATCGATGACTTGGTGAAGCAGTACATTCTTCAAAACCGGAAAAGCGATCTGGAAATTAGGATGAACGTTAGCAGTTCATTGCCCGACGCGTTGAAGGGGGATCAGCTAAGGCTAAAGCAGATCTTGATGAATCTGATCCAAAACGCCTTAAAGTTCACAGATAGCGGTTACATCGAGATTGGGGCCGAAGTGTACACGATCTCTGAAGGCGATGTAAGGATTCTGTTTCGGGTAACAGATACTGGGATTGGGATAGATCCGGCGAAGCAAAAGGACATCTTTGACAACTATATTCAGGCAGAAAGCAACATTTCCCTGAAGTACGGCGGTACAGGATTGGGGCTGGCAATAGTGAAGAAACTGGTGGAAATGATGCAGGGCTTCATTTGGGTGGAAAGCGAACCCGGCAAGGGGAGCTGTTTCTTCTTCATCCTGCCCTTTACTCTACACAAGGAAGTAGAAGAAAAGCTAATCCTGGAAAGGATTCCCCTGTCTGTGGCAGAACATAAACTGAAGGGGAAGATACTTTTGGTGGAGGATGAAGCGATTAACCAATTGGTTACCAAACGCCAGCTGGAACTCTGGGGTCTGCAGGTGGAAATAGCCCAACAAGGCGAGGAAGCCATCGACATGCATCGCCGCAATCCTTATGACCTGATCATGATGGATATTCAGCTACCGGTGATGGACGGAGTGACAGCCACCAAAGAGATCAGAGCCATGGAGCAATACGGACTTCGCAAGACTCCGATAGTTGCCTTTACGGCAGCCGCGCTTTTGGGGGATAGGGAACGCTTTTTGGAGCAGGGGATGGATGACTACATCGCCAAACCCGTTGACATGAACGAGCTTTATAATATCCTGGCGAAACTGCTGGAACACTAATAAAACAAAGGGACTATCACAGGATGAAGCAAAGCGCCAGATTGATATTGATAGCCGGAGGTACTTGCTCCGGAAAAACCACCATCGCCAAAGCCATCGGCCGCAGGCTGGAGGATTTGAAGACGGTGATCATTTCCCATGATAACTATTATCGCGACCTCAGCCATCTCACCCATGAACAAAGGGTAAAAGTCAATTTTGATCATCCGGATTCGATCGATAAGGAGTATCTTCTCCACGATCTCAAGCTGATGCTGGAAGGAAATGCAGTCAATGTGCCGGATTACGACTTTGTAAGCCATAGCCGCTGTGAGGGAACGTTGTGTATAGCGGAAGCGGATGTGGTGATCCTGGAAGGGATTTTTGCCCTGTACTATCCTGAATTGCTGGAGCTTTCGGATCTCAAGATCTTCGTAGATACAGACGCAGATATCCGCTTGGCGCGGAGGATGGCTCGGGATATCGTGGACCGCGGTAGAACGGCTGACAGCGTGTTGGAACAGTACCTGGGTACGGTAAAGCCATCTCACACGGCATTCATCGAGCCCAGCAAAAAGAACGCCGATGTCATTATTCCCGGAGACAAGGAATTTGATAAGGTGCTGTATATGCTGAATGGCTATCTTCTATATGAACTGGTAAGTAAGACACGAGATGCCAGACGGGAGCATAAAAAACAGGTAAACTGAGCAGATCAGGTTAAGAGCTTCAACCTTTCCTGCAGTAGTCTGAGCACCGATCCCGGGCGTTTCACGTGTTTCTTGGCCATATCAAGATATCTGGTAGCAGCGCTGTAATTGCCCTGATCCATATAGATCTTGATGATTTCCACCCATGGCTCACTCATCATTGGATGGCGATGGATATTTCTTTCGTAGATTTTAATGGCTGTCTGCCACAACCCACATTCCAGAGCTGCTCTGGCGTATTTGTTTACATGGTCAGTATGGCTTAACGGCGAGAGTTGATCCGCTTTACGATAGAAATCATACGCCATTAAATATTGCTTGCGATCCGCGTAGATGATGCCCCCGAGGGTGTACATCTGAGCATTTATGGCAGAGTTCTTTTTTGAGAGGTCGATGTATTGTATTGCCGTATCCAAATCGCCCAAATAGTAGTACTGCTCCACCAGAATGTAGTAGATGAAGGGATGGTTTGGAAAGTGGGGCAGGATTTTGAGCAGGGTGTCAATGCATTCCTGGTGTTTACCTAAAAAAGCCTGGGTGATCGCAGTATTGTAGATAATATCATCAGTGGGATCCAGGATTTTCTGATAATATGCTAGCGCGAGGCGATACTCGCCGGTGGAGAGGTATGAATTTGCGATCATGGCAGTGACCTGTTGATCGGAGGGATCCAGTGACAGAGCAATCAGATAATGTTGAAGGGCCTTTTCATAAGACGCCCGGCTGGCAAAGATGTCAGCGATGGCGATTTGATATTTGGCTTCCCTGGGATTCTCATCGGCAGCTTCCCGGAGGATATGCAGCGCATGAATCCAGTTACTGCTTTGGAGATCCATGGCTCGCCTGATGGTGATATTGGGATCTTTCATCATTGTAGCTCCTTGAGTAGTTCCTTCACTGCTCTTTCCAATTGCGCGTCTTTATTCTGCAAGAGGTCATTGAGGGTGTTTTCCACGATTATATCAGGCATTGCACCTGTTCCTTCCATGTTTGTGCCATCCATTTTGTACCATCCGGAACCTGGCATCCTCATGCTGGAGCCATCAATCAGGGAGTATTCCCAAGTACCGATTACCGCTCCGCTGGAAGGATATCCCACCACTTTACCCAAACCGAGCTCCTTATATACGATGGGGAAGATCTCGCCATCAGAGAAGGATCTTTCGTCCACCAGAACGATCGTAGGTACCTTGATGCCGCGCAGTGGTTCTGGACGGCGCTCCAGAGAGTAACGACGACTGGAGGAGTAAGCGTAAGTATCTTTGATCAAGAGCGATATGATCATATCGTGAATGCGGCCACCGGTATTGCCGCGAAAGTCCAGAACAAGAGCTTCTTTATCGTGATTATCCCGGAAGACGTCCCGGTAAAACTTATCGTAGTCGCTATTGCCCATTGACGGGACGTGGATATAGCCCAGCCTTCCTCCAGATAGAGTTTCCACCCGCTCCCGGTTTCTGTTTACCTTGTATTCATACCATAGGTTATAAGCATCACGGTAGTTCAGGGCGGTAATCTGGGCTTCAATCTCTTTTTCTCCAGAGCTGATGCTCAGCTTTACTTGCTTTCCAGCCTTTCCAGCCAGCAGTGAATCAAGCGGAGTACTATTGGTGATCTTGATCCCATCCAGATGGGTGATCAGATCGCCAGACTCTACCTTATAAAATGATGCCAGCCTGGTGTTTGGATATACTCTGGCGATGCGGATACCTTCGAAAGGACGCTCGGTATAATCCAGATCAAGACCCAGGTATGCAGTGGGTTTGTAAGGTATCCCTTCCTCGCGGCGGGGGTAAAACCCCGTATGTGAGGCATTTACGTCGCCGATCATCTCGTCTATGATTGTTCCGATTTCGTTAATATTGCGCGCCTTATCGGCATAAGGACGGTATCTTTCGTATATCTGATTCCAGTTTAAACCATGCATTCCGGGATCGTAGAAATTGTCGCCAAATGCGCCCCAGGCCTGCTCGAATACCCTTTTGTTGAGTTCTTTGGTGTCGTAGCTGTAATCGGTGGTGATCTTGATATCCTGTTTGCGGTTGCCGGAGGTATTGAAGGATTTCAGGCGGCTGGATTGCTGATAGTAGAGGTTTGTGCCTATTAGTTTCAGGTTCCTGGCTTCGCGCCCAAGATTGAACACCTCTTTGCTACCCTTGCCATATATATCCCCCTTCTTTAGGAACCATTCACCCGAAGCATCGTTCCAATGAGGCTGATCGATGTACATGAAGGTGGAGTCACTTAATGTGATCAGAGCTCTCAGGCTCCTGCCCGAGCTGGCATAAATGGGGTACATGCGTTTATCTATGCCTTCCCACACGATCTCGAACACGGGATCCGCAATGATTGCTTTCTTTTGTGTATCGTTTGCGGTATCAGATACATCGATTACAAAGAGGTAATCCTCCTCGTTATCTTCCTTACTCTTGTTTTCCAGAGAATCAGGCCCTGCCTTGGTATCTTTGAGCTTGGTGCTATCTTCAAAGACCTCCAGCCAGTGATCCGTCTCGTATTCAAACTCGTCGCGGGGGACCAGATCCAGACGGTAGAGTTCGCTATTCCGGGTAAAGATCAATGAGCGCTCATCCTCGCTCCACATGATGTTCGAGATGTAGTTATCGTCAGTAAGTATCTTTTGATGCCGGTCCTGCCCAAAATCATACAGATACAATTCGCGCATGTAGTTATCATCACGAAGGATGGCATATACCGCATGAGTGCCAGCTTTGTTTAGAGCGAAGTTCGAAGTAACCACCCAGGGAGTGTTCAATGGGCGCAGATTGACAAATCCGGAATCCGCCACAGCGATCCTGCCGCTGCGGGAGTAATCCCCATAATGGATTTGCCAGCGTCCCTGGCTGTCTTTACTGATCCGTTCCACCACCAGGCTGTCTTTGCCAAACCAGTCCAGCGGAGTGAGCTGCATCAGGGAATCTATCTCAACGGTAAACAAGCTTTCCTTACCCTTGTGCAGTTTGCTGATCAGTAGCTTACGGTCGGTGATAAAGTGCAGACCGGAGTAGCCACTGTGGTCAAAGGTAAGCTGTCGTGACAGCCCGCCCTTGCGGGGTACCAAAAAGCTGTCATACATAAAGTTATAGGCTACCAGCAGTTCATTGTCTGATACGTTGTAATCATCCATTTCGCCCTGCATACTGGTTTCCTTTCTGGTATTGTGCCAGGTATCTTCAGCTACATCGAAATCCAGACGGCTGACCTTGTTTTTGGCTTTAGAATCCGGATCATAGCGATAGATTTCGTCAAAGTGCTCGAAGACGATGCGGTCATTTGCCCGGGCGATCGAGATATCGCGTACGCTGAAGAAGGGTAGGTTGCTCAGCTTATCAGCCCGGGAGAATTTCTCCTTGTCGGCCCGGAATAGCTGATAGCGCTTGCCATCGGAATACGCATAGTATAGCGCGTCTTTGGTATGGGAATATCTGGGATAGCGCTCAGTAAATTCGGTTTTGGTAAGCCGGGTATACTTCTTTGATGCAATATCCAGTTTCCATAAGTCGCCGTTCAAACTGCCAGTGTAGGCTTCGCGGTGGGCATCTCCATAACGGGCAAACACAATGCTTCGGTTATCCGGAGAAAGCGAGGCAAAGGCTGCGCCGAACTCGCCGATCAGGGTGGCCCTGCTACCGTCTATGGGCAGTTTGTAAAAGGATGAACCCCATTCGAAGCCGCTTCGCAGCACCAGCAGGTGTTTCCCATCTTTGAACCAATCAGTGATGCTATAGCTTTCTCGGATTATTGCTTTGGCTTCTCCACCTTTTGCAGAAATGAGATAGGGGTAGGTTTGTCCTTCCCGGTTGGAATTGAATGCGATCCAGTTCCCATCTGGAGACCACTGCGGACTCCACTCTGCAGAAGGAGTATTGGTAATGCGGTGGGCAGTGCCTCCGCTAAAGGGTACCAGCCACAAATCTTCATCCAAAACAAAACAAACCTGTTTCCCATCAGGAGAAATGGCAGGATCTTTGGCAAATCCGGGAACCTGGGCACCCACCTGAGTCCATACGAGCATCAGAGCAGCAAGTGACATGAGCAATCCGAGTTTCATAGCAAATCTGGACAAGTTTTATTCCTTTTCAAATAGTTCTATGCCCCTTTGGGCGTTCTTTATCGGATACACATGCTTCAGGATGCGAAACACGGTCTTGGGATATACCTTAGTGGAGACCAATACTCTCTTTTTATCGTTGGGATCTCTCTGTAAAAAAGCGTTCAACTGCTTGTCCAATTCTGCTTCGCAGCGGTTGATTCGTTCCTGTAGTTCCGCAATCGCCTGATCCTCGTTCTCGTCTCGCAAGCGAACCAGTTCCTTGGTCATCTGCATCAGCATTGCCCGGTAAAAGGGGCTGATGGCGATCTCAATCTCTGTATCCGAATCTCCACCTGCTATGCCAATCCTGATATCATTGGCTGCCTGGCAAACACTACCGCTGATATTTGATTCCTCAGTAAGACCGGTGATCGAACCATCCAGAGCTAGAGTGGAATCATTGATACTATCCCGGAATCTGACATCATGGCGCACGAGTACCCGGGATTTGATGATGCTGCATACCTGCAGATCTCCCAAGACCTGAATGCCGGGATTCACGCAACCGATAATACTGCCTTCCACCAACAGGTCTTTTTCGCAGAATACGCTGCAATCCTTGATGTTACCGGTTACTTTCAGTGTGTTTGCCACCGCGATGTTACAATTCTCGATATCGCCGATAATCTCCAGAGCCAGGGGGCTGCGGATGGCTTCATCTGCATCGCAACAATCAGCCTTGATCGTGAGTGAGTCCAGGATGCAGATTTGTCCGTCATCATCCAGATAGGGATATCCAGTGGCCAGGGCAATATACTCACCAGCTTCATAGCCAACCTTTGTTCCTGCCAGTCTCTGCGCCTGTTCGTCGTCTACTGCCATGGGGCTGATCAGCTCACCGAAGATATCGTAGATACTGCCCTCCCGCTCGAAGATGTTATCAGAGTAAGCAGCCAGACAATCGCCTTTATTGGCGTAGGATAGTTTGGCCAGATCCTTTAGTCCGAGGATAGATATCTGTCCTTTTGTCAGAGTGGCATCAAAGTGATAATGCAGCTTCAATTCGTGGGAGCTGTCTTCATTGTGGCTCACTGCGATGGGAAAGGGGATGTCAAAATCCTTTTCCAGACCGCGTTCACGCATCATTTGGATTGCCTCACTGAAGCCAGTCTTGATGCCAGCTTCTTCGAGCAGATCCAGGATATCCTGTTCATCCACCAACCGGTCACTGCGCTTGATCGTCAGCCATGCGGATGCACTCTCTTTGCGCAATTCCAGGATCAGGTTTCCGCTTTTGTTCTTTAATATCTTATTCATCGATGATCCCGATTATATTTATCTGACGGTTATTGGTCCCATTCCG
>Ga0208459_1004715_pt1 | contig 9986 bp, 5 predicted proteins | sample AD_UKC087_MetaG_FD_184433 | JGI IMG/M metagenome (GOLD analysis project Ga0208459, IMG submission 184433) | Active sludge microbial communities of municipal wastewater-treating anaerobic digesters from USA - AD_UKC087_MetaG (SPAdes) (version 2) | ecosystem: Engineered > Bioreactor > Anaerobic >... | reverse complement strand
CCACCGCACCGGCAACAAATGGTGTATTTATCCCATGTATGATTTTGCCCACGGACAATGCGATTCTATCGAAGGTATCACTCATTCTGTATGCACGCTCGAATTTGAGGTGCACCGTCCGCTGTACGATTGGTTTATCAGGGAGCTGGAGATTTATGCGCCGCAGCAAATTGAATTTGCCCGCCTTAACCTGAGCTATACCGTGATGAGCAAACGCAAGCTCTTGTCGCTGGTTCAGGAGAAAATTGTCAAGGGCTGGGACGATCCCCGCATGCCTACCATCTGCGGCCTGCGGCGGCGCGGCTATACGCCGGAAGCCCTGCAGAACTTTGCCGAGACGATAGGAGTGGCCAGGCGCGACAATGTTATCGACGTTTCCCTGCTGGAATATTGCCTGCGCGAAGACCTTAACAAAAAGGCGCAGCGGCTATTGGCGGTGGTAAATCCCGTGAAACTTATCCTGACTAATTATCCCGAAAATCAGGAAGAAGAACTGGAGGCCGTCAACAACCCTGAAAATCCCGATGCAGGGATGCGCAAAATTCCTTTCTCGCGCGAGTTGTATATCGAACAGGAAGACTTTATGGAAGTGCCGGCACCCAAATATTTCCGGCTGTTTCCCGGAAACGAGGTGCGCCTGAAATACGCCTACATCGTCCGGTGCGAGAACGTGATAAAAAACGACGACGGAACCATAAAAGAAATACATGGCACCTACGATGTGAATACCCGCAGCGGCATGCCCGACAGCAACCGCAAGGTAAAGGCCACCATACACTGGGTTTCGGCACAACATGCCGTGGCTGCCGAAGCACGCATATACGACAAGCTTTTTACCCAGTTAGAACCCGAAAATGTGCCGGAAGGGGAGGACTTTAAGTCGAATCTGAATCCCGACTCATTGAAGCTAACCCAATGTTGGGCAGAACCTTTTGTGAAAAATGTCAAGCCGGGCGATAAGCTGCAGTTTGAACGGGTGGGGTATTTTTGTGTGGATCCGGATACTACACCCGGCCATATTGTGCTTAACAAAACCGTGGGGCTGAAAGGCGCCTGGCAAGCGCCGAAATAAATTGCAGGTATAGATTTCATGGCGGTTATATGGATTGTGTGTGAATCCCGCAACGGGAAGTTGCTGGCAACACCTGACCGTAGTTTTGTTCTTTTAAAAAATAAATGAACAAAATTTAAACAACCTATAAGGGACACGTCAGTATGTATCTTGTTTAAAATGTTTAAATTAAAACCCCGGAGGGGCTTGACATTTTAAAAAACTTACACTAGGATAAATCCTTGCCCCGGATGGGCAACACAAAAGGAAGAACATCTGGAATTTATGATAGAAAATGACAATGAATTCAAAAACGATTTTCGATTTTGATTTATAATGAAAATGTTTTGCCCCGCTGGGGCAATAAGGCCATTGTTGATATGTTGTTCTAAAAATGTTTGGCCTCTCTGAGGCCTTGTAATAGCAGGTTAAAACAATAAGGGACAAGTCTGGAAATATCTAGTTTGAAGCGTTTAACCATAGAGCCCCGGAGGGGCTTGACATTTTTAAAAACCTATAATGGGACAAATCCTTGCCCCAGCGGGGCAACACAAAAAGCAGTTGTTCTAATGCACTCTTTACGAACGCGCGCGTACAAGGGTTTTGTCTTTAAAAAAAATGAACAAAAAATAAACAATCTATCAGTTAATATCTTTACAATTCACTATTGATAGGTATTTGACATTTTTATTTTTTATGCAAAACTTCAGTAAATAAATTTATATTTGCATAATACAATAAAGGGTGGGGCATCTTTAATAAAACATTTAGCCTGATGGGAAATATTATTTTTGTGCGTTTTTTTGTGCCTGTCATTTGTCTGGTTTCTGTTGCTTTTTGCGGGTACGGACAATCAGCCAAAGAATATTATAAACTGGGAAATGCAAAACTCAGAAAAAAAGATTTTGCGGGTGCAATAACAGATTTTACCAGTGCTGCCGAACAGGATAAAAAAAATTCCAAAGCTTATTACCACCGGGGATTGGCCAAAGATAGTCTGAAGGATTATGAAGCAGCCCTGGCCGACTACAACAAGGCGCTGGAAACTAATCCAAAATACAATATGGTATTTTTCAGCCGGGGCGTTGTAAAACTCAATACAGGGGATTATTCCGGCGCGGTGTACGACCTTTCGCAGGTGCTGGAAATAAAATCGGGATACCCCGAAGCTTACTATTACCGTGGACGGGCAAAGATGTTGCTGGAAGACTACAGAGGGGCGGTGGCAGATTTTACCGAGGCAATAAACAGTTTGCCCGGAGCGCTGGATTATTGTTTTTACCGCGGCGAAGCCAGATTGAAGATGCAGGATTATGCAGGTGCCGTGGCAGACTTTTCCCGTGTGCTAGAGTACGATACCGACAATGCCAGGGCTTATTACAGCCGTGGAGTGGCACAGATTTTTTCGGGCAAGCGCAGCATAGGCTGTCTGGATCTTAGCAAAGCCGGCGAATACGGCTGCAAAGAAGCCTATGACCTGATTAAGCTTTATTGTAATTGACGGCGGTTTTTTCTGTGTTCTGATTGCCGTAAAAAAGCAACCGCGAAGGCCGCTAGGTCAACATCCGGTTTTTAGGCAGGCCTGCCTGCCGGAGTGCGGGTTGGGCAGGGAATTAACCCATATAATCAAAAACCGTTAATGCCCTACGGGCAAGCTTTTATCCTGGGCGTATCATTCTATTGATATTAAAGCCCTACGGGCTATTGATGATATCCTTTGTGCCTTTGTGTCTTTGTGGCTATAGGAAATAGTGATAAATCAAAACCCTTGATTCGGCAGGAAATTCACCCACATAATCAAAAAACGTTAATGCCCTACGGGCAAGCTTATATCCAGGGGAATGCTATTCTATGGATATGAAAGCCCTACGGGCTATTGATGATATTCTTTGGGCCTTTGTGCCAATCCAACAGCCACCCTGCAGGCCGGCGCGCTTCATCCTATCACTTGCAACTCTCTACCTTACTGTCGGGGTGAATAAGCCGGGCAAATGCTTTGGATTCATCCCGACAGTTTTTCCGGAAAAGTGGCAGTACGAATGCGTGCAAGGCTAAGGCGCCGTCAGTCGTGCCGCCACTATTACCCTCACTCCGTTAGGAGTGAAATATTGGTAAAAAGACTATAGCTAATGCGCTGCGGCTCCAGCGGAGCCGGACACTCTTTTCATGGCACCTCTATTAACCTTGAACGGGCACCTCTTAAAACAATGGCTTGTCTGGCGCTACTCGTTTCAGGAAATCTTCGCAGGGATAGCAGAAAATATCATGAATTTTTAATTTCTCTTTTCCGCGATATAGCATAAGGCATTTCGCTAAAGGATAATCCTCTTTGAAGGCCCTGAGCCCTGTAAAATCCTTACTGTTTGGCTTTTGGGTGTTTTTGACCTCGATGGCAACTATTCCCTCATTACCGTATAACACAAAATCAACTTCGTTGCCTGATTTAGTCCTCCAGTAATATAGTTTATTATTTTTACCGGATAATGCACACCACGCTGCGAGATGCTGCATGACAAGGGTTTCGAGAGCCACTCCATCAATTTCCTGTGGTTTGTCCAGCGGGCCCGATGGACGTATTACGCGGAATATGCCTGTGTCAAAAAAGTACACTTTGGGATGAACTATCAGGTTCCTTTTGGCTTTTCTTGAAAAAACAGGAAGAAAATGAATCAAAAGCAGGTCTTCTAAAACCGAGATATACCCTTCCACTGTTTTCCTGCCGACTTCACATTCCCTTGCAATTTCCGAAGTGTTCAGTATAGAACCATTGGAGAAGCTGAATGCTTCGAGAAATCTGCTGAAATCACCTATATTCCTTACGAAACCCTCCATGCGTATCTCCTCATTAAGGTACAGGGATAAATAGGCATTTAGAGTTTCCCGGGGATTTTTTGATTTACAGATCAAAGGAATCAGACCGAATTGTAAGGCTTTCTCAAGATGGAAGGCCTTGCCAAGCTCCGCTGCCATGAAAGGGTGAAATGTCTTGTTTGCAGCACGGCCTGCCAACAGATCAACGCCGCTTCTTTTCAATTTCCTTGAACTCGATCCGGTAAGGATGAATTTTATTCGTTTATTATCTTCAATTATTTTATGAATAAAATCGAGTAAATAGGGGAGCTTCTGAACTTCGTCAAGAATAACAGTATTCTTTTCAGGATTCCCTTCTATTATTTCAAGAAGCCGTTCGGGCCTGGCCGATAATGTTCTGAATGTTTCCGGGTTCAGTAGGTCTATATATAAAGCATTCCCATGTGTGCTCTTTAACCAGGTGGATTTTCCGGTTCCTCTGGGGCCAAAGAGGAAATAACTCATGTCAGGGTCCTTAAAAAATCTACTTACTAATTCCATAAATGCTTCTGATTTGGAGTTTGTGATTCCAAAAATACGGTATTATTTTTACATAACCATAATAATTCTAAGATTTTTTCCTGAAAAGTGGCAGTGCAACTGTGCACAAGGCTATGGCGCCGGCAGTAATCGGTGGCTTCGAGAGCCTCAGCCACCGGTCGGGAGCCTCAGCCACCGCCGGTTTTTAGGCAGGCCTGCCTGCCGAAGCGCGGTTCGGGCAGGCAGGGAATTAACCCATATAATCAAAAACCGTTAATGCCCTACGGGCAAGCTTTTATCCTGGGCGTATCATTCTATTGATATTAAAGCCCTACGGGCTATTGATGATATCCTTTGTGCCTTTGCGCCAATCCTGCCTGCCGGCAGGCAGGCGCGATTCATCCTATCACTTGCTTTAAAAGTTTATATCCTTAAACTTCTTCGTTTGCTGCCAGAAGATTTGATGCATAAAGAGGCAGGTTGGTAAAGTTTCCTGATTGTATGAAGTTCCTTGGTGAGAGCCGATAAACCATATCTGGTTTATATTTATCAGCATAGCTTTGCAAACTCTTTTTATTTTTATTGAGTCCGCTTTTCACTTCAATGGGCAGGATTTTCCCATTTTTTGCGATAATGAAATCAACCTCTGCAGCATTACCCGAAGTCCAGTAATATAATTTTTCATGACCATGAGAAATTAACTCACAAGCCACTAAATTTTCGGTAAAAGCCCCATTGAACTCTGAGAACAAAGTTGTAGGCTCCAGAATTAAAGTTGACGAAAGATTGAGCATAGCTCCAAGTAAACCGGTATCATGTAAGTAAACCTTAAATTTACCGGCATCTGCATAAGCAGACAGAGGAAGTTTGGGGACACTGATATTTTCAACTTTATAAATCAAACCGGCTTTTGAAAGCCATTCCATCGTTAGTTCATAGGATGAAGCCCTGCTGTTTTTTCTTACATCGGAATATTTGAATTTTTTATTCTCTCTGGAGAGCTGGTTCGGTAATGAATTCCACACTTCCGAAGTTTTTACCGCTTGTAACTTTTCTGTATATTTCGAAAAGTCCCGCTCATAAGCCCTGAGAATGTCTTTTTGTATTTCCCTGACTCGCTGTACATCTTTATTTTGCAAGTAATCCGCTACTGCTTCCGGCATACCTCCTAAAAACATAAAAATCTTTAAATGGCCAAGAAGTTTGTCGTGAATAGGTTCGGGGAATTGCTTTGGTGCTTTCATTTCCAACAGTTTTTTACAAATCTGTTCTTCGCCCGCAGCCATGAGGTATTCAGTAAAATTCATGGGAAACAAATTCATAAAACTAACCTTGCCGACCGGAAAGGGACTTGTTTTGCCAATGCTTACTCCTAATAGCGAGCCCGCAGCTATAATGTGATATTCCGGCGCTTTCTCCTGGAAGTATTTTAAAGAAGTCAGCGCTTTGGGTGCCGATTGTATCTCATCAAAAAATAGCAAGGTACCCTCATGGCTTATCCTATATCCCATGTACAAGCCTATGTTTTCAATAATCTTATCAGGACTGAGGCCTTCTTTAAAAAGTTGTACCAGATCAGGTGTTTCCTCAAAGTTCAGGTAAACAAAGTGTAAATATTCGTGTTTTCCGAATTCGGTGACTAACCATGTTTTTCCTGTTTGCCGTGCTCCCTGAAGAAGCACTGGTTTACGGTGCTTACTGCCCTTCCATTCGAGCAGTTTTTTATATAAAAATCGTTGCATATACTTAATTATTTGATGAAAAACTTACAAAGATAAAACATTATCTGCCAAAAAGTGTAATATTCAGCAAAAAATATGTGCTAAAAAGTGTTGATTGCCCCTATAAATATGTGCCAAAAAATGTAATTGTGAGAAGAGTTTTATTCTATAAAGGTTAACAATTGCTGCGGTGGCCGGTTTTTTTTGATAGTATGACTGCCTTCAGCGGCAGATCAGCGCGCTTCATCCTATCACTTGCTTTCTTAGCGGTGGCTTCGAGAGCTTTAGCCGCCTCTGGCGGCCTCAGCCACCGGTCATGTTAATCCCCTACGGGGAATTAGTAGTATTCTGGTTTTGTTTTTACAATACCTTAACCGCTACCGCGGTAAGGAGGAGAAGGGTACAATTCATTTACAGTGTTTTGTCAGGGAACATTGTGTTTTTTTGCCTTTCCTTGCCTGAACGAATGTCGCCATCTGGTGGGCCAGGCGCAATTGCGCTTGTTTTTTTTACCGCAAAGGGCGCAAAGAATTCGCAAAGGCCGCAAGACTGACCATGGCGGTATGACTGCGCGCAAGGCTATGGCGCCGTCATTCGTGCCGCCACTATTACCCTCACTCCGTTAGGAGTGAAATATTGGTAAAAAGACTATCGCTAATGCACTGCGGCTCCAGCGGAGCCGGATGCTCTTGTCAGTTTTTTGTCAGGGAACATTGTGTTTTTTGCCTTTCCTTGCCTGAACGAATGTCCGCCATCTGGTGGATCAGGTGGACTTTGCACTTGTTTTTTTTACCGCAAAGGGCGTAAAGAATCCGCAAAGGCCGCAAAAATGATCATGGTAGTACGACTGCGTGCAAGGCTAAGGCGCTGCCAGTGTCACCACCAATTCAACTCACTCCTTTAGGAGTGAAATATTGGTAAAAGCTACTGGCGCTAATGTACTGCGGCTCCAGCGGAGCCGGACACAGCGCGGCAATGAGGGTTGAGTTCCTGTCCCTGCCTGGCAGGTGGCACTATCCTTACAGGAGAATCTGCTCAGACTGACCGGGAAAATCTGTTGTTATATTGTGCTTTAAAAAAATCAAAACAGTTTCTAAAAGATATCCGCCGCGGCGAATCCAAACAATTTCTAAATGTACCTACTCACAATTTTATCCAAAACAGAAATATAATAAAAAGGTAGGTTCAGTAGTCTGATTTTTTTGCCTGCAGACGTTTGCAGGTCATCAACGGAAAGGCTGTTCTGCCAGATTCTGATGGCAAAATTGTGAGGAGCATCATTCATAAATATATGAAGTGACTTTAATTTCGAGTTATGGCCGCTTTTCACTTCAACAGGTATGAGTTTAGTGTCATACTGGTAAAGAAAATCAATTTCAGCATCACTTCCCTGAACATCTCGTCGCCAATACATAAGTTCAGCAAGGACAGATTCATTTTTACAAATCAATTCCTGCCCTGTAATATGTTCAGCAATCCTGCCGCGCCATAAATCGCTAATATCATTTACAGAAAAAACATTTGTTTGTATTTTTGAATAAAAGTTAACCAGGCCAGTATCAAGCCAAAACAATTTCGGCCTTTTATTCAGATTTGGCAAAGCCGGCAGTTCGGTACTTCCGGCCGGATAAACTAAGTCCGCCAGAAAAGCTTTTTGAAGTGTTCTCAGGGCGTTTCCTACCTCCCTCGATTTATAGCTGCTCCCTGCAAAGCCTTCAAATGTAATCACTTCAGCAGCTTTTTTCCAACCCGCTTTAAGACAATGCCTGATAATTTTATTTTCCGTATCATTGGCTGCATATTTTTCTGCATCATCAATATAAGCTGCAAGTAATGATTCATAAACTTTTGATACGGATAAAATATCCCGGTTTTTTGAGTACTGTACAACAGCTTCAGGCATTCCTCCAACCAGTGCATATTCCCTGAATAAATTCATCAAACGCTGGTGAGCCGGCTCGGCATCTGTTGTTTCTATCAGGTTCTTATCATATTCTTCACCGATACCGTCAAGAAATTCCAAAAAGCTACAGGGGCGAACCGGATAATATTCCACTCTTCCCACCGGAAAAATCACTTTTTTTTGATTCAACAATGATTCTAATAGCGAACCGGCGACAACCACATGAATATGCGGCGCTTCCTCATAAAAATACCGTAGCATGGATATGGCCCTGGCATTGTGCTGGATTTCATCAATAAACAACAATGTGGATTTCTTTGTTATCACTTTTTTATTATGCAGGTATATAGCCTTCAAGAGGGTGACTGTGTCCTTGTATTTGTCGAACAGGATGCTGTCGGAAGGCTTTTCAAGATTGAGTTTCAGATAAGTATCGTAGTGCCGTGAAAAAATTTCAACAAGGGTCGATTTCCCCACCTGCCGGGCACCTCTTAGAACCAATGGTTTTCTGTTACCACTGTTTTTCCAGCTTATCAGGTAGTCCAATGCTTTTCGATAGATCATTTTTTTTATTGCAAAGGTAATAATATTTTATAAAGTGACGGTATAAAACAATAATAATTGTAATAAAATGACGGTATAAAATAATTTTTTTTGTAATAAAATGACGTTATGGGTAATTTGCTCTCTGTTTAGAATTTTTCTGCGGTGGCTTCGAGAGCCTCAGCCACCGTCGAGAGCCTCAGCCACCGTCGAGAGCCTCAGCCACCGTCGAGAGCCTCAGCCACCGTCGAGAGCCTCAGCCACCGTCGAGAGCCTCAGTCAGCGGTTTGGGTTCTCTCCCCGGTGGCTGAGGTTCTTGTCTCTCCGGTGGTTGAGGTTCTCGAAACCACCGGTCATTACATCCACCGCCGGTTTTTTTGATAGTATGACTGCCTTCAGCGGCAGGCCGGCGCGATTCATCCTATCACTTGCATTTTTATCGGTGGCTGAGGTTCTTGTCTCTCCGGTGGCTGAGCGTAGCCGAAGCCACCGTTGCTGCGCTGACGAAAGGTTAAGGAATCGTAAACCCCCAGGCAGCCGCCCCGCTATCCGGCGCTCAGACGCCCAATGACACAAATAATTGTTAAAATGTATGTAAATAATAAAACCATATCAATTTGAAAAAAATAAATATTTTTTGATATTACTTTTGTTTTTTAAATAATATATTGTATATTTGCAATTTAATAGTGCAAAAAAAAAAATTTATCTCAAAAGCTAAACAAATAATATATATTAATTGGTAATTATTTTAATTGTTTTTAAAAAAATATTTTGAAAAAAATAAAACAAAAATTAATTAAAACCGTAGAAGTGAAGATAATAAATAAATTTATTATATGAAGACAAAAATTTATTCTAATACCATTTTCTTAACAGTATTTTTTTTGTTGATTTTTCAGTATGCCGGCAACGCCCAAAGTGTGGCCGATTTATATGAAAAATACAGCAATAACAGCCAAAACCAGGAGTTGATGGCATCAGGCGATGACGCCTTATCCTTTGTCGATTTGACTACTAAAAGCCTTGGCTCCACTGGTGTTGAACACATTGTTGGCAATGTCAATAAATCACTGCAAACAGAGGATTCCTATATTCCTGATAGCCCAAACGATTTATTGTCCGAGCCGGAATTGGCTATGTATATGTCTCTTTCCACATGTACTACAACATCATCCGCACAATACGTTTGCAGAGGAGGAACCTATACTATTACTCATGGCACAACAGATTGCTGCGATGCGAATGGCCGACTCTATTATTACAATGCCTCTACTGCAACCTGGACTTATGGGGCATATAACACAGACGTGATATCATACAATGTTACGGCCCCTACCGGGTCGGGAGGCTCTTTTACTTATCAAACTGAAATCTACGGAGCGAATGGAACAAAGTATTGTGGTTCCACTACTTACACTGTTTATGTGCTCAATGG
>Ga0208459_1004710_pt1 | contig 9990 bp, 7 predicted proteins | sample AD_UKC087_MetaG_FD_184433 | JGI IMG/M metagenome (GOLD analysis project Ga0208459, IMG submission 184433) | Active sludge microbial communities of municipal wastewater-treating anaerobic digesters from USA - AD_UKC087_MetaG (SPAdes) (version 2) | ecosystem: Engineered > Bioreactor > Anaerobic >... | reverse complement strand
ATTCCGACCCAATCACAACGCCCAACAAGCGGTATTAAAAGCACAGGAGTACATCAATGCGGGCTATCAGTATATTGTTGACATAGACCTGAAAAACTTCTTTGATGAAGTCGACCATTGTATTCTGTTGCAATTACTGTATCGCAAGATCAAATGCCCGCTCACGTTACGTCTAATCCGCAAATGGTTGAGAGCTCCCATACTGACAAAGGGGAAACTCACCAAACGCAGAAAAGGCGTACCACAGGGCAGTCCGTTAAGCCCATTATTGTCCAACATCATGCTAAATGAGCTGGACAAAGAAATGGAAAAACAGGGATTAAAGTATGTGCGCTATGCTGACGATTTCAGTATTTATACGAAAAAGAAATCGGAAGCCCGCAAGGCTGGCAACAGCATTTATTTATTCTTGAAGAATAAATTGAAGTTGCCTATCAACCGGGAGAAAAGCGGCATACGGCGGCCTGTAAACTTTACGATATTGGGTTTCGACTTTGTACCCACATTCGTAAAGGGCGAACGTGGCAAATATCAGATGGTAGTATGTGAAAAAGGTTGGAAAACGCTGAAACAAAAACTCAAAATCATTACAAGAAAGACAACTCCATGTACTTTCGACGAACGTATCAAACGAATAAAAGAGGTTCAGCGGGGATGGCTCGGATACTTTCGTATAGCAAGTATCTTTGTCAAACTCAAAGACCTTGACGGTTGGCTTCGCAATCGTTTAAGGTATTGCATCTGGCACCACTGGAAAAAGCCTGAAAGGAAAAGGAAAAACCTGATCCGATTAGGAGTTGACCAAGACCATGCCTATGCATTTAGTCGGACAAGGAAAGGAGGTTGGGCTGTCGCCCAAAGCCCGATACTTGGCACTACTATTACTCTGGAACGACTACGTAAAAGAGGATATGAATCTATGCTTGAAGTTTACCAGAAAATTGCCCCACGTCTTAATGAACCGCTGTATACGAGACCCGTACGTACAGTGGTGCGAGAGCCTCTCCCCGTCAGTGTTTACTGGCGGGGCTGGCTACTCGATTGGGGGTATGTGCTTTGTCTTTCTCTGTCTCCCCGTGCGCTGGCAAGACATACTCTTTTGCAATTTTTGGTTGTAGCGCTGGCTTGTGCGAATTGTAAATGTGTATGGCTTTTGCGTTGGCTATTCATCAAATCCATACTTCTTTAATGTTTTTAAATTCATTAATGCAAATTTCTTAGCCCTGTCATTCAAAGGATGTTTTCCCTCGGCAACATTCCACATAAACCTGAAATGATGGTCTTTTAGTCGTTTATTTTTTCTATCCCAGTCAACAATTTTTTTAATCAAATCAACTGTTACCTCAGGTGTAATTTCAGGATTGTCTTTTATTTGTTTTTCAATTTCATCAATCTCAAAAAGTAAATCTGGTGCATGCTCAATGACTTTATCGATAATTTCAATTGCCTTTTTTCGGTCATTGTCTGTAATGTTTGAGTTATTACGAACCTTTCCTGCCATATTAAAGGCTATTCCTGCTATGTAACTTGATAATTCTCCAGTTTCATTGCCCCAGGTTTCGATTTTATTCCAAACTTGTGATGGAATGGCTTTTATCCTTGCAATTTCTTCCTGAATTTCAATTTTTACTTGTTCATCTTCGGTAATACTTTTTCTTTTCGGAGTAGCAGTATTGATAAATTCTGATTTTAATTCATTGAAATCAGTATCAAAATCATTTTCTTTTATTGCATTCCAACATTCTTCTTTTTTCGCCCATTCTCCATATAAAGCACCCGGTGCATTTTTTTTGATAAAGGTTTCAACTGATTCCATCAGATTGAATAAAACCGATTTCATTTTCTCACTAAGACCCTGATTCTTCCATATTTTATAGAGGTCGATTTTATAATCTGTTTTTAGATTTAAAAGTGACAATGAATATGGAACTGTAATATACCTCATATCACCAATTGCATTTGGACTTACTCCGTAAAGTTTTTCGGCAGTTTTAAACAAGATAGCCTTAGCAACGGCATCTTCATAAAAAACATTATCAGGCTTATCAGGCATATTGTAATTCAGGAACTGGACATAGTTTTTCTGACTTCCACGAACAACAATATGCGGTCCAATTGCAAGTCTTTTTCCGTTCCATATTTCCTGATAGGTATTTACATACTTTGCCAGAAGTTCTTTTGTAATCATTTGGCTTCTTGGATTTTTAAGGTCAAATGCTTTTCGTCTTGATGGGGTGAACCCTTCTTTTAATCTGGCATTTTTATATTGACCTCTCGCCCGTTCGTAAAACCAACGAGTTTGGATATTACTTCCTTCAACGGGTTGCGCCCATACTGACCGGGAGATTTTTTCAAGCTCAACGTGGAATGGTTTATTTGAGCTTAAATCGGAAGTAGAAACTTTGTTTTGGGTATTTGCATATTCAGCGATACGATTTACAATTTCATTGAAATTATCACGCTTTTTTACGACAGTGAGTTTTGTCTGAACAAATATCTTGTCTATTTCCGCTTTGTCTTTTTTCCAGGTGTGATAAACTGATGCAGTTGTCTGACCTCCATTTACAATTTGAAAATCCTTAGCCCAAATTATTGCTTTTCCACCTCCAGGCATATCCTGCAAGCTCAATTCATCTGCAGTTGCTGCAATGCCATTGTTAAATGCAAGAAACATGTGAGGCTCTTCTTTTATAGTTTTCCTGATTCCTTTGTTTATCTTCCCTGTGAATTGTAAAAATGAACGAACATTCTGTTCAAGAAGCCTTGAGCCATATTCTTCATAAATATTGGCAAGTGTTGCGCCTGGAATCAGTGCAAGATAAGATTCATAATCATCATTTTCAGATGGAGATTCCAGGCATGGAAGTATTCCTCCATAGTTTTCAAAATTAATTTCTATCGGAACATGCGTCTGGTCTGAAAGATTAAATAAATACCCAATATCAATAATTCTTGTAAATATTGAATAACCTGAGATTGTTTTATTGGCTTTTATATCAGACTTGAAAACTCCATTGCTCAGTACAAAAATGTTTACCCTCGACAAAAACTCCCTGACTTCTTTAACTTCAGCAAGAGTGTGAGCCAGGTCAAAAACCTCTGATGATTCTTCAAGTTCTTTTATGTAGTCTTTGTACACTGCATTACGAAAGAATCGCTCAACCTGATTGATTGAAGATTCGGCTTCCTGTTTAGTTAAAGTAAAGGATTCTTCAACGCCTTTAAATACTGTTACAAATAAATCAAGTGTTTCATAATTTTCAGAAAGAGCATATCCATTCAACTTATGCATAGTTCTGCCAAGTTTATCTTCCTTGCGGTCGAAACAAATCCTTGCATTTTCAGTTTCCCCCGCATCAGCAAGTAAATCAATGGCAAGTTGGGTAAAAATCTGCTCCTGAATCCCTCCATCTTCTTCTGATGCCTGAGTAGATTTTATTTCCTGAAACAGCTCTTTATAAAATTCTTCAACTTTCATTATAGTTTGATTTTTTCGATAACATTTGACAAACTGGTTTTGTATTTTTCTGTTTCAGCAGTTAAAACAATTGAGTATTTCACATCGCCAACTCCTTTCATTAAATCTTTTTCCTCAATTCTTGGGAAATGTTCTGTCACTTTATAAAAATCTTCACCTCTTATCAAATAAGATATATTTTCGTAGCAGGATTCATGATGTTTAAAATAACCAACACTGATTAGCTTTCGGTTTAATATATTGCTTAATAGTTTATTGTCATCTATGATTGAAAACAATTCAGAAACTATTTTATTTAATGAATTTTCATTGCCGTTTCGCTTTTCCAGTGATAGATGGAAAAGAAACAAATTCTCCAGCAAAGTTGTATCTAACTGCCTTTCACTACTAATCCTGATTTTTTGGTGGTTATGGGTTTGAGTTGTTTTAACTTCAATTGCAGTATTGTTCTTTTCAAAATCCCGGATTCCGGTGTCGGGACCTACCCAGATATTCAGGCATTCTGTTAAATTTCCTGTTTCCGCTATAAGTTTCTTTAACAAAAACAACTCCCCAAATAAACCAATCTGTTTTTCGGGCGACAACCCGGGACTTTTAGCCAGTTCAAATAACTCCTTCCATTTAAGGAAACGGTTTTGCAATGATTTAACAAGTTCTTTTTCTTCCCTTATATCTGAAACGGAATTAAATAAATCTTCACACAAAACCGAAAAAATTGAGGAAAGTGAATTATCAGCAAGACTTATTAACAAAAGCATTTTATCAGGCTGGGTTTCATCTGGTAAAATCTCAGTTGTTATATCCTTTAGGTCATTTAGTGCTGAAATATCAACATTTGTTTTTGATAACCGGAATGCAATACTTTTTACCTTCTCAGGCATTCTCATTGCAACAAAACAATCCGGCAGAATATCAGGCGAAAACCTTTTTAAAACAACGCCTGTTTTTAAAGCATCGTTAATTTCAAAATCTTTCCAAAAATCTTCAATCTTCGTAGTCATAATCTTCAGGGTCTTCATTTACTTCAAATTTGTCTAAAAGCTGCTGATGTACGGCATAAGTGATTGTTCTGTTTTTGCTGCTTCCGGGAAATCTTATTGCAAAGCCAACAATAGGTTTTTCCGATTCAGGTAGTCCTGCTTTTTCAGGATTCAACAGATATAATAGTAACAGGGGAAATCTTGCACTTTTTATTTCCAAATCGTTTCTTACCAGGTTTCCATTTGGATAATTTGGCATTTGTGCAGCTCCCGGATATTCTTCATGCGCTTTCTTTTGTTCAAATGTTTTTCTTTTTGCCAGTTCATATTCATCGTCTGTCAAATCAATAAACTCATGATTAGGACTGATAATGTGTGATTTACGAATATAATAGACTTCGTTACTATTATTTTTATCATCATCTGTCCTGTCAAACATCCATATCCTTGTTGAATCATCCAGAACATAGTCTTTGGTTTTTGAATTACTGCTCATTAAAGCAACATGCCAAACATCAAGTTCATCATCTTTTTGTTTTTCCAAAATAAACTCAGCCAGTCTGTCGGGGGAAGCTATTGGATTTTCCGGTGCAATAAAATTCCCGAAAAAAGAGATGATGTTTGATGCAGGAATATTATTCCACAAAAAGTTTCTTTTTTTAACAATGGATTCAGAACTGAAAGAAGATATTAATTTATTCAGATTATCAAGGTTGGCATTAATGTCCTGGCTTCTTTTACTTAACTTGTACGATTCAATCAAAACGCCCGACCATGAAATATTTACATTAACTGCTGTTCTGATTTTGTTGGTGGCAGAAATTTGTAATACCCCCGGATGCGTCCTTACTTTCAGTGCGTATTGTTCAGGTGTACTTCCGGCAATATCCGACATGTAATTGAATTCCTTACGCAATTCTTCAGATGCGAGGGTAATATGACAGAACCATTCGTTAAGTTCTCCTGAAGTAAACAGGCGACATAAATCAACGTATCCCGGACGATATCCAAACCAACGTCCCATTTGCATAAGAGTATCATACATTTTTGAAGCACGCAGATAATAGCTTACTGATAATCCTTCAAGGGTCAGACCTCGTGATAATTTATTACCACCAATCGCAATTACTGACAATCCCGCTTCTTCACCTTCCCTGATGTATTTTTTATCGTAAGCTTGGTAATCAAGTACATCCTTTGCGCCTCCATGGATTTCCTTAACCTGGATTTTTGTAGCAGCAGGGTGAAGACAAGGAAGAACTTCTTTCCACAAATGAACTTTTACTGCAGGGTCAAGCTCTGAAAGTTGAGAATCGAGAATCTGCGCTGAAGTTGTTGTATATGAACGATAGCTATCAACATCAGTTTCAAATGCATGTCGCAATTCACTAATAATACCTGCATTGTTTTGTTCAATTCCCATCCTGTAGAAATTAAAAACATTTTCAACAAGTTCTTTAATTCTGCTTTGCCACACCTGAAACCTTGAAATGTGTATCAGCATTGAATTATGCTCATCGCCTTGTCCGCGCAAACGCCTGATTGCGCATGTCAGAATAAAACATTTTATGGCTGTTTTCAGTGATTCAGGAACACTAACAGGCAGTTGGTCATCACGTTTGTGTCTATCAGGCACAAAGGTATGATAATCGTCTATTCTATGAACAACAGGCAGCGTATCAGTTGGTTCTTGACTATCTTCCAAAGGTTCAAAACCAAATATCTTATCTGGGCCAATGTAGTTTGACGGAGCAGGAATATTGGTAATAAAATCTCTTGGAAAAAGGTTGTCGTCATTAAGTGGAATGAAAATATTTGCAAACGGAGTGGCAGTGTAACCCACATAAGCACTTTTCTGAAATAACCTTAACAGATTTCTTATCTGTCCGTTTATTTTTGTTGGATTCAGGTCGTCTCTTGTTGTGTTAATTGATGCATTATCAGCTTCATCATCAATTATTAGTAATGGCTTATTTCTGATAATTTTGTTACCATTGCTTGTTTCTGAGGACTGAGCAGAAAGCCATTGTTCAAGTCTGTTTAAAACATAAGCATTCTTTTTGACCACAGCAATAATCGGGTCATTGGTATAAAAATTCAATGCAAGGGCGTTTGCAGCACCTGCATTAAAATCTCCATTGTCAAGACTTGATGTCAACGAATGTGCAATTAAATGCCTGTTGCTTCTTGGTTCACCAACACCAATCCAAAGATTATTGTTTCTGTTAACTCTTTCCTGTTGTGTGTCAAATCCCAGAAAACCTTCATCAAGTCTAAGCTGAGTCTGGCTTCTAAGGTTTTTATGAATACCGGCAAGGACGATTATCATTTTAAATCCAGCATCGGCAGCTTTGCAAATTAAACCTGTATAATTTGCGGTTTTTCCTGACTGAACTTGTCCAAAAGTTCAGTTTGAATTAGAGAAACTTATTAGATGAAGTGGTTATAATTGAAAAATTGTATCTAAATGATACTCTAAAAACTCTTTTTTAGGTTGAAAACGTTCAGGAAGATTTAGTTTACTTGATTCAAGAAAACCAAAGTGTTTTTCAAAATATGCTTCTTTTCTATGCTCTTTTATTTTTGAAGAAAGAATAATGGAAAAATCCGTTTTTATGCCAATAAGACCTTTGTCAAATGCGGCATCGTATAACTTGGATAGACAAATTCCGTTTGAAGGATTTAATCGTTCGTTTTCATTTTTTGACCAAGGAATAATATGGCTTGCATTTAACAACTCAGGAATGTCAATGCCTGATATTGCACATTTTGTTGAATAAACATTTAAAATAATTTGCCTAAAAACATTTTGATTTACACGGGTTTTTACTTCACGAATTTTTTCTTCGCCTTTTGTATTAATATCTTGTAGAATTTCAGAATATTTGTTTTCAATTGTTTGATTTTCAAAGTCTGCTAATATCTTTTCACTTTCAAATAGAAGTTCCTCTCTGTTATTATTGAATTCATCCCAAATTGGCTGACATTGTTTAACTCCACCTGATAACCCAGATACTCCTCTTGCCTGATGAAAAGGGTCAATGTTTGCAAAATTCACTAATCTCATAGCAATAGAACTTGGAGTTCTGCTAAGCAAATCTGCAAGTTTGATAATATCAGGATTACTTCTGTGCATCTTACCAAATGGAATTTTAAGATACAGATTGAATGCAAGTATTAATTCTTCCTTTGACCAAAGTTTTCTACTCATTAGGTTGTCATATATTTGTTTTCGCTCAAATATTTTATTTCGGTACATCCATATGCTAACCCAAATTCATCAAGAGGTTCAAAATCCCATTTCTTTGAAGACAATCCTTTGAAATATTCAACTCCATCATCATCAAAAAGCTTAAAGCTAAAACAGTGTTTTTTGTTTTGTTTAATTTTTTCTTTTTCAAGGAATTCTACAGTGTTTTCATCCTGTAAAAACGATGATATTTTTTCAATTACAAAACTCATTATGCAACATTTTTAAGTTGGAAAGTCTGCAATCTTGCCGCTTCTCTCGGTGTTAATGAGCGATTTTGGTTAATATCGGGGTGTATGTAATAATGTCCATCTTTACAAATATGCGCAACTACAGTTTGAGAATGAGGTAAATCTCCGGCAACTACTTTAAATCGGTCAACAAAAGATTTTTTATTCTTATGTGTTTGCCATTTTTGTGGAATGTCATTGTAATTTAACCTTTGCTGTCCATTTTCCCATTTTTCAACTGCTAGTTTGTAAATACCCTTATCTTGTTCAGTATGTGGCCTTGCAATATGCTGGGTTGTAAAATCTAATCCATTGCGGATTTGACTTTGAAAAAGGTAGATGCCACAATAGGATTTATATTTTGTTTTATAAAAATTTCCTGTTCCGGCTTTTAGTTCTGGTAAATCCATGAAAATTTCAGAAACTGTTACGTTCGTTTCTATCTTTTCAAATTCAGGATAAAAACCTTTTTTTCCATTTTTCTTTCCAATCAGGATAACTCTCTTTCTATTTTGCAGCACGCCAAAATTCTTAGCTTCTAATACTTTATATTCGGTATAGTAGCCCTTATCCTCAAATAAATCAAGCATCATTTGAAGATATGAATCACCATTTTTAGTTTTAGCAGAGAGTAATCCGATTACATTTTCGAATACAAAATATTTTGGCTGATAATATTCTAAAAACCTCGCATATTCTTTAAATAGATAATTTCTGGAATCTCCCTGCATCCTGTTTTCATCTCTTGACCTTCCAACTACGGAATATGCCTGACAAGGAGGACCACCAATTATCAGGTCAATCGGTTTTTCCCTTTTCAAAGAGTCGATTTTATTAAAAATGATTTGGTTGTTTTTACTACCAATTGACATATTAATAACTGACTCTTTTTGATTCTTCGGAATTAATGAGTAAAGCTCTGTCCTTGTAATCTTATTTTGAATATAATCTATATATGGTTGTAGATTTTCAGATTTTTTCAGGTGATGATAGGCAGTTCTTGTTATCAGTGTATTACATGCTGCTTTATCAATCTCAACATGAGCTACCGGGTTAAATCCTGCCCGGATAAATCCTTCTGACAAACCACCTGCTCCTGAAAATAAATCGATAAAATTCATAAATTGTTATTTTCTCAAAAATACTAATAAATCTTCTAACGTTTTTGTACTTTTTTCTGGTTTTAATTCACACTCCCACAGGGTTTTCACATTCCATCCCATTTTCTCTAATTCTTTATTTTTAATTTCATCACGTTCAATTGTACCATTAATTTTCGTTATCCACCATTCAGTCCTGGTTTTAGGAACAACAAAAAATTTACATCCTTTGTGTCCGTGCCAGAAACAACCGTTAATAAAAATTACGGTTTTGTATTTGGGTAAAACAATATCAGGTTTACCCGGTAATTTTGAATAATTGAGTCTAAACCGAAAACCATTTTTATATAAAAACTTTCTGACCAGCAATTCAGGTTTCGTATTTTCCCCTTTAATCCTGGACATATTGTAACTTCTTGTCTTTTTGTCGTGTACATCAGTCATTGTTGGTTCATCTAAAGCGTTGGCAAAGATTGCACTCTTTTGCAAATTTCGGTTTGTGCGTCAGCCTGTGCGATTTGCAAATGTGTGCAATGTGTGTTGGCTTTCATATTTTTAAGTTCACAATTCATTGTCCAAGTCTTTTTTCAGCATTACCCCCAACGGTGGCGGTATGGTTAGTAAGGGATTGCGGGCTTCTTTCCTGTCAAGTTACAGCAAAATTTGGAGCGGGTTGTTACGCCCCGAAAACCACTGAAACCCTTATTAACTATACCGCGTGGTGTGCCCTGCATGAGCAGCGCACACCCACCTCAAAGCTTTATAAATAGTTCAAAAATACAAATTTTATTTAAAAAGCAAAGAGATGGGTGTATTTTTCCAGAGGGTGTAAGTCCCTTATGTGCGGAGGTGGTTCTCCGAAACATTAGTAAGTCGCAAGCTCGTTATCGGTAACGATAGGAGTGAAGGAAGCGAGACTGCAAAAGCTGGTGCTGATGAATAAAAACTGCAT
>Ga0208459_1004705_pt1 | contig 9994 bp, 9 predicted proteins | sample AD_UKC087_MetaG_FD_184433 | JGI IMG/M metagenome (GOLD analysis project Ga0208459, IMG submission 184433) | Active sludge microbial communities of municipal wastewater-treating anaerobic digesters from USA - AD_UKC087_MetaG (SPAdes) (version 2) | ecosystem: Engineered > Bioreactor > Anaerobic >... | reverse complement strand
TGGTATGGTGACGGGCAGCATGGCTGCGGATAAATTGCTCCTGCGTCAACTGTAGCTTTAATAAGTGGAGTCTGCATTGCACAGTTTGTTGAGAAGAATGCTGTATCTTTACCAAATCTGTCAACTAATTTAGGAACGTCTTCAAGTATGAACTGCTGTGCTCCTGGAACTCCAACGTCGCTTGTTGGGTCTGGTGCTGTAGCATCATAGAATTCAAGACCTATTTCTGCACATTTGTCAATCATTAACTGACGTCTTGCAGCAAGCATTACTATTGACATATGTCTTGGGAATGAGTAATGTACCAGTGTTTTTGCTCCCAATTTCTGTGCTTGTACAGGAATAGCATCTCCCATCTTCAATTCATCGGGATTAAGGATCAGGTCTGCTCTTTCTGCAACGTCAGGAGGATTTTCCTGTGGTGTACAATAAGAAATAAATATGTCATCACGAGTTTCCAAAAGTTTATCTACAGCTGCATTTGATCCCGGAACAGCCTGATTGATAATCAGTCCCTTTACATCAGGATTTGATCCTATCTTCGCAATTGTAGAAATCATTTGCTCCTGTTCAGTCATGAAGTTATCAGGCCATAATACGTGCATGATTTTATCTTCGCCATATGTTTTTACCATAAGCTCAGCTGAACGGTATTCTTCTTCATTCTGAGAAAGAGTGTTTGTTACAATGGCTATTATGCCTTCAAACGGTTCTTCTTCTGCCGGCGGTTCCTCTGCCGGTGGTTCTTCTGCCGGCTGCTCCTCTGCAGGCGGTTCTTCTGCCGGTGGTGTCTGTGCCGGCTGTGCACATGCTGCTAACGATAAAACCATCATTAGAGCCAACAATAAACATATGAATCTTTTCATTACTTGTCCCTCCTAATTTACACAAATTAAAAATATGTATCCCTATTATAAATGAATATAATTCTTATGTCAAACTATTTTTGAAAACGCCATCCACGTTTGCTAAACAATTTCTTAATTTTGCACCTGTAAAGTATGCGTTTTGATTTGTTGTTTTAATCTTTAAACTGTTGGAAAATAGCAATTGTTCGCAGATCTTATACTTTGTATATGTTTAATTTTTCTATAATAAAAGAGGCTTACGCTCTCTTTGGCCATGTATGAAATGCCATCTTTGTCACTAGACCAAGAAGAAGGGAGCTTTTGCTCCCTATTCATCAAGATTTTCCAAGAACTTTCTCATTTTTCTTTTCTGTTCCGGTGTCAGGAATTTCTCAAAATTTTTTAAATCTTCTATTTTTTTATTGTATTCCTGTTCCCCGTACTGCTGTTTTAGTTTTTTGCCCATATCTTTTGCATCCTTCATAATCTCTTCTTCTGATTTTCCCTGATACTTATTTTTAAAGTCTTGAAATTGCTTATTATTTACAAGATCATCTGCCTTGGATGCAGCATTCTTAAACTCTTTGCTTTCCTTGATTTTGTTTATTTCGCTGTCGCTTCTAAATATATTTGCCATATTCTACCTCCTATATGTTATATGATATGCCGCTGTCACCGTTTAATTACAATTTTCTGCTTAAGCTCTTGCTGCATACTATGTAACATAATTGAATCATCGGAATATGATATACGGAGATATTTATAAGAAGGTGATAATATTCCAGTTCAAATATTATTATATGTTTTAGCAGCAAATTATATTTTTGGAAACAATCAGTTTAACGGTGTTGTGTCTAAACTTTCAGGAACAACCAGGACCATGGCTCAAGGAATAATCAAGGACCCGGCCAGAATGGAAAATATTATAGGCATGGTCCGCACCTTTGCCCCTCTTACATCAACGCAAACAGTAACAAAGTTAAATACATATCTGCCGGCAGTGGAAAAAGCAAGCACATTGCTCGGCATGTATTCATTTATCAGCAGGGCACAGAATTTCAGTCCTATTCATACTGTTGATGCCAAGACACCGGCAGATAAAGTAGCAGCGCTGTTAAAAAACGGCAATATCCCTGTTGCAAAGCTATTGGCAAAGCCGCTCATATCCGGAAATATGGATAAGATAATTGGTGCCATGGCAATGAATATGGCTAAAAACGGCGGTCTAAACGAGATGCTTTCCACATTAAAAAGCGGCAATAACAACAACTTAAATGAAATGCTTTCTTCATTGACAGGCGGAAATAAGGATAATACGGATTTAAGCAGTTTAATAGAAACATTTATGCCTATGATAAACAATGTCATGTCCTCTGCAAATAAATCTGAGGAGTCGTTTGAATCTTCCGAAGACGACGTATTTAAGAGTGCTCAGTTTGAGCACACCACCACGCCCCTTTCACCTGAAAAAACCCCGAGAAAAGATATAAAAGAAACAAAAGAAATAAAGGAACCCTATGTACAAAAGCCTATTCGCATCAGACAAAGGAGAAGAAAGTAAGGAATGTCCCCGTAAGTTCGGGGACATTCTTAATTATTTTTGTTTATACAGGTTTCTGTTATCCAAAAGCCATATTTTATCAGTGAATTCTCCCGGCTCGATAGTTTCAAGAGAATGTTCAAAATCAAACATCCTTGCATCCATTATATCCAGGAAGTGCAGGAGCTCAGCTTCCGGTGTCATCGGCTTCTTGGGACTGCCAAACTCCGGCTCATAGTGATGGGATAAGACCATGTGCTGCAAAATTACGCTTTTTTCCCTGTCTATGCCTATCCTTTCACCTTCAACTTCAATTTCTTTTATGCCTTGAATTATATGCCCGAGTAATTTGCCTTCCATTGAATAATCAGAAACTATTCCGTATTCATCAGATTCCATTTCCAATATTTTGCACATGTCATGGAGAATTACTCCTGCATATACGTAGTCCGGATTAAGAAAATCATAAACCTGGCATAGCTTCTCACCGGTCTGAAGCATCCTCAGGTTATGGTACAAAAGACCTCCCCTGTATGAATGGTGGTTTCTTTTAGCAGCAGGGTAATAATACAATTTATTTTCATATTTTTTAAGTATGTTATCTGTTAATGTTCTGATTTCTATATCCTTTATTTTTTTTATATAGGAGCTTACCGCCTCAAGCATTTCATCAAGACCGATTGGCGCAGAAGGTATTAATTCCTGAATATACACATTGTCTTCAGCCCTTTTTTCCCGTATTTTATTGATCTTAAGCTGTCTGGCTCCGTTCCATTCCAGAACTTCTCCTCTTACCTTTACAATTGTATTTTCTGCGATTGTTTTCTCGTTTTCCTTTGTGTAATCCCATACCTTTGCATTTATTTCGCCGGTTTTGTCAACCAGGTCAATATCAATATACTGTTTTCCGCTGGTAGTTTTCTTTACTTCAAAATTTTTAATCAGATAAAATCCGTCTGCTTTTTCTCCCGGCCTTAACTCGGCGATTGTTTTATTTGTTTTAATCATGCTGTTCATCTGTTCTCTTGCTTTATCATCCAGCATATCTGAAATACTCTGACCCATAGTCTGCCCCTCTCATAATTTGTTGCTTTATTGATTGTATTCATTATACCATACTTATCCGAATCAATAAACAGTATTTTACAAAAGAAAAACACACCCGTGGGATAGGTGTGTTCAATTCGGCTTAAAAAGCGGGGTTAAATTTCCCGTTTCCAATGCTTTCTTAATTTAAGGAAACCAACTATACATATGATTATTGCAGGTATCAATATTGGCAAACTTGATACTATTCCAACAAGCAGATTTTCCAGGCTTCTTATTATTCCGTTAACGGAATTTATAAAACCATCCCTTGATCTTTCCCATACGCTGTCCTTAGTTTTCAAGGTAAGGCTTGCAGTCATCACTTCCTGGATTTCCAGGTTAATTGTTGACATTGCTGCTCTGTCGTCTATATCGCTCAAGCTGATATTCAAGGCATCAATCTCGGTTCTTACTCTTCTTAGTTCATTTTCTATAAGGAGCATTTCTTCAACTGTTGTTGCTTTTTCAAAAAGGTCTCTTAAGTGCTGTTCCTGAACCTCCAGGTTTTTTACCCTGTTGTCCTTCTCATAATAATCCTTGGTTACATCTGTTTCATTGATATTCTTTCTTTTTACTTCAATGGCATTTTCCAGATAATCAACCAGTTCATAAAAGTTTTCCTGAGGAACTCTGATTCTTATGCTTCCATACATTAATTTTTCATCATTAAAGACCTGGTAAACTTCAGTGTTGTTGCTTTCCAGGAATCCGCCCACAGAGCTTATTTTTATTGACAAGTCATTTAAAAATGTATCATAATCCTCTGTTTCAGCAGAAATCGTTCCGGTCTTGATAATTTTCATTTCTTTTTGGTCTATTACGCTTGTCGTCATTATAGAATCGTCTGCCTTATGAGAAGCTTCGTCTCTTGTATAGTCATAGTCTTTTTCATAACCTCCCATAGATTCTTCAGCTACTGCTCCATTTTGTGGTTCCATGGGCATTGCTTGAGGGGCTGCAGGTGCTTCCGTCGTAGACATATCATATGAAGATTCGTTTTTAGCCTTCATCCCCATGCCGCCAAAATTGTTTATGCCGGCCACTGCAATTACCAGCACCAATGCAGCGGCAATGCTTCCGTATTTCAGCCATTTACTCCTGTTGAGGCTCATTATTTTTGAAGTTTGCTTTTTAGCTTTTCCTTGAGGCCTGTTCTCCAATAATTTTTTATGAAGTCTTTTGCAGTAACCTTCAGGCGGCTCTTCCTCCGGCAAACCATTCAATACTGATATTAAATTTTTATAATCTTCATACTCTTTTTGACAAATTTCGCAAGACTGCAGGTGTTCTTCCACTTGCCGCATTTCTTCGGGGCTTAATTCATTATCAATATATAATGACAGTCTGTCATTTATTTCATCACATTTCATATTATCACCACCTTAGCTGTTAGCCAGCCTTCATTTCCTTTTCCAATAGTACTTTTAATCTTTTCCTTGCTCTTGACAATCTTGATTTCACAGTCCCTAAATTGCAGTTTAGTATTTCTGATATTTCATCATAGGTGAATCCTTTTATATCTCTTAGTATTATAATTGTTTTAAAATCATCCTCCAGCATATTGATTGCATCATCTACAAGCCCAGTGCTGTAATTCCTGTCGACCAAGGCATCCGGATTGCTGGTTTCGTCAGAAATTTCTCTTTGAACTTCCCTGCCTGAACCTAGATCTAACGTCTCATCTAAAGAAATTGCATTTAAACTTTTTTTACGTTTAAAATCCAGGCAAGTGTTTACTACTATCCTGTACATCCATACTTTAAATGTGGAGTCCATATTAAAACTGCTTATATTTTTAAATATTTTTATTAGTGCTTCCTGTGAAGCATCTTCTGCGTCTTCAACATTTCTCATTACACGAAGAGCTATGTTGTAGGCACTTTTTTTGTAGTCCTTTATAAGCTCTTCAAAAGCATCAATATTGCCTTTCCGACTTTCCTCTATAAGCCGCCTTTCATGGTTGTTCATCTTTGTTCCACCCCGTTCGGTTATATATTAGACGTTACATTTTATAAATTGTTCCACAAATTTTTTATTTTATTTAATTATAACACTCCGGCTTGTATTATTCAATAAAAAATAGCAGGGCTGCCCCTGCCATAAATTCGCTGCGTAAATAACCATGGAATCCTGCGGTCTCATTCGCCGATTTCTGTAATTGTCCCCTTTATAATTAATTCTTCACATTTATTGATATCCTCATAAAGAGGTCTGTCTTCTTTCAGCATGGGGACAGCTTTTCTTACTTTTTCATAAACCGGCTTTGTTCCTGCCCCCAGCCCCTTATTTCCTCTAAGGTCTATTCCCTGGCATGCGCACATTATTTCCATAGCCAGAACCCTTCGTACATTTTCCATAATTTCTCTTGCCTTTCTTGCAGCGATAGTCCCCATTGAAACATGGTCTTCCTGATTTGCAGAGGATGGTATGCTGTCAACAGAGGCAGGATGGGCTAATATTTTATTTTCTGAAACCAATGCTGCTGCAGAATACTGAATAATCATAAATCCTGAGTTCAATCCCCCATGTTCCACCAAAAATGCAGGCAGTCCGCTGAGCGTTGGATTTACAAGCCTTTCAATTCTTCTTTCGGAAATATCGGCAAGTTCTGAAAGGGCAATCCCCAAAAAGTCAAAACAAAGTGCCATAGGCTGGCCGTGGAAGTTTCCTCCTGAAATACCTTCCTTTGTTTCCGGAAATATTATGGGATTGTCTGTAACCGAATTTATTTCTATTTCCACTTTTTCCTTTACATAATTTATTGCATCCTTGCTTGCTCCGTGGACCTGGGGAACACATCTCAGAGAATAGGCATCCTGGACTCTGATTTGTCCCTGTCTGCTTGTCATTTTGCTGCCGGTCAAAAGCTCCTTCATTATTCTCGCAGTATCAATCTGCCCCTTGTGAGGACGAACATCATGGAGTCTTTTATCCAGTGCATCAATTATTCCGTTTTGAGCTTCAAAGCTTAGGGCTGCTGCAATATCCGCCACTTTTAAAATATTAAGGGAATCATAGACAGTCAGAGCCCCAACGGCAGACATAACCTGTGTCCCGTTAATAAGGGCAAGCCCTTCCTTGGCTGTAAGCTGTATTACAGGTATTCCCGACTTTTCCATAGCTTCTTGGCCTGTTAGTATTTCTCCCTTGTATTCTGCCTGTCCAAGTCCAATCATAGGCAGTACCATGTGGGATAAGGGTGCTAAATCTCCGCTTGCACCCAGTGAGCCTTTTTCCGGTACGACAGGATGAACTTTTTTGTTAAGCATCACTATCATTGTTTGTATTGTTTCAAGCCTGGCGCCCGAATAACCTTTTGCCAGATTATTTATTCTAAGCAGCATTATTCCTCTTACAATTTCTGTATCAAATGGTTTCCCCGCACCTACCGCATGAGTTATTATCAAGTTTTTCTGGAGCGTTTTTGATTCTTCCTTTGATATTGTTACATCGCTGAATTTTCCGAAGCCTGTTGTAATGCCGTATACCACATCTTCATTGTCCACAAAGTCATCAACAACCTTCCTTGACTCCAAAATCTTTTCAACTGCAAGATTTGACAATTCCACCTTTTCATAATTTCTGCAAACAGCATTTACTTCTTCTAATGTCAAAGAATTTCCCGTTATTATAACCTTATCCATTGCTGCCTCCCATTAAAAATAAAGGTAAATTCCAGCTTCTAAGGTGCCAAAACTTACCTCTTAATATCAAATTTTCTTTAGGCTGATTTCGTCTATATTGTAAACTATCATATTTATTTTGTCAATCAGCGTTCTTTAAAATAGCCTGCGTTTCATTCTTTAAAACAGCCTGCGCCTCAACAACTGCAGGCATACTGCCGGAAATATCTTTGGAATACACGGAAATTTCGTCATTTACCTTTAATGTTGAGTGCGCAAAGTTTGTTACTGTATCAGCACCTGCAGCTATGTCATATTCTCTGTTGTCTGATGCCCTGCCAGAAATCCTCATTGCCCCTGTTATATCCCTTGATATGTCTACGACCTTCAATTCCAGTTTATTTGCCTCATCCAAAAAATCAGCTGTATTAAATACAGAAGTATAATCATACTTTTCGTCTAAAGCCGCATCATAAATTTTTCCGTCCAAAGAATTCAACCTTACATATTCGCCTACGTAAAAGTTGTTTAAACTTTTTTCACCAACATTGAAAAAGTTCACTCCTTCATCATTTTTAACCTGATATCCGTTGTTATCGATTTTTACAATTCTTCCACTGTGTGAATACTTCCCGTATTCTTCTTCTTCTTTTCCGGGTATTGTATTATTCCCCAAATTGTTGTTGTTTGCTGAACATCCTGCCATTAGTATAAATAAGCATATTATTACCAGCAATGGTGATTTATTTTTCATTTTGTTCCTCCATATAATAATAAGTATCTATTATATATTTGCCAAAATTAATGCTATATATTCTTTTTAATATTTAAATCTGCATTGTATTACAATTATTTCACAAATTTATATCAAATAATTGTTTACAGGTTGCATATATCAATGCTATATTATAGTTTAATAGTTTCTATTTTTTTTAAAAATTTACGATAAGACACGAGGTGCTTATGGATTCCTTAGACATGCAGATTATCCGTAATATGGAAAAAGAAGGGAGAATTTCTCACGAAGAACTCTCAAAAAGATTAAATTTATCAAGACCGGCAATACACAACAGAGTTGCAAAATTAGAAGATCAGGGTATTATCACAGGCTATAAGGCAAATATTGACTGGTCAAAACTTGGTTTTACCACTTTTGCCGTTATTTCATTAAGAGTAAGGACAGCTGACTATGATAAACTCATGGAGCAGCTGAAAAACCTGGTTGTTCCTGACCTGGTAATAGAAGAATGCCATATTGTCACAGGAACCTGGTGCATTCTTATGAAGGTAAGATGCAGTGCACCTACGGGATTAAAGGCTATTCAAGACGAACTTCATAAAATCGATGCTATCAAAGAGTCATCCACATCATTGATTTTATCCTCCTTATATGATTAAAACCAGCCTGCAGGCGCCTGCAGGCTGGTTTTTACATATTGAACTATTGTTTTGACTGTATGTTCTTTTGTATTGCATTGTCGACAGCCTGCTTAATCCCCTGGCTGGTTTTTGTTGCACCTGATATATCATCTACATCAGTTGAATTTGCCTGAGCTATTTTATCAGGCAGCTCTTCTATTGCCAAAGAGCCTACTCCTTCAGTTTCATCTTTACCCACAGCTTCAACTGAAACTATATCCTCTCCGTTAACAGTTACTGCTACGGTTATTTCTCCTCCGTATCCTTGCCCTTTCCCTACCAATGTTTTTTCGCCGGCGTCAAAAGTATTATTATTTGCATTTGCTCCGGTGTTATTGTCCTTAATAGAATTTTCAATAGGCTTATTATTATCATCCTCGTTTAAATTTTCATCTGCCCGTCCACATGCAGTCACCACAAGCATTAGTGCACAAAAAATAATTAATAATTTTTTCAATTTTTATAGTCACCTCCAAGTTGAATTATTTTTAATAGTATATCCAAAATAAAATTAAAAACAAAATTGTAAGGAGGTAAATATTTTTAAATCTTGAAAAATTTTTCATTTTTATCTGGAGCAGGATGGGCATTGAGGATTTCTTTCAATGTCAATTATGTTAAAATCCATTTCCAGAGAATCAAACAAAAGTATTTTATTCTTTAATGATTTTCCAAGTCCGGCTAATACTTTCACGGCTTCTGTAGCCTGGATTAAACCCATGACTCCGGGAACAGGACCAAGCACTCCGTTATCGCCTGCCAATTTACTGCTGTCCACATCGGGATACAGGCATCTGTAGCAATGGCCTATATAAGGAACAATTGTTGTCGCGGTGCCGTCCAGTCTTAAAACTCCTGCTTCCGAAAAAGGTTTATTTAATGAAAGACAGGTGTCATTTATCAGATATCTTGCGGGTATGTTGTCAACTGCTGCAATAACCAGATCGTATTGAGAAAATATTTCTTCTGCATTATCATTTGTCAATTCCGTTTTATAAGTTTTAATATTAATATCCGGATTTAGCTTTTTTAAAATAAATTTTGCGGAGTCTGCCTTGGGCATGCCTATACGTGAAAAGGAATGGAGTATCTGCCTGTTTAAATTGCTCATTTCCACTTCGTCAAAATCAAGCAGCCCTAAGGTATTAACACCGGAAATTGCCACGCCGTAAGCTGCCGGGCATCCTAATCCACCCACACCTGCGATCAGGACTCTTGCATTGGATAATTTTTTTAAGTCAAAAGTGTATGCTTCATTTAGAAATTCAAAAAGGTTAACAGTACTTTTTGTTTGAGAGAATTCCATGCTCAATAAATCATAGCAGAGCATATCCCCTTTTATGCTGCCTATACCAAGACAAAGCTTAACACCCTCTATGGTACAAAGAACTGCAGATAATGCATTGGCTAAAAGAACCGGGCTTTTGATTTTTGTATTATTATTTGTGCTTGTTTTGTACTCAGCATTTTCTGTT
>Ga0208459_1004688_pt1 | contig 10021 bp, 4 predicted proteins | sample AD_UKC087_MetaG_FD_184433 | JGI IMG/M metagenome (GOLD analysis project Ga0208459, IMG submission 184433) | Active sludge microbial communities of municipal wastewater-treating anaerobic digesters from USA - AD_UKC087_MetaG (SPAdes) (version 2) | ecosystem: Engineered > Bioreactor > Anaerobic >... | reverse complement strand
ATTTTCAGCATCATGGCAGCGGCACAGGGTTCTGCCATGGCTTTCGTTCAGGATTCGGGCGACGGGAGGACTCTCGCCCTTGTCGGCCGTGTCACCGGGGCAACGGCTCGCATAGGAATGAAGGCCGATTTCGGAGTCGTGCCGGCTGGATTCGATACGTGCCCTGCGCGCCTCATCGGGCAAGACTACTGGATTGAGGAAACGGGGCGCGATGTGACCGGCAGGGGTTGGGTCGACCTGACTGCAGCCCTGCAGAGCACGAGGACGCGAGCTGACTCTATGCGCCTGGCGTACATGCGATCATTGGGCGCCGATGAATGGCGCGGCGATATCGGATACAACTCCAAGTACAGTCCCGAGGGTACAGGAGTATCCATAATGCTCTATTCGGGTCTGGCATTCGGTGGACCCTCCATTATGCTCAACTCGAAGCTCTCGTTCAGGGCCGACGTGACTGACAGCTCGGGCGCTGAGATAGGGCTGGTCGCGCAGACGGGCGGCGGGTCCGAGCATGCGTGGGTATCCGGGACTGGATGGCTGGCGCTTGGCGATCGCGGCAACCTCAAGGTATCTGTGTGCGCCCCGATTCTGGGGCAGGGAGAATACGCAGGCCCCGAGCTTTTCAGGCCCATCGATTCATCCGCGGTCAGCCTGGGGTTTGAGTTCAACCAAGGCTTTCTCTCTAGCTTGCAGGCGAGATACGGCCTGAAGACCAAAATCCTCGGCCTGGAGATTGCGTCCCGGTTCTAGGAGGGGTATGGTTTGGCGCCGCCGGACGTGGAGCCGGCGGCTGAGAGCCAGCATGGAGGAGCAGCGATGCAAGACAAGTCTGACAGCGACATTGCCGACATCTCGTGTACTATGCCGGCCGGCTGCGGCGGGGTGTCGGTCGATGATATGGTGACCGGGCGCGCGCCGGAGCGGGAAACGGAAGGCGCTGCGCCCCAGCCGATAGGGGCCTTCGCCGGAGTCGACTTCGATGAGGCAATGTCGCATCCAAGCGCGATGCGCAAGAGCATATACCTCCTGGCATGGCCTGTCATTGCCGAGCTGGTTCTGCAGACCGTAACTCAGATGGCCGACATGATAATGGTGGGCAGGCTGGGAGCGGCCTGCGTTGCTGCTGTGGGCCTGTCCAACCAACCGCTCAACATCGCGCAGGGGTTCTTCATGGGCATCAGCGTGGGCACGACTGCCCTGGTTGCCCGGTTTATCGGAGCAGGCGACAGGAAGCGGGCCGACATGGTCACAGCTCAGTCGCTCGTTCTTGGCACTATCCTCGCTGCGATCCTGGGCACGATCGGCTTTCTGGCCACACCTCGTCTAGTGAGGTTCATGAGGGCCGGGGCGGATGTGATTCCCTACGGCGAAAGCTACATGCGTACACTCATGCCGGGGCTTTTCATGTTGGTGATCAACATGATTGCATCGGCGGCTCTTCGAGGCGCGGGTGATACCAAGTACCCCATGAAGGTGAACATCTTTCTCAACCTGTTCAACCTGTTGGGCAACTACGCGCTCATATACGGCAACTTCGGTTTTCCGGCCATGGGCGTCACTGGCGCCGCGCTAGCCACTACCATCGCTCGCGGGGTCGGCACTTCGATGCTGCTCTGGCACGTGTTCTCTGGACGGGGCGTGGTCGCCGTGCGCACGCATCAGCGCTTTTGCTTTGATTGGGACATGATCGGACGTGTGGTTCGCATAGGGCTGCCGGCCTCGCTGGAACGGGTCAGCCTCAGCCTGGGCCTTGCGTTCTACGTCCGCATTGTGTCGGCCCTGGGCACGTCGGCGTACGCCGCTCACGCAATCGCTATCAACGCGGAGGGCATCTCGTACATGCCTGGATTCGCGTTTGCGGTATCGGCCACAACCATAGTGGGGCAAGCTCTGGGAGCCGGGCGTCCCGATGTCGCGGAGCGAGCCGGGTGGCAGTCGTGGAAGATGAGCGCAACAGTGATGGGGCTCATGGGCGCTGTGCTTTTCTTCTTCCCTGGCATTCTCATGCGGCTGTACGTTGACGATCCGGAGATCATCGCTTTGGGTGCAGGCGTGCTCCGGATAATGGCCTGCGCTCAGATTCCCATGTCGGCGGCATACGTGTTCATGGGGGCTCTGCGAGGAGCCGGCGACACCAAGGCGGTGCTATACGTGGCCATGACAAGCGTGTGGCTAGTCCGGTTTTCGCTGGCTGCGCTGTTCGTGAACGTATTCGGATGGGGCCTCGTGGGTGCATGGTATGCCATGGCGCTCGACTGGGTCGTGCGCGGGTCGGTGTCGATGGCACGCTTTGCGGGCGGCAAATGGAAGGAAATGACGGTATGATGAACATCAAACCTAGGGCGGCGGGGGACTACATAGCGTTGCTTCTCATCATCATTGCCGTCATGATGGGGTATGTCGTATCAAGCCGCTACATGCCGGATGTATGCTTAGTCGATACGTGGCAGCTGATCGGCTTCGAACTCCTTCTGTATGTGACTGCGTGCTATCTATGGGACCGCCGCTCGGGGGCTCCGGAGGCCTTTCTCAAGGCCCTGGGAATGACCGTTGGCAGGCTAGGACTTTCGGCGCTCACGGCACTTGCGATCATGAGGTTCTGGCCGGGATTCGGGTCCTATGGGGCCGCCCTTGCCCAGGCGGTTTTCGGGTCACAGCCTGTCGTAGCGATACAGATAGCCTACAACGTTCTGCTTTTCGCTCTTCCCTTCAGAGTTCTGCGCCGACGAGACTTCATCAACTGGTAGATCTATCGCCTCTCCCCTGCGGCCTGCCTACGGACGCGTCGCTATTAGAAGGGGAACTCCGTTTTCCGTAGAATCATATTAGAAATATAGTACAAGCGGTCCATGTATAGCCATGATGTCGACAGCTCAGGGCTGATTCTGTCCGTTCCTGGGATCGGCCGACTGTACCTCGGGAGGTGGTCCGAAAACCCGATAGCTGCAATCGCTGCCAGGCTTTTTAGGTAGCAGCATCACCAATTCGCAAGGGGGGAATCCATGTGTCGAAAAGTGCTATTTGGAGACGCGCTGCCCTGCTGAGCGCAGTGCTGTTGTTGATTACAGCGTGCTCAGTCTTTGCGGCGCCAAGCGTCCCCTTCAGCAGTCGGACACTGCCGGAGGACGTCATACCTGTAGCTAGAGGAGTACAGGGGCCGGAATATGTGGAAGGCGAGCTCATAATCAAGCTTAGGCCGATGATGACCGCTGCAGGAGCTGATATGGCCGCTGCGGTCGACAGCTTCCGCTCGCTGAACGTCAGGATGGGCTCTGTGGTCGCCGAGGCCCTGCCCATCGGCGAGGCGAAGGAGGCTTACCTTGTCAAAATCCCAGCAGGCCTGGGAGTTCAGGATGCTGCCATGCTCTACGCGGCCAATGAGTTCGTGGAGTATGCGGAGCCCAACTACCTGTGGTATGCAGATGCTGCAGTGAGGCCGAATGATGCGTATTTTCCGTATACGTGGGGCATGGAGAACACAGGGCAGGATCTCCATCCAGCGGGGCCGAGCGTGTTCTGGGAGCGGGGCATTGCGGGAAGCGACGTCAACGCGCCCGAGGCATGGGGCGTGCGGACTGATGCGTCGTCCGTACGTGTGGTGGTAATCGATAGCGGTATCGACGTCTCCCACGTCGACCTCAAGAACAACATCTGGGTCAACGAGGCAGAGAAGAACGGGTTGCCCGGGGTAGACGACGACGACAACGGATTTATCGACGACGTGTACGGCTGGGATTTCTATAATGATGATAACACCGTGTACGATGACGCGATTGCCGACCGGCACGGGACTCACTGCGCGGGAACCATCGGCGCAGAGGGCAACAACGACATTGGAGTTGCTGGTGTGGCCTGGAAGGCGGAGATTATGTCGTGCAAGTTCATCCACGGCCGCAGCGGGCCGACGTCTGGTGCGATCAAGGCGATTAACTACGCCAAGATGATGGGCGCCAAGATCGCCAGTTGCTCATGGGGCGGAGGCGGGGCTAGCCTCGCGCTTGAGGAGGCGATGGCTGAGTCGGGCATGCTATTCGTGTGCGCGGCGGGTAACGCTGCCGTAAACAACGACATAGCGCCCCACTATCCTTCGTCTTACGAACTGCCCAACATAATAGCGGTGGCCGCGTCCGACTGGAACGACAACCTTGTAAACTTTTCCTGCTATGGTGCGGAGTCTGTTGACCTTGCGGCGCCGGGGCATTGGGTCATATCCTGCGTACCGGGCAATAAGCTCACTTGGATGGGCGGGACGTCCATGGCGACTCCTCACGTTTCGGGTGCGGCGGCTCTTGTGGCGGCTGAATACCCGGATATCCCGCTCTATACGGGCGCTGAGGGATCGAGAGAGGGCGATCTGACTGTCAAGGACATCCTGCTGCTATCGGTCGACAGAGGTCCTTCATTCGACGGGAAGATGACCACCGGCGGCAGGCTCAATGTGGGCAACGCCATCAACAAGCAATTCCCAGTGAAGATAACCTCAGCATCGGCCGATGTCACTTTCGGCGCTGCGCCCCTGGCGGTGAACTTCTCGGCTTCGGTGGAGTATCCGGCTGCGGTCGAGCGCGCCTGGTGGTCGTTTGGCGACGACGACGATGTCACAGGCTATTCGGCTTCGCGCACTTATGAGGCAGAGGGGGCATACATGGCGTGGTTCCATGCCCTCACTGTCGACGGCGTGGAGTCGAAGTGGCCTGTCCAGGTCGTAGTGTCTAGCCCAGGAACCATCATATACGTCAACGACAACCCCGGGTTCGGCTTCGAGCAGGACTTCCTGCGGGCATGCGAAGCAGCCGAACTGACGTGCGTAGTCGTCGATCCCAGGTACCCGCTGGGCCTACCCGAAAGCTTCAACGACAGGATGCTGGTGTGGAACACGTCATTCTCGTGGAGCGATACCCTCCTGAGGGATCAGGAGGAGTATCTGGCCGGACTCCTGGATGGCGGCGGAAGGCTCTTCATGATCTCACCTGAGTATCTGTACGACATGGATGAGCTGACTCCATTCGCGGAGCAGTACCTACATGTGTGGGATTACGTCGACAATGTTCCGATGGGGCACTGGGACGGCATAGCCGGCGATCCTATCACCGACGGCATGTCGATCACAGCCGCATATGGATTGGAGCTTGAGGACGCGCTTTGGCCCGACCTGAACGCCAAGCCGATCCTGAAGAACGAGGATCACGACATTGAGATATGGCCGGCGCTGCGCTACGCGGATGAAACCTATCGTATGATCTTCACCACCGTGCCGTGGGAGGAACTCCCTACGATCGTCGCCAGCAATGGTAACGGCTCGCCCACCACTGCTGATGAGTTCCTCGTCAAGGTCTACGATTACCTCATGGGCGACGCAAACACACCTCCCACTATCGACAAGGCGGCGGCCGACATCTACGTTGCGTACGTGGGCGAGGAGATTACTTTCACCGCTGAGGCTCACGATATTGACGACGACGAGATCGCCTATCTGTGGGAGTTTGGCGGACCCGACGGCGATCCCATCGATCCCGTAGCGACTGCCACGTTCAAGAAGGCCTTTGACGACCCCGGGGTCTACGAGGTGCTTCTTACCGTCACCGACGAGCGCGGTGAATGGACGAGGAAGCTTATCGGGGTAACCGTGGTCAAGCCGGGCAGCGTTGTGTTCGTCGATGATGACGACGCCGACGACTATCAAGGCGGGCAGTTCGACGCGGCTTTCGAAGCCCTCGAACAGGACTATGTCGCAATTCTGTCCGAGTTGATCACCGGCCAGTACGGCGGTCAGGACGGCCTCGAGCGCTTCCGCGTAGTGTGGAACTGCGGCGAGGAGGGCACGCTGAACGAAGCTGAACAGAACACCATAGCCGAATTCCTGGGCAAGGGCGGCAGGCTTCTCCTGTGTGGCCAGGAAGTCATGTATGGACTGGGCCAGACGCCCGGCGGCATGGAATTCGCACGCGATTACCTGCATGTACTCGACGTCGAGAATGACGTCGGAACTGCCTTCGTCACCGGAGTCGAGGACGATCCGGTCACCGGGAACATCGGCAAGATCGATCTCGTGTTCCCCGAGGACTTCGACGACTGGACAGACAGTCTGGGAGTTGCGCCTGAAGCTCATGCGATCTTCTTCAATGACCAGGAGGAACCGAAACCCTGTGCCCTGAGGTACAGTAACGACAAGCACCGGTTGGTGTTCATGGCCGTGGCCTTCGAGGCGTTCCCGATTGAGCTTGTAGAGGAACCGGTCGGCGTCGGCGCTCTCAATGGCGCTCCCGAGTTCGGCGCGGCGGCTCTGCTAGGCGGGGCGCTCGAATGGCTTGACACGCCTGTGGTGACAGTGACCAAGCCTGCACAGGGTCAGGTGTGCACGGGCCTAACGGACGTCGGCTGGGCGGCTCTGGACTACGCCGATAGGGAACTGACTATCGAGATCGAGTATTCGGTCGACAGGGGGGCCACGTGGACCACACTAGCGACGGGCGAGGAGAATGACGGGATCTATAAGTGGGATCTCACCAAGCTCGACCGGGGCGGAGAATACATGGTCTGCGTGATCGCCTCCAGAGCGGACGGTGCGTCGGGCAGCGGTGTAGGCAAGCCGTTCGTAGTGGCGGTGGCAGGAGCGAACAGATTCGTCGCAGGTCCGAACCCTGCCTCCGATGCGGTCAACTTCTACATCAACGCGTCCGGCGAGGCGACCTTGTACATCTACGACATCGCCGGCCGGCAGGTGTTCTCGCAGCAGATCGAGGGTAGTCAGACCTTCTTCGAGTGGCATCTAGTCAACAGCGCCGGCAAACCGCTGGCAAACGGGCTGTACCTGTGCTACATGGTTACCGCCGACGGAGTCAAGACAGACATCATGCGGCTCGTCATTAGCCGCTAACAGGGGGTGACGAAATGAGAACGAAACATGCTAACTGGCTAATCGTAGTCGCCCTGGCGGCGATGGTGATACTTGCGGCGCCGGCGGCTTTTGCGCAGACCGACGAGGATCCTGTCGGGACCGGCGCGCTGTTCGACATAGGCATGGGCGCTCGGGCGCTCGGTATGGGCGGCGCGTTTGTGGCCGTGGCCGACGACGCCAATGCTCTGTACTATAACCCCGCGGGCCTGGCCCTGATCGAGGGGCGCAAGGCAACGTCGCTCTACTCGACCCTGATGGGGGCGGGCAGCTACCTTGGCGCGGGCTATGCCCAGAAGAACATCGGCGCGGCCGTGTTCGGGCTGATGTCGACGGTGGAGAAAACCGACGAGTACGGCAATCCCACTGGCGAGCTGGGCTACCGCGAGGGAACGCTAGCGGGCGGATACGCGCGTGCCTTTGGGCCGTTCGCCATCGGCGGAGCGCTCAAGCTATATGCGCAGGAAGCCGGCGTCAATCGGGGCTTTGGCGCTACCGGCGACATCGGCGCGCTGGTCAGCCTGCCTTACCTGGGCGGAGTCAAGTTCGGCGCCGTGGCGCGCAATATGCTTGGTACCGTCAAATTCGAGACCGGCCACAAGGACAACTTCGACGCATCGTACGTACTCGGCCTGTCGCTTACGCCTCTTAGGGGGCTAATCGTGGCCGCTGACTACGATGTCACGCATTCGATTGGTCGCGTGGGTGCCGAGTACCAGATAGTCGACGCCTTTGCAGCCCGGGCAGGCGCGACGATCAACGCCGATAAGCAGTTCGGCTTCTCGGCCGGCGCAGGGTTCGCCTACGGGAGCTTCCGGTTCGACTATGCCTATCAGTTCCACCCGGAGCTTCCCGATTCGCACTGGCTATCGGTGGGCTTGTCGTTCTAGGGCAGGCTAGCGTCTTCAAAAACGCGGGAGGGTCCTCCGATTTTAACGGAAGGGGACCCTCCTTTCCTGTGGAATTATGCATCTAGGTACATCTCGCCCTCGGAAAGGCAAACGAGGGCGATCGTGCCAGGTCTGGCACCCAATTGCCCGTAATGAGGTGACGTTTATGGAGGTCTGCTGCTCTACGGGATTCGCTCGAAGAGGCGCCCGTCCAGCCCGTGCAATGAGAAATCTGCTTCTGGTGCTCGGGTTTGTTCTTCTCATGTACCCTGTCCTGGGGGCATCGGCTGCCGAAATCGCCGGATTGCCCTTGCAGATACGCGGGGACGTGGAGTTCAGAATCCGCTCAGCCTGGGGAGACCCGGCTGCGCTCGTAGGCACGGGCTACAGCCCCGGGCACGTCGATATCGCACAGCTTCTGTCGCTAAGTGTTAGGGGGCAGGTTGCTCCGGGGATCTCCGTATCTGGGACTCTTGACAATCGCAAGGACGGCAATCTTCAGCTGCTGGAGCTGACGATGGAGGGCGACCCCTTCAAAGGCAAGTTCGGAGGTCTTGCGTTCAGAGGCGAGAATCCATACACGGCCTACTCGTCCCGCTTGCGGGGCCTCGAGGTGCGGGCCGAGTACCCTGCAGTTCAAGCCGGCGTTACCGTGGGAAGAGTGCAGGGAATCCCGGCCAAGAAGACCTTCCAGGGTAGCACTGCCCAAGAGACGATAGTGTACGAGCCCCAGGGTACATACGCGCCCTCGCCTGCTTCGACGGGGCTGTCGGCCTCGTTCGACGGCATGGAATACTACGAGCTCGGAGGGTTTTTCGACCCGGATTACATGGGCGCCTGGCTGCGCTATGTGGATTGTGTTGCGCCAGACGAGCAACGCACCCTGAAGCAGACTCTTGACTTGTGGGATCTGGGCTACCTGTACCTGGACGACCCCGACGGCAAGGGGGTGATCTCAGCCGGCGATGGGGTAGCTCTATCCCGAGGGCAGTTCGTCACGGCCTCATCCACCTCCGAGATGCTGGCCTTGCGCAGCGAGGTTCGCGATGTCCTGCGAGGCCAGATCCAGTCGCTCATACGCTCCTACAACGCCAAGAATATGCTGACAGGCAGTGATCAGAAACGCTACCCATTCATACATGGCAGTGAGACTGAGTCTGCCTTCCTTGAAGATCTGCTGAGGCTGCATGCGCGCATGGTGGCCGGCGCAGCGCATGATGATCCCGGGGCGCTTCTGGACGTGCCTGCGGCCTCGTATGCGCGACGTCGCCTGTACGACATGGGCCAAATGGACGTGGTGGCGGGGTCAGTCACGGTAGAGGTGCGCAAGGGAGGGCAGTACTACGCTGCCGACACCCAGCTGGCGCTGGGATTCCTCGTGATGTGCGATACAGGCGTGATTGAGTTCGATTTCCCGGCGGCCTTCTTCAACACGTATGACGGGATGCGCGTGAAGTATCGCCATACCGTGGCCCAGGGCATCTTCAACCTAGGTATCTCCATCGCGCTCGGCAGCGAGCGCGTGTACCTTAACGACAATCTTCTCAGGCGCGACCAGGATTACGTAATCGACTACGAATTCGGCATCCTCACCATCCTCCTGCCGCTCGGCCCTGACGATGTCGTGCGGGTGGAATACGAGTACTTTAGGGGACCATTTGGCGCTCCGGCCGACTACAAGTCGAACTTCATCGGCGCAGTGCTAGGATGGACGCCTAACGAACAGGTCAAGGTGAGAATGGAGATTGCCCGCTATGCCGACGATCCCAAGTCGGCCGCGCTTCCTGAGGCTACACCCATGATGCCAAACACCCACACTGTGATAGGGCTTTCGGGCAGGTTCGACGGCAAGGGGCTTAGCATCTCGGGCGACCTCGCGCTGAGCCACGACCAGTTCCCGTTCGACGACAACCGCAAGTCCAATGCGGCAAATGCGGTGCTCGGCGTGATGGCCGCGGCGGACGCTGATAGCAAGCCCTACCTAGTGCTGGCGCATCGGGACGGCATCAGCATCGGCGCCGCCGGTGTGGGCGGCTTCCGTCGCTATGGCGTGGGGTCTGGGCTAGCCGGGCCGGTGGTTCGCGCAATGGCCGCCAGCGACGACGGTTCGCATACTTGGTTCTTCGCCACAGACGGCGGTCTGACCGTGCTCTCTGCTGTGCCGGGGCCGGCGGGGCAGAGCCCGTTCGACTACGTGAGCAACTGGCGGAGAATATACACTTCGGCGGGGCTTCCC
>Ga0208459_1004683_pt1 | contig 10027 bp, 9 predicted proteins | sample AD_UKC087_MetaG_FD_184433 | JGI IMG/M metagenome (GOLD analysis project Ga0208459, IMG submission 184433) | Active sludge microbial communities of municipal wastewater-treating anaerobic digesters from USA - AD_UKC087_MetaG (SPAdes) (version 2) | ecosystem: Engineered > Bioreactor > Anaerobic >... | reverse complement strand
ATCATCATTGTTTACTTCATGGAAAATCCAACCACAACAATGGAAGAGGCTTTGCCCGCTTTGGCCGAACTAACCAAAAAGCTTCCTGATGAAATTAAAAAAGTAATCGGCGATTTGGAGGGTCAAGGTATTCTGAGCAGCCGCGACAGCGGTATAATCGAAGTTATACGGGAAAAAATTTGGTCGGTACTGAATGTTAAATCAGAAGTTCTTGAAGAAAAAGACAAAAGCAGGGATTTAGTTTAAAATCCGGCACATACGCCGTAATACAGACTTATCTCTCCGTTCTTATCATCATGAACAATAAACTTTAGTAAAGCAGGGGAGGTCTTTTTGTGCAAAAAAACAATAACATTACCACGCTCAATGAGCTTGAAGGGGCAAAACTGCTCAAACAATGGGGAATCCCTGTCGTGGACAGTGTTTTGGCTCATGATTATACCCAAGCCTTGGCAGCGGCAAATTCACTGGGCTTCCCGATAGCTTTAAAAGTCTGTTCCGAGGCTGTTCTGCACAAGACAGAACAAGGCGGCGTGGTACTTAATATTAAAAACAAGAAATCTCTGGAACGGGCCGTCCGGGAAATAAACAAAAAATTTGCCGACACGCCCCATGCGCTTTTAGTACAGAAAATGGCCAAACCGGGCTTTGAACTCATCATTGGCGGAAGGCGCGACCCTGTTTTCGGGCCGGTGGTTCTCGTCGGTATCGGCGGCATATTTACGGAAATCTTCCGCGAAACTGTTATTGATCTTGCGCCGGTAAACAAAAAAACCGTCATGACGATGCTCCGAAAACTCAAAGGCTTTACGCTGCTTGAAGGTTACCGTTCTCAAGAGCCTGTGAATCTTGCCGCCGTTACCGCTGCCGTTTCAGCGCTTTCCCGCCTCCTAGCCAGCCGCCCGGACATTATGGAAATTGACGTTAACCCTTTTATTGCTTATCCGGACGGAGCAGTTGCGGTTGACGCATTGGTGCGTCTCGATGATTACTGCACTGAACCTCTGCGAAAACGGCTTGACATGTCAACGATAGCGCCGTTTTTTCATCCCTCATCCATCGCCGTCATCGGCGCTTCGCGCAGTCCAAACAAAGGCGGAAATATCATTCTGCGCAATTTACTGAAGGCAGGATTCAAAGGTTCTGTTTACCCCATCAATCCCAGCGGAAAGGAAATTCTCGGGCTTCCTTCCTACGCCAGAGTTTCCGACGTGCCGGCGCCGGTGGACATTGCGATGGTTGTAATTCCCAAAAATGTCGTTCCCGACGCCCTGCAAGACTGCGCCGCCAAAGGGATTAACAGCATAATCCTGAGTACTGGAGGCTATTCGGATGTGGGAGAAGAAGGCGCCAGAGAGCAAAAAGTCATTGTCTGCCAGGCGCGAAAGGCGGGAATCAGGATTATGGGACCAAACAGCATCGGCACGCTCAATCCCTCCGTCGGCATGGCGACTTCCATCGTCGGCCTCGATCCCATTAAGCCCGGCGGCGTATCCATCATCGGGCAGTCCGGTGTTTTTTCCTCAGGCTGGGCGCGTTGGATTGCTGACACCAGACCATTCGGGCTAGCCAAAGTAGCCTGCATCGGCAATAAGGGAGACATAAACGAAAGCGACCTTCTGGAATATCTGGCCGGAGACGATCAGACCACCACCATTGGCATGTACCTGGAAGGCGTGGTTGAGGGACGGCGTTTTGTCAAGATTGCCTCGGCAGCCTGCAAAAAGAAACCGGTAACGGTGATGAAGGCCGGTCGCAGTGAGGCTGGCGCGGCCGCCGTCGCTTCTCATACCGGCTCGCTTGCCGGATCGGACGCGGTGTTTGACGCAGTGTGCCGCAGGACGGGACTGATACGGGTACACAACTCAGAAGCCTTTTTCGACACATTATCGGCTTTTGAAAAACTACCTCTGCCGAGGGGAAACCGCATGGGTGTTCTTTCTATCACAGGTATGGGCTGCGTTGCCGCTACAGATGCCGCGGAGGAACACGGAATTGTTCTGCCTGCTCTCACCCCAGAAACGCTCACGCGACTGGGCGAAGTGATGCCTGTTTGGGCTCCGGTACGCAACCCTATCGACATGTGGTCCGCTATCGAGCAGCACGGCTCCAAGAAAGCATCCAGCCACATTGCCCGGTGCCTAATGGATCAAAAAGACGTGGATGCCCTGCTGATTACTTTCGTGCTCATGCCGGAAAGCATGATGGATATTTCCGAAGCATTCGCGGAAACGTTCAAACGGCACCCGTATAAACCGGTTTTTGCCAGCTACTACGGAGGCACTGCCGGAAAAATCGCACATATTCATGAAGGCTTTGCCGCACTGGGCGTTCCCTGTTATCCAACGCCGGAACGCGCCATATTCGCGTTCAGCCGTATGGTGGAATACTCCCGTTTTCGCGGAATAATTCGCAAATAACCTTCACCGAAAAAACAAAGATTCACAAGCTCGGCAGCAGACGTCAATCTATATATTGACGTTTTGTGTTTCTCTGTGAGATAAAACAGCATCTGAACAAAGGCGTGGAAAGCAACCTGTGAAAATATTAATGGAAAATGAAATTTATGACCGAGAAAAGCATTTGGGAAACATTTTTTGACGCGCACGCGCCGATTTATGATGAAAACATCTTCACCAAGAACACTTTAAAAGAAGTCGATTTTCTCATCGAAGAACTGGCACTCAAACCCGGCGCGGCGATTCTGGATGTCGGCTGCGGCACGGGAAGGCATGCCGTGGAATTGGCCAGGCGCGGCTATAAAGTCACGGGAATAGATCTCTCCACCGAAATGCTTAAAGAAGCGCGGGAAAAAGCCAAAGCCGCGGGCGTTGAAGTAAGTTTTATCCGCGCGGATGCAACCGATTTCAATCTGCCGGCTAAATACGACGCGGCGATTTGCCTGTGCGAGGGGTCATTCGGCCTTTTAGGCCATCGTGATGACCCGATCAATCAGCCGCTGGCTATACTTTCCAATATTTCCCGCAGTCTGAAGAAAAAGGCAAAAGCCATTTTAACGGTGCTCAACGCCACTTTCATGATTCGCAGATTCACCAATCAGGACGTGGCCGAATGCCGCTTCAATCCACTGACGATGGAGGAAGCCTCGGAATTACCGCCGCGTGAAGGAATGCCTCCCATACAAATGCGCGAACGCGCTTTTGTCCCCACGGAACTTACGTTGCTTTGCCGCATGGCGGGGCTTGACGTGCTTAACATCTGGGGCGGCACGGCGGGCAACTGGGGCAGAAGAAATATCGACCTGGACGAAATAGAACTGATGCTAGTGGCGCAAAAAATCGCTGACCCAAAAACCCTAAAATAATTTCCGCAGATATCAGGCGGGCATAAAACATAGAGGAGATATTAATGACAAAAGAACTGGAAAAATTCAGGAAGCATGGCGAGTTGATAGAAAAACTGATTCGTCCCGCAACTTTCCCTTTAGCAGTAAAACTGACTCAATCGGAAACTGAAATACGACCTGAATATAAAAGACCTTCCCGGGACATGGGCCTGCAGAATTTTGTCTGCCAGAATTTCAAAATGGCCCGCACCTATGGCTGGACAATTGCCGTCACCGAGGAGGATATCAACTGCAAGCCCGCGCGCGCATTATATGGATGGGATATCCCGACGGCGGAAGAAAAAGATTGGGCGGAATCATTCAGTGTCGGGCTATACGCAAAGGACGGCGCGACAGCCAAAAAGTTCGACCAGCATCTTTATTCGCTGGATAAAAAATTTACGGGGCTGATTATTTCTCCCCTGACACGCACTAAAGTCGTGCCGGATAGTGTGTTGGTATATTGTATGCCCGCCCAGGCAATGCGGTTTGTTCAGGGCTATCTTTTCATGGAGGGTGGTGTGCTGGAATTCAGCGCGGCGGGAAGAGTTGGCTCCTGCCATGAAGGCGTGACAAAAACAATAAAAACCAACAAGCCGCAGTATGTCACGCTGGGCAACGGTGACCGCATCTGGGGCGGAGCTCATGACAATGAAGTAATGTTCGCCTGCCCTGGCAATAAACTTGATATACTAATGGAAGGGTTGGAGAAAACCCATGCGTCGGGTTTGCGGTATCCCATACCGCAATACATGAATTACTCTCCAGGTTTTCAGACAGAATTTGAAAAAGCAGCCGTCGACCGAGCGGGTGGCACTATCAAAAAAACATGAGCAGCAATAAATCTTTATTTTTCTAAAACAAAAAACGGCGCGTGGTTGGAAGTGAAAAATTCCGGCAGGCGCTTAACCAGCGGCGTCACAGCCGGATGCTTTTTGAAAGTCTTTTCTAAAAAATTGCGAGCGGCTTGGCGGTCCCAACCCGCGGGATGACGAAAACTGCTGTATAAAGACAAATCTCCTTCATAAAATCTATCAGTTTCCAGATTTTGCGTCTCGGCACTGGCGATGGGCAGATTAAAAATCGCCAGGTTTAAAAAATCAATGCAGTCATTGTGACACACAATAAAATCCAGCGTTTTTTGCGCGCTAGTTTCATTTTCGGCCGGCGTGCCGAAAAGCAGATAAACATACGCGGCAATACCAGCTTTTTTGAGCGACTTTAACGCTGCTGAAGCATCCGCTAAATTTATTCCTTTGTTGAGTTTATCCAATACTTCCTGATCGCCCGATTCAATACCCATCTTCAGCATGACACAGCCGCTTTTCTTGAGAGCAATACAAAAATCCTCATCTGCAAGTTCCCCGCTTATCCGCGCGAAGCCATACCAGGGCACACCCGGCGGATGCTGCGCGAGATTTTTCAGCATAGAAGGCGACAAAGCGTTATCCAAAAAATGCACCAAAACAGGCCGATATTTTTTTATCAGTTGTGTTAACTCCTGATTAACCTGTGCTACGGGCAAAGGCTGATAAGGGGTTTCTTCCGTCTTTTCCGGACAGAAGGCGCACTGGCGCCAGTAACAACCGCGCGCGGCGCTATAGGGCAAAATAAAACCGGGCGCAAGATAAAGTTGCGCCGGAAAATCATCATAATCCGGCGCGCAGTTTCTTTTTTTATTTTCACCGCCTAATAACTCCAACAATTTTTCTTCACCGGCTCCGGCAATCATTTCATCAACCAGTCCGGAAAATTTATTTTCCCCCTCGCCAAGCGCCGCCCAGGAAGTAACAAGTGAGCCGCCCAGAACTATTTTAAGCCCTGAATTGATATTTTTTACAAAACCAATCATGGCGAAAGCGCAAAGCGCCTGGCTTAAATAATTTACGGAAAAACCGACAAACTCCGGATCTTCCTGGATAACCGCCATCAGACGCGCGGAAAAATAAGGATAAAAAGGATTGTTATCCGGCATCTGCGCGGCGCGTAGTAAATCCGCGCTTCGTGCTGGCGTCAGCAGATTGTTGGCATAATCAGAAAGGGTCAGCGTTGCGCCATAGGGTTTAGCGGCGATATTAAGTACGCGATTAACGTCCTGCGCGGCGCGCGAATAGCGGCTTTTATTTTGAAAAGTTTCGATATTTTGTAACGCGGCAACATTGGCTTCCAGATTCTTACACGCTCTTTTGCTCCATTTGTCCGGCCATTCATTTGCAAACGAGGTTTGCCCCAGCAAATAATGTATCCCTTCCGCGTTGGCGTCAATTATCTGATAGCTGACGGCGTTGACTTTGAGGCCTCCGGCTAACTTGGCAATGCCAGCCGGAGGCTCGGAGACCTTGCTAAGCGGTGGGTGCACTAAAACGATCTTCGTTTTCATATTCAGTACTGCTTCACTTAATTTGGTGCAAGCTTCTTAATACTTAAACATCACTTACACAAGACCGTTTTCGCTGTTTTTATTTCATCTTGACAGTTGAAGTCCTTTACGCAATAGTTTATCTCACCAAAACGGCAAAAACAGTTATTATGCAGAGTCAGTCAGCGAAACACGGGAGGCGGGTATGGATATGAAAAAAAAGAAAAACGCAATAATTGCTTTCGCGTTATTGCTTGTTTTAGGCTACGCGTTTTTCAAACTATTTGCGGGCAATTACAATAAATTTGTCAAAATGGATGTGGCAATAAAAGCCGCCTGGTCGCAGGTCGAAAATCAGCTGCAGCGTCGCTACGATTTAATCCCTAATCTCGTGGAAACGGTAAAAGGCTACGCCAAGCAGGAAAAAGAAGTGCTGGTTGAAGTCACCAATGCGCGCGCCAGGGTGGGCGGCGCGGGAAGCGTGCCGGATAAAATTACCGCCAACAACGAACTCTCCGGCGCTTTGAGCAGACTTCTGGTAGTCATCGAAAAATATCCCGAACTTAAATCGAATCAAAATTTTCTGCGACTGCAGGATGAACTGGCGGGTACAGAAAACAGAATCGCCGTAGAAAGGATGAGATACAACGAAACGGTGAAAAATTACAACGCAGCCATCAAAACATTCCCGGCGAACATCATTGCGGAGATATTCAATTTTAAGGAATCAACTTATTTTGAAGCACCAAAAGAAGCGCAAAGGGCTCCCGAAGTAAAATTCTGATAAACGCTAAGGTTGCGAATTCAAGATTAAGCACTAAAGTCTTCCTGACAAAAGATCGAGGGGTGTTATCTGTAATAAACCGTCTTCCAAACTCCATTTTCATTAACTATCCGTGAAGCAATATTCACATCCGGCGATTTTTTATAGCCGGCAAGGCTGTATTCCGGGTCATGCGGCAGTAAAATAAAATCTCCGGATAACTGGGGTAAAATCGGGTAAATTTCTTTTTGCGCGCATGCCATAAAAAGTTCGTCTATAGAGGCAAAGACAGATAGTTCTTCAATAGTTTTGAACGTGGGGGGCATAAGCATTATTTCTTTTCTGCGGTGCATCTGAAGAGCATTTTCCGGCGTCACCCACAAGGATTCGGTAAGCTCCGTCGCGTCGGCCACCGGCCTTTGTTCGGGCGGGAGTTTGGCCAGAAAAAATCTCGTGTCGAATCTCATTTTTTCAAAATCCGGCGTGATCCAATGCGCGTAGGGCACAAGAACCTCGGGAAAAAACAAAATGCCTTCTTCGCGGGCAATTTCACTAAGCGTTATTTCAGAAGCGTAGAGCCTACGGCGGTATTCATTGTATTGCGCGCGCACATCTTTATCATGGAAAGAAATAAAATCACCGGAGGGGCTGCCGCCCAAAAGAATGCCTACTTCTTCGAATGTTTCTCTGATAGCGGCAATGAAAAAACCTAAAGCATCTTTTTCGGGAAGTTCATTTTCCTGCAAAATCCTGGCGGGTTTAAAATCAGGGTTTTTTTTAATATAACTTTCCAATTCAGGAGATTTATCGGATTTTTCCACCTGGCCGCCGGGAAAAACGTAGGCACCCGCCATAAAGGACTGCTTTTGATGACGGCGCACCAGAAACAATTTCCAGCCGGCGCTTGCGGAAGGCCGCACCAAAATCACCGTAGCCGCGTTTTTAAAAACTTTTTTGTCGCCCGTTGAATACATAACAATCTCGCGCCCAATCTATATCTTTATTTCAGTTTAAAAGTAAACAAATTTAAAAGGCGCATCTCTCGTGCGACAACCGAGATGCCGCTCCCCTGGATATAACTTAGGCAGACAGCCGTTATTTAGCAGGCGTTAAAACCAGCTTATATTCCTCGTCTTCGCCCTGCTCAATTTTCATCGCGTATTTTTTGGACTGGGCCATGCGGGAGACATTTTCTTTAGCCGCCTCACTGTCAAGCAAGACGTTGATTGTCTGGTCCGGATTTTTTTCCATGGCTTCCTTTGTTCTGATCACCGGTACCGGGCAGCCGAGACCTCTGACATCTACTGTAATCATATTTCCTCCTTTTGCTTATATTGTTTTATTGATAATTCAATACTTGGGGAATCGCGGCGATAATCTGGCTGATTTTGGTCGCCGGTGTCGCCTTCGCGTATTGCCCCGCTTCTCTATTGGCTTTGAGAGCCTTGATAGCCGCGTCGTAATGGGAAAAACCTGCGTCAATAAAAGCGCCCACCATGCCGCTTATTGTATCCCCTGTGCCGCCGATTGCTTCCAGCTGCGGCAGATCAGGCCTGTCCAGCGTGAATGTTATCTTGCCATCCTGCACAATATGATCGATCGCGCCTTTGACAACCACCGTTTTGGCCATGCTTTTTTGCCGGTAAGCCGCCTCAATCAATTCATCGATGTGCGCGATTTCCGCGCGAAAAAGGTGATGGCTGATGTAAGCGGGATGAATTGCCTCCGCATCCGCTAAAAATTCCATCTCCGAAAGATCGGGAGTGAAGATGTCGAACTGCCCGGCAAGCCCCGCGGCTTTGGCAGCATACATGGAAGAAGCATCCGCTATCATAACTGGTTTTTTCGAACACTTTTCAGTCACCTCGGATACTTTTTTCATCAATCCCATAACCGGCAGAATATAATGCAACAGCAGAATATCCGGGTTTAACTGCGGTAGATTTTTAATCAAATAATCGTAAAGCAGACGGCTGCCCTGCCCGCTGCCGGTATCGCCGGCAAAAATCACCTGCGGCGCATTTATACGGCAATGAGAAGCGACAACACATGCCGCGCTGACAAGCGCAGCCGTTCCCTGCGTGCATGGAATTTCCATATTACCGACGTGCAATTTGCTACCGTTGAACCTGGCTTCGCCCATAACCAAACCGGCATCTGCCTGAGGAATTGTTCCGCAAATGAGAAACATTTTAATTTGTCTCCTTGCGAAAAATTTCCAAAGCTTCCACAAAAGCCCGATCCAGCATCAAAGCGCAAAGCGTGTGACCTTTATCTTTAGGCCGTGCCACGTCCGTAATTTTCTTATCCACCATGCTCAGATGCAAATAAGGAATGTCGGGGCAGCCACCGCCGGAGATATTCAAAATCACGCCTGTATTTTTGTCAAAAGTCAGCTTCATGTTTCCGGCCTTGACCATACAGGCGTCAGCAAAATATTTAACTTTGACTACATCCAGAAGCTCACCTGCGCCTTTTACCGGTAGTATTTCCGCAAAGTGTTTGTCTTTTTGCCGCAACAGCCTTTCCACACCAGCTTTTTCCACAATATTGAATTCCACGGCCAGATCACAGCCCTTGCGCAATTGAGGCGGCGGTGCCACTAACTTCACATCATAATTATTCGCCCACAGAAATTTTTCTGCGGCAATTGCTTCTTCTACGCTTTGAAATAAAACAAGCCCGCCTCCAGCGAAACGAGCTTGTTTTTTTGTTCTTTTAAATATCACTTTTTTAAAATCTTTTCTTCAGACCGGCTTCAGAATCGAACTGAACAGCAAACATTGCATTGTTTGCCCAAGCGGATTTGAAGTCCGCGGCCGGCGCCAGCCGACTAAACCGGTCAGGTTAAAATTATCACTATTTAGCTTTCTGCAGCATCGTGAAACCGATAACCAGGCAAAATACCAAACCAATAATAACGGCAATGGGACCGAAAGCGGCAACGCCTTTCGGAGAACTTGCCAGAGAAAAATTATGCGCGAATGCCGCGCCGGTTATCATACCAATAACAAAAACACCCGCGTCCAGATCTCCTTCACCGGACATAAAAAGCTGCCTTCCGGGACAGCCACCCGCCAGAGCAAAAGCAAGGCCCGCCAGAGTCATGCCCAGAAAGTTCCAGACATGATTCGTATGGGCAATCGGCTGGCCTTCAAATCCGGCATTAAACTGCCCAAAAATCAGGTTGGCGAGAAAAGCGAATAAAAGCAGCGCGCCCACGCCGCTGATCAGGTGAAAGTCTTTAGTCATCATTGCGTCACGGAACGCACCCATCGTGCAGAAACGGCTGCGCTGCGCCAGTGTTCCGATAATCAGGCCGGCAATAATACTCACAAAAATCGGCGCATGTTTAGAACCGGGGCCTTCCACACTGGAGAAAATGGGGCCGCCTTCTGCGAACTGCACATTAAAAACCAAAAGCAAAAACAAAGCCAACATAAAGCCAGGCATGATCCAGCCCGTGGCTTTCGCCTGCGTGTATGAACGACCAAGCGTGAAGCCGCGTTTCAAAAACTGCACGCCAATAAATATGCCGAAAACAAGACCCAAAATTCCC
>Ga0208459_1004681_pt1 | contig 10029 bp, 8 predicted proteins | sample AD_UKC087_MetaG_FD_184433 | JGI IMG/M metagenome (GOLD analysis project Ga0208459, IMG submission 184433) | Active sludge microbial communities of municipal wastewater-treating anaerobic digesters from USA - AD_UKC087_MetaG (SPAdes) (version 2) | ecosystem: Engineered > Bioreactor > Anaerobic >... | reverse complement strand
CCATTGGGAATTCTCACCTTGCACTGGAAGCTATGAGTAGCAGCATCAATCGTAGGATAGACTATCTCTATCGTGCCCGAGAATGATTCTCCGGGATAGATGTCCGATTTGATGTCAATCTTCATCCCTTTTTTAACGAGCGGGAAATAACTCTCCGGAATATTGATCAACGCCTTCAAGGTATTAATCTGTGTAAGCACAAGAATGGGCATCCCGCTGTAAAGTTCGCCGTTTTCGTAGTTTCTGGCTGAAATGACACCTGGGAAAGGCGCTCTGACAAAGGTGTTTTTTTCGAGAAAGCCCAGAGATTCCGCTGTCTGATCATATCCAAGTTTGGTCTGGTCATATACCTGCTTGGAAATGGCTCCGCTCTCTTTGAGTGCCTCCATTCTCTGAAGTTCAACCGCCAGATTGGCGTGGGTAAGTTTGGTATTGTTGAGTTGAGTCTGATCCATTCGCACAAGCATAGAGCCTTTCTGCACACTGGTGCCAACCTCTACATATATGTGCTCGATTTTGCCGGTAAGCGAAGGAGCGATATTTACTGTTTCATAGCCCATAAGAGTAGTCGAAAAGTCCACAACGCGCCGGATGACTGACCTGCTGATAGCAGTGGTCTCAACCTGTTCTATACGTTCCTGGGTTGCTTCCTCCTGTTTTTGCTGCGATCCTCCGCAGCTTGCAAGGAGCATTGCCACGAGAGCAATGAGGGAAATACGGATGATTTTCATATGTTTTTTCATTGATTATTATCTGTTCAAAAGTTGTTCGAGTGAGATCTGTGCGTTGACAATCTGGAGAAGGGACTGCACATAACCGTTTTGAGCAGCTATAAGATTGGTGCCCGAGTTAGTCACATCTAGTGCGGAGGCTACTCCGTGTTCATATTTAAGGGCGATGTTGTCAAAAACTCTCTTTGCCACTTCTACTGTTTCTTTTTGAGTCCGGTACTGCTCAAGAGCCGATTTGAGATTGAAAACCAGTTGCCTGTGCCGGATTTTCAGAGCCGCTTCGGTATCTGCAAGTGTATTGAGCTGTTTCCGGTATGAGAGACGGGCGTCCTGTACGGATTTGGTATTCCTGAGACTGGTGAATAAAGGCACTTTAACCGCTATACCGAGCATATTCGGAGGAGTCATATTCATAGTCATCTCATCACTGAAATAGTGCTTTTTGTTGAACTGATGAAAAATGCTGAAGGTGGGACCTCCCGACCAGCCGGTAAGTGCAATCTGCTTCCTTGCAAGATCAGCACCGGCTTTGAGCAATTGGTAATTATAGTTGTTATTAACATCAAACTCCTCCCTAAAAAGGTCGCTCACCGCATCCACATTCATCAGTTCGGGAAGGCCTTGGGTAAGTTCGATTTCCGAATTGACATCCAGGTTGAGTTGCAGGCGGAGGGAGTTATAAACCATTTCCAGCGAACGCTCGGTAGCATTGATGGAACTCTCCATCGTGGCTACCTGTACCTTCAACTGGTCTGCGTTAGTCTGTTCAGAGACTCCCACATCTACTGCCCTTTGGGAGATGCTGTGTAGCTTTTTCATGCTCTCGAGGTTCTCTTTGAGCAGCACAAGAGTCTCCTCCGTCACAAGTGCCGAATAATAGAGTACCTTTACCTGGTCTGAAATCTCTTGCCCGCTCTTGCGATATGAGATGTCAGCCATACGCTTGGATATATTGGCCACCTGGGTTGAAACTATCTGAGCTCCACTCAATGCTACAGCGGTGGTAATATTGAAAGAAGCACTGGGCGGCATGGAAATGACCATCTGGCCGAAATCCATCTTGTAACCCATCATATTGGTATAATCTAAACCCGCCGAGACTTGAGGCAGCATACTTGCGATGGCCTGCCATCGACCAGCTTCTGCCTTCTTGATGTCCAGAGAGGCATTTTCAAGAGTACGATTGTGCTCAAGAGCGTACTCCTGGGCATCCTGGAGGGAAAGGGAGACCTTTTCTTGCGCCACTGCCGCAGTAGCGGCAAAAAGCAACATCATGCATACTCCCGATCTTATAAGATTCATATTCTTTATTTTCATACGATATTATTGATTTTATTGTTACCCAAATAGTCGTCAATAAGCTTCCTGCCCTTTTCGCAAAAAATTTCGCAAATCTTCGCGATGTTCTTCTAAAATGACCTTTTCCACATTCTCATAAATGTCCGGATGGTATTTTTTTTCATCCGCAAAGAGGCGGCAGGCACTTGTAATCTTGTTGTCGGGCCGGAAATGTTGTCCACTGAGAATGACACTGATGATATTGTCATCGTAACTGTTGAAGACTTCGTGATAGTATTCACGAGTTTTCTCATTGCAGTAGAGAAGGGATTGCTCTATAATGTCATTTTTATCGAGAAATAGCTCATATAGAGTCCTCTTGGAAATTCCGTTGTAGGCGGCAATTTCGTCTACCGTCACCTTGCGACAACCTTCCTTGATCAGAAATTCAGTGGTTTTTCTGAGTGTTTTTTCTTTTATTTTCATATTTTTGAAAACTAAATAAACAGAAATAGTTTTCGCATTCGTCGACCAAAATCCGTGCCACAACCCTCTAAGAGAGATCTTGACTATCCGACAATTTATTATATCTTTGTATGTAATTCACCAATTACAATTGAACGACTACGGCAATATGTTGGTGAAATATTCTGCGAAATAATTAAAACTAATTGATATTTCACATTAATATGTACTCAGATTTTCAAAAACACCTTCAGAAAGAGCTTCAGGCTATAGAAGAAGCCGGTCTGTACAAGAAGGAACGTATCATCACCTCTCCACAACATGCTGCCATCAGGGTAAGCACAGGCCAGGAGGTACTTAACTTCTGCGCCAACAACTATCTAGGACTATCAAACGACAAAGAGCTGATAAAAGCTGCCAAAAAGGCACTTGACAGCCACGGATATGGAATGTCCTCAGTCCGTTTCATCTGTGGAACCGGGGATCTGCACAAAGAACTCGAAGCGAAAATTGCCGAGTTTTTCGGCACAGAAGATTCCATTTTATATGCTTCCTGTTTCGACGCCAACGGTGGTGTATTCGAGCCGCTACTTGATGAAAAAGATGCCATCATTTCAGATTCTCTCAATCACGCATCCATTATCGATGGGGTACGTCTCTGCAAAGCACAGCGCTACCGCTACGCCAATGCCAATATGGATGAACTTGAGAATTGCCTCAAGAAAGCACAAGCACAACGCCACCGCATAATTGTGACAGACGGGGTCTTCTCAATGGATGGCAATGTGGCTCCGCTAGACAAAATATATGAGCTCTCCACAAAATACAACGCAATGGTAATGGTGGACGAATCCCATTCTGCGGGCGTTGTTGGCAGAACCGGACGAGGTACCACGGAGCTATTTAACTTGCGCGGCAAAATCGAAATCATTACCGGTACTCTTGGAAAATCATTCGGAGGTGCCATCGGCGGATTCACCACCGGACGCAAAGAGATTATAGATATGCTCCGACAGCGTTCTAGACCCTATCTCTTTTCCAACTCAATTCCCCCTATGATTGCCTCAGCGGGAATCAGGATGTTTGAAATGATGTCAGAGAGCAATAAACTCCAGGACAAACTGCACGCCAATACCCAATACTTCGTAGCGAAGATGAAGGCTGCCGGGTTTGATATCAAACCTACAGAATCTGCCATCTGCGCCGTGATGCTTTACGATGCCCCGCTATCCCAGATTATGGCTACAAAACTTCTCGACAAAGGAATATATGTAACCGGATTCTACTATCCGGTAGTCCCCAAAGGAGAGGCGCGCATAAGAGTACAAGTATCTGCGGCACACGAAAAAGAGCACCTTGATAAGTGTATTGCCGCATTTACGGAGATAGGAAGGGAGCTTGGAGTCATCGCTTAAGTATCTTCTTGCGATACTGCGAAGCGGTAAAACCCTCTGACCTGATCATACAGTAGTTCATTATCCTTACACTGGAGAAGCCACTGCCATAGGCCACCTCCTCCATCAGCATTGAGCTGTTCTCCCTCCGACTGAGAATCTGTTTGGCTCGCTCCAGACGATATCGGTTGAGATAGTCATAGAATCCCAATCCATGACTTTTGAGCGCTTTGGTGACGTATGTCCTGTTGGACCCGACCTCACGGGCAAGTTGTGTCCTTGAAAAACTGCTGTCAAGATATAGCTCTTTCTTCACAATGGCCGCTTCCATTTTGGAGAAAAGTTCTTCGTATGAAACACCTTGCCGTTTGCGACTAATCATTATCTTAAGGCGACTGTTGCCGTTTATTAGCTCACGCAACCTGCCTTTTTCTGCCATCCTGCTCCCCATTTCTCATTGTTTTGCGATATTCCTTGCACCACTCTGCCGGAGTGTAACCGGTATTTCTACCGAAGGCCGTATTGAATGTGGTCATCGAATTGAAGCCCACCATTTTGCCCAATTGTGAAATTGTCAGATCTGGATTGTCCGCATAAAGACGGATGGCTTCCCTGACACGGTAAAAATGGACAAGTTGGCAAAAGTTCTTGTTGGTTTTGAGTCTGATTACCTTCGAAAGGTAGGTCTTATTGGTGTAGAGACGCAACGCTACTTCGTTGATTCTGATATCAGGGTTTAGAAAAATCTTTTCCCTTTCAAACAGATCAAGTAATTTTTCCCTGAGATTGTCAAATTCACAATTATCCGGACTCTCATCGGACAGCATGCGAGGTTTTTCCGGTAGTTGTTCGCTCAGATCCGGATAGACCTTCTCCTCTGCTTTTTCACTCTTGCGGTTTCTTCTCCAATAATCCGTCAGGTATGCGAGGATGATAAAAAGCGGCACGTAGGCCAATAAAAGGATCAATACTGTCAGTTTCATGTTACTGTTTTTTATATTCCAGTGACGAAACTATATAAAACAGATGCAACCCCTATAAATATAACCTAATGACGGCATCACACTATCGGAGAGAGTGTGAAAATCGGATAAAATGCGTTTTTTATAAAACGGAAACTATTTCTTGATTTGTTCAAAACCCTTGCCGTAGACACCCATAACGCTGCCTACAGAGATAAATGCCGTCTTATCGACCTCCTTGACGATACGAAGAATAAAGCTTGATTCGTTCTTTCTGACTATAACTATCGCAACCTTGCCCTCCTCCTTGGTGTACCAGCCACGTGAATTTAGAATAGTTACGCCGCGTCCCGTTTCCTCAGTTATTCTGTCGGCAATAACATCATATTGCTTGGAAAATATCAGAATCTGCACCGACTGTTTGCTGCCAGAAAGGAACATATCCAGCGTGAAACTTAATACGGCAGACATTATGAAGCCATATATGACGATGGCAAATTTATAGCCCCAAGTGGCGTCAGAAGGCAAAATCAGGGAAGAGGAAATTATAATCATATCCAGCACGACGATAATCTTGCCCGGAGAGACGCTCCTGTATTTATTTATCATCAAAGCAACTATATCAGTACCTCCCGTGCTACTTCCTTGAGCAAACGTAAGCGCCATTCCAAGTCCCGAAAGTGCGCCCCCAAAAATACAACAAAGCATCGGGCCATTATTGACGGCAAATTCTTGAATAAATGATGCGGGTATTAGTGATGGTACTACCTTGAAAAGCACCGAAGTTACAACTATGGCAAAAACGGTTTTCACTCCAAAACTGCGTCCGAGTACCTTTAGGGCAATTAACAGCAGAACCAAATTAATGATAAAGTAAGAATAGCCAACATCAAAACCGGTCCAGTATTTTATGATTGCTGCAATACCGGTGACTCCTCCTCCCACCATATTGTTTGGAAGGATGAAAATCGTCCAGGCCAGCACATAACACAGAAGGCCTATTGTAATAATGACATAGGACTTAATTGCCGATAAGATTTTTTTACTTTTTGTTTCCATTTTTCCTCTTTTTGAAACCACTCTTTATTTGTTCAAAACCCTTACCGTAGACACCCATAACGCTGCCTACGGAAAGAAATGCCGTTTTGTCAACCTCCTTGATTATACGGAGAATTTGTCCTGATTCATGCTTGCGGGCAACAACTACCACAACCTTGCCCTCCTCCTTGGTATACCATCCACGTGAATTGAAAATGGTTACGCCGCGTCCAGTTTCCTCAGTTATTCTGTCTGCAATAACATCATATTGCTTGGAAAATATGAAAATCTGCACCGACTGCTTGCTGCCCGAAAGAAAGGCGTCCAACGTAAAACTGCATACGGCAGCAGTTATATAGCCATATATTACGATAGCAAATTTATAGCCCCAGGTGCCATCGGAAGGCACAATCAAGGAAGAAGCTATGATAATCATATCCAGCACTACGAGAACCCTGCCCGGAGAGATATTCCTATATTTATTTATTATTAAGGCAACTATATCGGTACCTCCCGTACTGCCTCCGTGGGCAAATGTAAGCGCCATTCCCAATCCATCAAGCGCACCTCCAAAAATACAACAAAGCAATGGACCATTATTTATTGCAATTTCCTGAATGAATGATTCGGGGATTAATGCGGGCATAACTTTGAAAAGCACCGAACTAACCACTATGGCATAAATGGTTTTCACTCCGAAACCGCGTCCGAGCACCTTTAGCGCAACTAACAGCAAAACCGCATTGATGATAAAGAAAGAATAACTAACCTCAAATCCTGTCCAATACTGTATGATGGCCGAAATACCGGTAACCCCTCCTCCCACCATATTGTTGGGAAGAATGAAAATGGTCCAAGCCAGCACATACAACAAAAGACCTATTGTAAGTATTACGTAGGACCTAATCTCCGATAAGATCTTTTTGCTTTTTGTTTTCATTATCCTTCTTTTTGAAACCGCTCTTTATCTGCTCAAAACCCCTGCCGTAGACACTTGTGGCCTGGGAGACTGTTATGAATGCATTTTCATCTTTCTCTTTGATGGCCCTTGCAATCGCCTGCAACTGGCTTTTACGCGCAACCACAATCAGGAGTTTACCTTCCTGTTGAGAATACCATCCGATGGAATTCAATGCTGTGACGCCCCTGCCGAAATTAGTGTTGATCATATCGGCGATTTCGGCATATTTCGAAGAAAAGATCATAATTTGAACGGACTGCTTATTGCCCGTGAGTATGGAATCCAGTATGTATGAAAAAGAAACCATCTGGATATAACCGTAGATTACATTCTCCAAAGTCTTGCCCGGCAAGAATATAACGGAGCCTATGATTATCAGGTCGCATACGAGAAATACGCGTCCCGGCGAAGTCTCTCTGTATTTTGAAATTATGATTGCAATGATGTCCGTGCCTCCGCTGCTGCCACCGCTCATGAAGACAATGCTGATACCCACACCGCTGAGGGTGCCGCCAAGAACGGCATTTATCAATGAGTCTTCGATAGTGCTGACAAAACCGAGCATCGGCAGAAATTCGAGCATCAGCGTACCGCAAATGACACAGAATATGGTCTTAAAACCAAAGCCTTTACCAACAATTATGGTACCTACTACCAGTAACAGCAGATTGACACCGAAATAGGTATAGGGTACGGGAACACCGGTAGCATAGAAAATCACGGAAGCCAGACCGGTAAGGCCTCCTCCGGCTATCTCCTTGGGAATCAGAAAATAGACCCAACTGAAGGTATAGAGCAACATACCCGCAAAAAGCAGCAGGTATGAAACTACTTCCTTGGCAAAGAACTTTTTTTGCATATATCAGACTACAACATTGATAATCTTGGAAGGGACTACAATGACCTTTTTCGGAGTGCCTCCCTGGAGATACTTCGCAGTCATAGGATCGGAAAGCACCGCTGCCTTTGCCTCTTCAGGTGAGATGGAGATAGGAAGGGTGATCTTGAAACGCAACTTGCCGTTGAACGAAACAGGATACTCAAAGCTGTCTTCGATGGTGTACTCCTCCACATATTTGGGGTAGGATGCGGCTGAGATACTCGTTTTATGTCCGAGATAGCTCCAGATTTCTTCGGCAATATGAGGTGCGAAAGGAGAGAGCAGGATCACGAGTGGCTCAAGTATCTCCCTCTTATCGCACTTGAGATCTAACAACTCATTTACAGCGATCATGAAAGCGCTGACCGAGGTATTGAACGAGAATGACTCTATGTCATTCTGCACTTTCGCAATAAGTCTGTGAAGTATCTTGAGTTCTTTGGGAGTTGCTTTTTCCCCGGATACGGCAAACGCACCTCGCTCATGGTAAAGTCGCCAAAATTTACGAAGGAATCTGTGGACACCGTCGATACCCCTCGTATCCCATGGTTTGGATTGTTCGAGAGGACCGAGAAACATCTCATACATCCTGAGTGTGTCCGCACCATATCTTTCACAAATCATGTCTGGGTTGACCACATTGAACATCGATTTGCTCATCTTCTCGATTGCCCAGCCGCAGATATATTCGCCATCCTCGAGGATAAACTCGGCATCTGCATAATCTGGCATCCAGTTTTTGAACGCCTCCATATCGAGACGATCATTGTCGACTATATTGACGTCCACATGGATCTCCATGGTATCATATTGCTCCCTGAGACCACCGGAGACAAAGGTGTTGGTACCTTTGATGCGATATACAAAATTGGATCGACCCTGGATCATACCCTGATTGATAAGCTTTTTGAAAGGCTCCTCCTCGCAGATATATCCACGGTCATAGAGGAACTTGTTCCAGAATCTGGAGTAGATGAGATGGCCAGTAGCGTGTTCCGTGCCTCCGATATAGAGGTCCACATTGCGCCAATAATCATTTGCCTCATGGCTGACCAGTGCTTCGGAATTGGACGGATCCATATATCTCAGATAATAGGCGCTGCTGCCGGCAAATCCGGGCATTGTACTTGTCTCAATAGGGTGCCCGTCAATCTCCCATCCTATGGCCCTTGCAAGGGGCGGCTCACCGCTCTCCGTAGGAAGAAATGCATCCACCTCTGGAAGTTCCAGAGGAAGTGCGGAGATATCCATCGGTACTGCAATTCCATCCTTGAAATAGATGGGGAAAGGCTCTCCCCAATATCTCTGACGGGAGAAAATCGCATCCCTGAGGCGATAGTTTATCTTACGTTGACCGATACCCTGAGCCTCAACATAGTCGATGGCCGCCGGAATAGCCTCTTCGACGCTCATGCCGTTTAGAAATCCTGAGTTGCACATAATGCCCTCTTTGGCATCAAAACTCTCCTGCGAAATATCGCAACCCTCTATAAGCGGCACAATGGGAAGATTGAAGTGCTTTGCAAAAAGGTAGTCACGGCTGTCGTGCGCAGGTACCGCCATTATAGCGCCGGTACCATAGCCTGCAAGCACATATTCCGAGATCCATACGGGAATCTTCTCCTCAGTGAGAGGATTGACTGCATAAGATCCTGTGAAGACTCCTGTGACTTTGTGAGTCTCCGCCATCCTCTCGCGCTCGGTCTTTTTTGCGGCCATAACCAGATATTTATCCACTGCTTTACGTTGTTCTGCGGTAGTGAGTTTCTCCACCCATTCGCTCTCAGGTGCAAGCACCATGAAAGTCACTCCGAAGATGGTATCCGCGCGAGTGGTGAAAATGGTCATATCGTACTCTTGGGAGCCGTTGGAAACCTTGAAGACCATCTCAGCGCCCTGCGAACGGCCGATCCAGTTGCGCTGCATCTCTTTGAGCGAGTCGGTCCATTCAAGCTTCTCAAGGTTATCGAGCAGTCTTTCAGCGTATGCGGAGACTCTCAGTTGCCACTGTTTCATCTTCTTCTGCTCTACGGGATAACCACCGCGAATGGAGAATCCCTCCTTAACCTCATCGTTGGCCAGCACCGTGCCGAGCATTGGACACCAATTGACCGCAGTCTCGCCCTGATAGGCGATACGGTAGTTCATCAGTACCTCGGCTTTTTTCTCATCGGAGAATGAAGCCCACTGCTTCGCAGTAAAATTGAGCTCCTCTGTGCAGGCAGCTACAATACCTTCGGTGCCGCTCTTTTCAAATCTCTTCACGAGTTCCGATATCGGACGTGCCTTTTGGCAAATATTGCAGTAAAAACTGTGGAAC
>Ga0208459_1004678_pt1 | contig 10035 bp, 10 predicted proteins | sample AD_UKC087_MetaG_FD_184433 | JGI IMG/M metagenome (GOLD analysis project Ga0208459, IMG submission 184433) | Active sludge microbial communities of municipal wastewater-treating anaerobic digesters from USA - AD_UKC087_MetaG (SPAdes) (version 2) | ecosystem: Engineered > Bioreactor > Anaerobic >... | reverse complement strand
CGCGCTTTAATCTGGAAGGTGTCAAAATCAGCCGCCAGATGTGTGTTCGGGAAAATCGCCTGTGCTTCAGCCAAAATGGCATCATCGCGATAGCGTCGGGAAACATGGTTAAGAATGAGCATCTTCGCGTTAGCCTGTTTGGCCAGCTGCGCGCTCTGCTCCGCTGTGCTGTGACCAAACTTTTCTGCCATATCCAGTTCTTCAGTAAGATAAGTAGCCTCAGTTACGATAGCATCCGAGTCGCGCACATAATCAATCAGCTTGAACGGTTTACCCACGTCGCCAACAACAGACAGTTTCGTGCCCGGTCGCGCTTCACCCAAAACCATGTCGGGACTAATCACCCGTCCATCCTGGAGTGTAATTTCCTTGCCTTGCACAAGGTCCTTGCGCCATGGACCGGGTGGAATATCAAGTCGTTCAGCGGCATCTGTCAGGAATGGGCGGTGCGGAAATTCTTCAAACACATAGCCCAGGGAAGAAGAACCCCGATGATCCACCGGAAAAGCTCTGATTTCAAATTTGTTTGTTCTAAAAATCGGACCGGGTCTGACTTCAATTAAGTTGAGTGGCATTCCAGGTTCCTGCCCGCGCAAAACAACGCCATAAAGCAGGTCATGCACGCGGTCCAGGGTATGCTGTGTGCCATAAATATTGACTTCTTCAATTGCTTCCCAACGCATAAAAGTGGAAAGCAAACCTGCCAAACCCAGGATATGATCCAAATGCCCATGCGTGAGCAGAATATGATTAAGACGCTTAAAACCGACACCGGAGCGCAGGATCTGGCGCTGGGTGCCTTCGCCACAATCTACCATAAAGCGATACTCGTCGTGCATCACCACCAGCGATGACAAACCACGGCGAATTGAAGGCGCCGATGCAGAAGTGCCTAAAAATACAAGCTCAAACAAAGCTTAAGTCCTGTGATTATCCCTTTTTACCGGTCAGCTGTTGCATCACATTAAAAGCATTCAGGCCGACTTTAAGACTGGCAGAGCCGGAGAGTGGAAAACGTCCTTCGTTTTCTTCCATTTCTTTAACGAGATTTAATGCCACTTTTACACCGACAAGCGCTCCAATCAACGTTCCCGCGATGATGATTAAGGTTTTTCCGGTTTTGTTCATTTCTGCTTCCCTTCAGGTGAGATGTGAGATTTCATGCTTTCGCCAACTTGTTTTACTTTTGAGCCAAGTTCCTGGACAGTCATTACGGGTTCTACCGATGCATCCGCCACCGTGCGAACGCCTTCTTCGGCTTGTATAACACCACCCAAAGCGATTTTGCCATAATCTGGGAGTGTTTGGTTCAGCTTATACAAGCCATCAATTGTTTTAAACAAAATATAGATGAGTAAAAACCCAACCAACAGTGCCAGAAACAAGACAATAATCAAGGTAATTTGCCCGGCTTTATAGCCAACGATTCCACTTGAGTCACTAAGCGCGGAAACGATGGCAAAAGCCAAGACAATCACGAGTAAAACACCAACAACGATAATCGGCAAAATAATCTGCTTAAAGCGTTGTTTCTTTTGGCGTTCTTGCGCTTCTGTATGTAAGCGTTCAACTTTTAATTTTATTTCATCGTCCATGCCATAATTCTAGCATGATATGCCTATGATTTCACGATTTTCTTCCTTTAAAAAATTGTCTTTTTGAATTTCACAAATTCTGGCACATTTCATGTATAATGTTATTAATAAAAATACACGAATGGGTTCTGTATCATAGCAGATGCCCATGGCGACGAAATCGTATAACGATTTATTTGGCAGTTCAGACTGAGACAACGCTCAGTTAATGTTTTGGAAAAGAAATAAGCAAATGCTTGCGAAACCACGATTGAGAATAAGATACCATTTAAAAGAAGGACATCTGGCATCTTCTTGATTCTTGGCTTGTGCTTTTACTTTATTGCTCCTTAAGGGCTTTTCGGTTCTAATAAGCCCAAACTGCCAGTAAAACCGCAGTTATTATTGATATTTCATTTTCGTTGCCATGGGCGGAGACCCATGGCTGTTTGATTAATATGACGAAAGTGATTACTGCGATTACCGCGCAAAAACGAAATACGCAACGGCTAAACATCAGTCTGGATGGCGAATATGCTTTTAGCCTTGACCGCCTGACTGCCGCATGGCTTAAAGTCGGTCGAAAGCTCAGCCCCGAAGAAATTGTTTCCTTGCAGGAAAAAGACGAGCAGGAAGTCGCTTTCAACCGCGCTTTGCGTTATCTCAGTTATCGCGCCAGGTCTGAAGCTGAAATGCGCAAGTACCTTTCAGACAAAGGCTTTAGCGACCATGTTTCTCAAACAGTCATAGACCGTCTCAAAGATGAACGTCTCATCAACGACCCCCGCTTTGCCCAGGACTGGATTGACAACCGCGTGAGTTTTCGTCCGCGCAGTCAAACCCAGTTACGCTTTGAACTGCGCAACAAAGGCTTGTCCGAAGATCTCATTGAAGATGCCCTGCAAGAAGCTGATTTAGACGACATCGAACTCGCCTGTGTGGCGGGCAAAAAGCTGGTCGGCAGATATGCCAGGCTTGGCTGGCTTGATTTTCGCCAAAAGCTAGGCGCGGCACTGGCGCGACGTGGTTTCAGTTACGAAACCGTCCGCAGCGTAACCCGACAACTTTGGGACGAATGCCAAACACAGACCCCAGCTCGTGATCAATAATGGAGCACAGATAATAATGTTTGACCTTTTTAACGACCCACTAAATTTAATATGGATTGCCCTGGCCCTGCTGATTGGCATCCTGCTTGGTGGTTTCATCGTTGCAAGTGTGCGCAAAAACCGCGACATTCAGCTAAAGCGAACAGCTGAAGATATCATCGCGGCAGCCAACGAAGAAGCCCGCCAGGTTCAGCTCGAAGCCAAAGATGACGCCCTAAAAATCACCCGCCAGGCTGAAAACGAACTGCAACAACGACGCAGCGAACTCAACAAGGAAGATGACCGACTTGTAAAACGACGCGAAGAACTCGACCGTCGCTTTGACCAAATGCAACAGCGCGAAAGTTCGCTCAACAAACGCCAAAGCAGCATCGATAAACGCGCCAACGAAATTGACAATTTGTACAATGAACGTCTAAACGAATTACAGCGTGTAGCTGAACTGACGACTGACGAAGCCCGCGACATCCTGCTTGAAGAAGTCGAACGCACTGCCCGCAACGATATGGCACGCATCATTCGCCAAATCGAAAACGAAGCCCGCGAAACGGGCGAAGAAAAAGCGCGCGAACTCATCGCCGACGCAATCCAACGCGTTGCTTCAGACAAGGTTGCTGAAGTGACCACATCAATCGTAAACCTGCCCAACGAAGAGATGAAAGGGCGCATTGTTGGCCGCAACGGGCGCAACATCCGCTCGTTTGAACAAGCCACGGGTGTGGACGTCATCGTTGATGACACCCCCGAGGCGGTAACCATCTCCTGTTTTGACTCGGTCCGCCGCGAAATCGCGCGACGTACACTCGACCGCCTGGTGCAAGATGGCAGAATTCACCCCGCTTACATTGAGAAAATCCTGTCAGAAGAACGCGCTGAAATGGACAAAGACATCGTCAAAGCGGGTAACGAAGCGGCTTATGACGCTTCTGTTCATGGCCTGCACCCGGAGATCATCAAAAAGCTTGGCCGTCTTAAATTCCGCACGTCCTATGGACAAAACCAACTGGCACATGCTGTTGAAACCAGCAAAATCGCCAGCGTGTTGGCCGCTGAACTTGGTGCCAACGTTGAAATTGCCAAAATGGGCGCGCTTCTGCACGACCTGGGCAAAGCTATGGACCACAACACCGATGGCACCCACGCCCAAATCGGCGCGGAATTTGCCAAACGCCATGGCGTAAGCCCAGCGGTTGTCAACATCATTGCCTCGCATCACCATGAGGTAGACCAAACATCCATTGAAGCTGTTATCGTAGAAGCTGCTGATGCTATCTCAGGCGCCCGCCCCGGTGCCCGACGTGAAGACCTTGAACAATATATCAAGCGTCTTAAAGCGCTTGAAAACATTGCTATTCAGCACAAAGGCGTTGAATCCAGTTTCGCCATTCAAGCCGGTCGCGAAGTGCGCATCATCGTCAAGCCCGAAGAAGTTGATGACTATCAAGCCCATCAACTGGCAAAGAATATCGCCGAGGAAATTGAAGAAACCTTACAATATCCTGGTCAAATCCGCGTAACCGTCATCCGCGAAACGCGCTCGGTCAGTTACGCCAAATAGAACAATTCAAAAGCCCCCCTGTGGGGCTTTTTATTATCATCAAACGGAGGTTACATGAAAACAACATTTACCTGGTACGGACACGCCACACTTGGCTTGACAGTTGGCGAACACAAACTTTTGGTTGACCCCTTCTTCACTGGCAACCCGGTCGCCCCGATAACTGCTGATGAAGCCTTTGCGGACTTCATTCTCATCACCCACGGACACGGTGACCACGTTGGCGACGCACAAGCCATTGCCAAACGCAACAATGCGCTGATTATCAGCAACTTTGAAATTGCCGGATGGTTTGCCGAACAAGGGCTGGAATCCCACGCTCAACACCTGGGCGGTGGTTTTCATCACCCCTTTGGCTATCTCAAGCTCACTTTGGCACTGCATGGCTCCGCTTTGCCTGATGGTGGCTACGGTGGCAACCCGGCTGGCCTGCTTTTGACCACACCGGATGGCAAGAAGATTTACATGGCGGGTGATACCGGTCTGTTTGGCGATATGCAACTCATCGGTGATGAAGGAATCGACCTGGCAGTCATCCCCATCGGCGATAACTACACCATGGGCCCCGATGACGCCCTGCGCGCCGTCAAACTTTTGCGACCCAAACAAGTTGTGCCCATTCACTACAATACCTGGCCACTCATCGAACAAGACCCCCACGCCTGGAAAGCCCGTGTGGAAGCTGAAACAAGCGCCAAAGTTGTGGTACTCAAGCCCGGCGAGAGTCTTGACTTAGACAGTTAAGCTTCTTTAGAAAGGCTAAACCTTTAAAACGAAAAGGAGACGCAACATGTACGTCTCCTTTTTTGTTTCCTGATATTCAGGGATTTATCTTTTCCTTGCCCTAACCATATAGAACAACAAGCCCAAACCCGAAAGCAAGATGACACCACCCAGTATAAACAGCAATGGAGACAGAGCGCGCGCTTCACCTTGCATGTTCATGTCCTCTGGCGTGGCTTCCTGCGCGCCAAAATCAATGGTTATGGTTTCTCCGGAAACGACTGTAATAGCGTGATTCGTGGCTGTCGTATTGTTGAACCCATCCGGCACCGCGATTGAGATATTGTACTCACCTGGCGGGAGTTGTTCAAAGCACATCGGCTTTGTGGTGTCAGGGTCACCTGCCACCGTCGTGCTCACACGCGAGACCGTGCCGGTGCGGTCATTAATGCTCACTTCACCACCATATAAAAAGTTTTCGCCATCGGTACGCATACCATTGCCATCTACATCATGGAAAAGAATAATGCATACCTTGCCGGTATCCAACATCGCGGTTGGCTCTGGAACAAAATCCGCCGGTGGCTGGGTAGGTTGCGCTTCTTGCGGGGGAACAGTTGGTTGGGCGGGCACAGGTTCTGCAGTCGGGGGAACCGCGGTTGCTGTAACTATTGCTACCAGAAGCGTTCGTCCGACAAAAATCGTGCAATCTAAATCTAAATTATTCAAACTGATGATTCGCTCAACAGAAGTATTATAAAGTTCAGCGATGGTATAGCAATACTCATTTTCCCTGACCGTATGGTAGATGTAACCATTTGCGTCCGGTGTCGCTGTATTAAAAGGTGCGTCCTGCGCGCTGGCAAAGCGACTCGGCGCAGCAAACTGTCCTAAAAGGGTAAAGGACAAAAAGAATACAATGATCAATGCCAAAGGCCTAAGTTTGTTTATCTTTTTCATAGCAAACTCCTTTGCTTAGATTATATCATTGACTGAAAAGTCCATAATCGCGCGATACCAAGATCTTAGGATAATTATAATTCTTTTCTGGAGAGATGCATTTTCGCATTCCAGTCATACCATCGCGCGCGCAGAGTTGACCCCGCAGCAAATGGGTTTTATAATTCAGTCATTGAATTATATGGAACAAGACAATATTCAAAACGAACCCAGCCACACGCTGGAGATGCTCACGCACATTGAAGCCAATCCGGATATCTCGCAAGTCGGTTTAGCGACCGAACTTGGCGTGGCGGTGGGCACTATCAACTGGCATCTTAAGCGCATGATTAACAAGGGCTACGTGAAAGTCAAGCGCGCCCAACGTAAAAAGCTGCGCTATATCATCACGCCCGAAGGCATCGCTCTGCGCGCTGCCTTAACTGTGGACTATATCAAAAACTCCTTTAACCTTTACCGCCTGGTGCGTGAACGCACGCTCAATACATTAAAGGAATTGCGCTATCAGGGCTATGAGCAGATTCGCATTGAAGGTGGCGAAGATGAAGTGGCAGAAGTGGCGCGTTTGACTTGTATTGAACAAGGTGTAAGCATTTGCGACAAATCAGACAGCAAAACGCCCACTATCTATATTCAAGGCATCAAACTTGCATTAAAATTACCTGGCGAAACGTCATCTGATGTCGCGCCTGAAACAGAAAACAGAGGTGCTCATGTGGAATAATTTAGATCTCAGTCAAAAACGCCTTTGCGTCACAGGTGGCGCGGGCTTTTTGGGAAAACATTTAATCGCGCGTCTTGAACATTATGGCGCGAAAGATATCTTTGTGCCACGCTCGGCAGAGTATGACCTGGTAAAAGGGGATGATATCGCCCGCATGATTGACGATGCCCAGCCCGACATTATCATTCACCTGGCAGCCAAGGTCGGGGGCATCGGTGCCAACATGGAAAAGCCCGGCGAGTTCTTTTATGACAACTTAATGATGGGCATTCAGCTCATTCACCAGGCCTGGCAGCGTGGTGTGGAAAAGTTCGTGGCAATCGGCACAATTTGCGCCTACCCCAAATACACGCCCATTCCTTTTAAAGAAGAAGATATCTGGGATGGCTATCCCGAAGAAACCAACGCGCCCTATGGACTGGCAAAGAAAATGCTTTTGGTACAGTCGCAAAGTTATCGCGAGCAATATGGCTACAACTCCGTATTCCTGTTACCCGTCAACCTTTACGGACCTGGCGATAATTTTGACCCTGCCAGTTCGCACGTTATTCCCGCGCTGATTCGCAAATGCCTGGAAGCCAAAGAACGTGGCGACAAGCAAATCGTGGCCTGGGGCGATGGCTCGCCAACGCGTGAGTTCATCTATGCCGAAGACGCCGCCGAAGGTATCGCGCTGGCAACCATGCGCTATAACAGCTCTGACCCAGTCAACATCGGCTCGAGTTTTGAAATCAGCATCAAAGATTTGACTGAAACCATCGCTCGATTGTGCGATTTTGAAGGCGATGTGGTTTGGGACACCAGCAAGCCCAACGGTCAGCCCCGTCGCAAACTGGACACTACCCGTGCCAAAGAGCGCTTTGGTTTTGAAGCCAAAACCGATTTTGAAGAAGGCTTAATGAAAACAATCGCCTGGTATAAAGAGGAGCGTGCCTGTGGCCGTGGCTGAGAACAGCAAAACTGCAAAAAGCGCACCGAATACAGTCGTCATCAAAGCCCGCAAAGGTTTGCTGGGTATTGACTTTAAAGAACTCTGGCAATACCGTGAACTGATTTACTTTTTAACCTGGCGCGATATCAAAGTACGTTATAAACAAGCGGTTTTGGGCATCGCCTGGGCGATTTTGCAACCGGTTATGACCACAGCGATTACCTCGCTGGTGTTTGGCTTGTTGCTCAAAGTGAAATCGGATGGGTTGCCCTATCCGGTGTTTGTGCTCTCGGCGCTTTTGCCCTGGCATCTTTTCCAGCAAAGTCTGCAAAAAAGCAGCGTGAGCCTGGTAGGAAACGCCAACTTAATCACCAAAATCTACTTCCCGCGTATCATCATTCCCATCAGTTCGGTCCTGGCGGTGATGGTGGACTTTTTCATCTCGCTTATCTTGCTCTTTATCGCCATGGCGATTTATGGCATCACCCTGACTTGGATCGCCCTGTGGGTTATCCCGCTCACGCTTTTGGCTGTTTTGGCCGCTTTGGCGGTGGGACTTTGGCTCTCGGCACTGAACGTGCAGTACCGGGATGTGCAACAAATGGTGCCTTTCCTTATTCAAATATGGATGTATGCTACCCCCATCGTTTACCCCATCAACACCATTCCAGAAGGGATAATTCGTTATATCTACAGTCTTAACCCGATGGTCGGTGTCGTGCAGGGCTTCAGATGGGCGCTTTTTGGTGGTTCACCCCCGGATATGACGCTTTTGGTCTCCACCGCAGCCGTTTTGGTTTTGCTGGCAGGCGGACTGTTTTATTTTAAACGTATGGAAAGAACTTTCGCGGATGTGGTGTGATGACGAACAATAATTACGCAGTAATGGTCAAAGGTATTGGCAAACGCTATAAAATCGGCGTTGCCCAGCAACGTCAGGACACCTTGCGCGACGTACTGGTCGCAGGCGCGCGAAAAATCGGCAATGCTTTCAGGCGCGACAAAATCGCCAAGGCGTCTGTTGACCACATTTGGGCTTTGCGCGACGTCAGTTTTGAAGTCAAACAAGGGTCAGCGATTGGTATCATCGGCCGCAATGGTGCCGGCAAAAGCACTTTACTGAAGATTCTCTCGCGCGTTACCGAACCCACCGAAGGCTATGGCGAACTGCGCGGTCGGGTAGGGTCTCTTTTGGAAGTCGGCACAGGTTTTCATCCGGAATTGACCGGACGGGAGAACATTTTCCTGAACGGCGCCATTTTAGGCATGACCCGCAAAGAAATCAGCGCCCGTTTTGACGAAATCGTTGATTTTTCTGAAGTGGAAAAGTTTATTGACACACCCGTGAAACGCTATTCTTCGGGTATGTATTTGCGCCTGGCATTCGCGGTCGCAGCGCATCTGGAACCGGAAATTTTGGTTGTGGACGAAGTTTTGGCGGTTGGCGATGCCGATTTTCAGCGCAAATGCCTGGGCAAAATGGGCGACGTGGCCGAAAGTGGCCGAACCGTGCTTTTTGTCAGCCATAATATGTCCGCCATTTTGCGCCTGACCGAAGAAACCATCGTATTGGACAAGGGGCGTGTCATCAAGCGCGCGCCCAGTGCCGAAGCGGTTGATTTTTATCTCAACCGGGGCATGTCCAAACTGGGTGAACGCTACTGGGAACCCGATGAAGTCCCCGCCAACGCCGCGCCCTTCAGACCGCTTGCCATCCGCGTTGTGGATAAAGACGGTGTAACTTCGGACAGCCTGCGCAGTGTTGACCCGATAACGATTGAAATTGACTATGAACTTGAACAGGATATCACCGGTCTGCGGGTGGGTTTTTATCTCAACAGTACCCGTGGCGAGGCGATATTTACCAGTTTTGATACGGATTCAGAGGATTTATTCAAGGAATTCACCATGCGTCCTAAAGGTGTTTACACCAGTCGCTGCCTTATCCCGGCCGACACACTCAACGAAGGGCGTTTTGTCCTGGGTGTGAACGCCAGTTCTTATATGGTACGACGATACTTCCAGGACGACCAGGCATTGAGTTTTTCAGTCGATGCCAGTGGCGCGCCGGGCACCCATTGGCCCGAACCCCGCCCAGGTGGTGTGCGCCTGCCCCTTGAATGGAAAATCCAGGAGAAAGGATAATTGATGAAAAATCATATAAAAGACTTTATTGGGATGATACCCTATAGCGCGGAACTCTTTTGGGCGGTGCGTGGTTCGCGTCGTCCCTGGTCAGCGCACTATCGATTGGGTGGCATCAAAGATGTACTCACGCAATCTGTGCACGACGTTCAGCGCTACGCCAAACAAAATGCCCATCCTAAAAAAGTCTTTATTTTTGCGTCTTTGCATTATTGGATTGAACAAGCCGGACTTATCGCGCTTGCCCTGGCAGGTCAGGGGCACAAGGTGCAGTTGTCCTATTTGCCCTTCGCTGAGTGGGATAAGGACAT
>Ga0208459_1004674_pt1 | contig 10041 bp, 7 predicted proteins | sample AD_UKC087_MetaG_FD_184433 | JGI IMG/M metagenome (GOLD analysis project Ga0208459, IMG submission 184433) | Active sludge microbial communities of municipal wastewater-treating anaerobic digesters from USA - AD_UKC087_MetaG (SPAdes) (version 2) | ecosystem: Engineered > Bioreactor > Anaerobic >... | reverse complement strand
CACTTATCTGGATTACCCGGAAACCAGCATTGCCATTATTACGGGACCCAATATGGCAGGTAAATCAACCTATTTAAGGCAGGTGGGCTTACTGGTTATCTTAGCTCAGATGGGCAGTTATGTTCCCGCAGCGCAAATGACCCTGCCTATTTTTGACCGTGTTTTTACCAGGGTTGGCGCTTCTGATAACTTAGCTCAAGGGCAAAGCACTTTCTTAGTGGAGATGATTGAAACAGCCAATATCTTGCACTCTGCCACAGCAAATTCTCTAATTTTGCTGGATGAAATAGGCAGAGGAACATCCACTTTTGATGGCTTATCTTTAGCATGGGCTATTATAGAATTTATTCAGAAGTATAAGCATTCGTTAACCCTTTTTGCCACCCATTATCATGAACTTACGGAGCTGGAAAATCTCTATCCCGATATTAAGAACTACAATGTAGCCGTAAAGCAATGGAACGAGGAAATGATTTTTATCCGTAAAATTGAGCGAGGTGGTTCCGATCAAAGCTATGGAATCCAGGTTGCCCGTTTGGCAGGAATTCCGGAAAAGGTTATCCGCCGAGCCAAAGAAATCTTAAGAAACCTGGAAGAGCATGAAATAAGCCCTCAGGGGCTTTCTGCAACCATCCGTAAGAAATTAGTGCGGGATGTGCCCCAAATTGATATTTTTGAGATTTTAGCCGATAAAGCCAGTGAAAACGACCCTGTGCTGAAAGAAATTAAAGATATTGAGCTGGATAAACTCTCCCCCATAGAGGCATGGCAATTTCTGCAACAAATTCAGAATAAACTTTTAGGAGAAAAATGAACAAGTTCTCTCTTTTAATACTAATTACCCTGGCAGCTACCCTTTTTCTTGCTTCCTGCGCCAATAACATTCCTTCCGTTGCAGGAACCGTGAATGGAACAGATATTACTTTTGCGGAATTTTATGATGCCTACCGAGGCCATTATACTTTTTTTGGCTATCAGACGGGACGCGCTCCTTCCAAAGAAGAAAAACAAAAAATCCATAATGATACCTGGAAGGATATTACCAAAGCCATAATTTTGAAGGACTATTATCAAAAGTATAATATCTCTGCCAGCGCTACAGAAGTTTTGGATACCCTCACCAATTCCATTCCCGAGCACATTATCAAGTCGCCGCTTTTTCAAACTGACGGCAAGTTTAACAAGAACCTTTATTTACAAGCATTGATGACCGACCAACCGGAAAATTTGGCTCCTTTAAGAAAGCACTATCAGGAAAATGTTCTTCCCATTCTGAAATTGCAAAAGGTGCTGATTGAAGAAGAATTGCTCACTGCCAAAATCCGTAAACAGGCAGAGCAAATTATTGCCAGTAATGCGGATTTGGAACTCTATATTTTTGATTCCTCCCGGATAGATATTGCCCTAAGTGATGCAGAAATAAATGCCTGGTATCAGGCAAATTTGGATCAATACCGTTTAAGGCAGTATTATCGTTTGGGCTATTGTTCTGTTCCGGTTATACCTGATAGTTTGGAGCTTGCGGAAGCCAAAATAGCTGCTGAGACAGTTCAGAATGAACTTAACGATGGTTTTCCGATTAAGGAGATTATAGCAGGCCTCAAGAATACAAATGTAATCGTCAGCTATGTTGATAACGGTTATCAAAAGACCGAAGAACTGCCTGCGGAGATTAAAGACGCTATCTCAGGACTGGAAAATGGAAAATGCAGTGAACCCCTGCCTTATACCAAGGGCTATATTATCTATCAAAAAATGCAGGCAACAAAGACCCAAACTCTATATAACACTATCTTTGTGCAGGCATTACCTAAAACTGCTACTTTAACTGCCCCCGAAACCTTAGCCCGACAAATTATGAAACTGGCTTTAAATATAGGGCTGCAGCAGGCAGCAAAAGAATTTGACCTGCCATACATCCTGACCAATGCTATGAGCCCGGATTCTTTAATTGTTCCTGCTAATGATCTTAAGGGTAAACTATTCAAATACCTGGATAGTGCAAGTAGCGGAGATATTATGGAGCCAATATATTCAGCAAAGCTTTCTGCCTGGCTAATTTTTGAAGTAGTGGAAAAACAAGATAAGAATTATCTACCCTTAGAAGAAGTAAAACCGCAAATTGGGCAAAGATTAAGTAACGAACGCCGAAAAGACCAAAATCAACAGCTCGTTCAGCACTGGCTTGCCAATCCTGAAATTCCGGCAAAATACCAATTTGTAAAGCTGGAAAAAGTTACCATAGATTCCCTGTGGGAAGGTAAGCCCCTCACAAATATTTACTATCAGGCAGTAAAGGCACATCAGGAAAAAACCGAGCCCCCGCAAATAAAAGAAGGAGAGCTTATAATCGTTCCCAAAGTAACTGCTTTTCGTCCTGTAAAATCTAAAATCAGCCCGGAACGGATTAAAGCCATTTACGCTCAAACTTTGCCCGAGAATTGGTTTGATGCCTGGATGGAAAAACAGGTGAAAAAAGCAAAGGTTGTAATCAATACTAAACCATGATTTGCCTTTCTTCCCAAAATCATTATCTTTTTATGCAGGAAGCAATATCTGAAGCCCAAAAAGCTTTTGCCGAAGATGAAATTCCCGTGGGTGCAGTGCTCGTAAAAAATAACCGGATAATACTAAGGGAACATAATCGTAGTCGGCAATTAGCCAATCCCTTAGCCCATTGTGAAAAAATCATTATTGACAAAATTCTGATGTCTGAAGTGGGGTTTTTATATGATTATACGCTGTATGTAACCTTAGAGCCCTGTCTGATGTGTGCGGGAATGATTATTTTAAGTAAAATTGGAACAGTTGTTTATGGAGCCAAAGATCCCAAAACCGGAGTTGTCGGCTCTATCTATAATGTGCTGAATGACAAAAGCTTCAATCATCATCCTGTAGTTATCGGCGGAGTTCTGGAAAATGAATGTTCCTGCTTACTGGAGGAATTTTTTCGCCGTAAAAGAAAATCATAATTACGAGGAGAGTTGCCGGAGCGGTTGAACGGGACGGTCTCGAAAACCGTTGTATCTTTTTACAGGTACCCAGGGTTCGAATCCCTGACTCTCCGCCAGTTTAAAAAGAGAATTTAAAATGATCCATACTGATTATTTAGTGGCTGATGCCGATATTCCGCTTATTTCCTGTGACCGGCTAAAAGATGAGCTCCTTATTTACAACCTGGATGAATCCGCCACTGCCAAATTGATTGACCGGTTTGAAACGCTAACCGGGAAGACAATAGATAAATGTTTCCGCATAACTGAACTTTCCGGAGGACAGAAAGTAATTTTGATGGCACTTCTGGCAATATATTCTCCCGCACCTAAAATCCGTTTTGTGAATTTGCTGAATGCTCTTGATCCTAAACGTCGGGAAGCAATTCAAATCTTGATTCAGAATAGCGGCAAGGATATTATTCTGGAAGATAGATTATGATTAAAATAGCACCGGGAGTTGTTTCCTGCTGGCAGAATTTCAGTTTGCTCATAGAGCAGGAGCTGTTTTTTCTGCCGGATAATATCTATTATCTGCAAGGTGAAAACGGCAGCGGGAAAAGTTCCTTTATTAAGCATTGCCTGTTTCCTGCGTTAGAGAGTAAAAAGCTTTTATTTTACCAAATCTATTTACAGCAGCTTTTTCAGCTGCAGGGTTATGCTATTAAATCCCATTCTGCATTTTATAAACCGGATTTGAAGCTGAAAAGCGAATGGGATTGCATTCAATATCTTTTAAACAATCTCTCCGAAAGTTATGCTGTTGAACCCAGACCGGTTTATTGCATTGTAGATGAAAACCGCTATTTAGCAGAAATTTATCGCTATTTAAGGGCTAGTGGTTTCCCTTTTTGTCTCATTTTTTGTGAACATTCTTCTTTTTCCGTGCCTGAAGAAGTTAACCTCATCAATTTTCAGTTGCTTGCACCAAACAGGAGTAGTGTTTATGAAACCTCAATATAGATTACTGCTTGTCTCTTTAGCTCTTATTTTGTTTTTTGTTTTCTTCTGCTTCATTTATCTGGAGAATACTCCTGTGCAGTTAGTTGTCTTGGGAGTTGTATTATTGCTTAGTGCTTGGACTTTTAAGCTTAAGGGACTTTTAAAGAAACTTTATCACTTCTTGCCTTTTATTTTACTGCTTTTCGGGGTCTATGTTATTTTTGCTCTTTTTCAAATAGGACATAATAAGGATTACTGGATTCATTACGGCATCACCCGCACTACTTTACTCATCAGCAGTTTATTGTTTATCCAGGTATTAATCACCTGGCTGAAGATAGATACCTTCTTAGATTTTCCTTTGGGAATAGAAAAATTGAAGTATATTATTTTAGGCAAAATGCTCTATAAAATTGCCTTTTCTTCTTATTCCGAGTTATGCCTGTTTGTAGATTTCATCCCCGGTGAACAATGCCGTAAAATTACTTTGAAAAGAAAGTTTCGGAAACGCCTGATTGTTCTTTTAGCCCTTATTACTTATGTTATTAACGAAGCAACTCTGAAAGGGGAAATGATTGATGAACGCATCTTGCACTGCCATCAAGTTCTGAAGTAGAACCTGAATAATATTAGAAAAATAAATGTAAACATAAAGAGGACAAAATGAAATGGTATCTTATAGTTGGACTTACCGTTATGGTTATGATCGCTACCGTTCTGGTAAGAGTTCCGGTTCCAGGAGGCGGCTATTTCAATTTAGGAGATGTAGTTATTATCTTTAGTGGACTTTTTGGGGGCTGGAAAGCAGGTTTGATTGCGGGAGGATTTGGTTCTTTTTTTGCTGATTTAATCGGTTTCCCTGTCTTTGCCCCTGTAACGCTTCTCGTTAAAGGGCTGGAAGGATTGGTTGCCGGATTGGCAAAACCCGATGTGAAATGGCAAACATATTTTTTCCCGGCAATAGCAGTCATCATTATGGTTGTCGGTTATTTTTTCGGTTGCTGGGTTTTTCCAAATCTGGGATTTGCAGTGGCTGTAGCTGACTTGCCGGTTAATATTGTTCAGGCAGCTGCAGGTTATTTTGGAGGTATTGCCTTACATCTTGCCTACACGAAAATTTCCCGCATTTAGCATTTCCGATTTTATGATGCTCTCATAGCTCCAAGTTACTTCTTTCCTAATTTCGTGTAATGCAATATCATACCTTTGCAGACACAATATTATATTTAGTAATTGAGAACTGCATACTAAATACAAATTCAATCACCCCTTTTCCCCTTCTTACCTGAGAGCATAAATCAAGTGTTTATCTAACCTTAATCAAGCGTTAATTATTAACGCTTGATTAAGGTATGTTAAACGCTAAATTACCTGCTTTAAGCAAGGAATATGGAAGACAGCTATATTAGTATTTAATGATAATGCCCTCCGCTCTTCGCTCTCTGCCAAAAGCCCGTTAGGGCGATATCGCAATGGTGACGTCCTCGTCAACCCCTCGGAAAAAAAAGTTTAGAAAATTGAGAAAGTTTAGAGGGTTAAGATCCAAAAATAGCTGAAAACTCTTTGCCATCCGCTCTTTGCCCTCTGCCAAAAAGCCCTTTATGACGACTTCGCAATGGTGATGTCCTCGTCAACCCCTTCTTGTGCTTGAACGACGAGGAAATCGTTCTTCCGGAAAAAAAAAGCCCTAAGGGCGAAATCGGAGGGTTGACGTCCTCGTCAACCCCTCGGAAAATGCTACAGTATCTTTTTATCCTTTTTCCCTTTCCTGAAAGCCCATTAGGGCGACACAAAAATAGCGATGGGTGCGTAAGCCCCTCGGAAAATGCAATCTACAGTATCTTTTTACCCTTTTTCCCGTATCCTGAAAGCCCCTTAGGGCGACACTAAAATAGCGATGGTGGCGTAAACCCCTCGGGAAAAGGGTTGATAAGCAGTTCTAAACTTTTTTCAATATAATTCTTAATCTCTTTGCTAAAATTCTAAAATACCGGATGCAGATGCCACTTTAGGTCTTGATTGGCGATCCGATATTCCTGCCCATCCGTTAAATGACCACACTTTATACTTGTTTTCAGATGCAACAATCTATCAAATTATAATTTTGCCTTAGAGAGTAAATAATTTATAAAAGTAGAACAAGCCACTAACATATATTTGGCATCAGTAAAATCTGGAATACAATCTACTCCATTAAGTCTACAATGTCTTATTCCTGTCTTATCATTCGAAGTATATCCATAGATTTTTATAAAGGCATCACATAAAGCAGAATCAATGTTTTCCTTTTCTTTTAATTTGTCCAAAGCTTTACCTAATGTCGTCGGTTCTTTGGAATTATTGATTAATCTAGCCGTTGCTTCAACTGCAGAGATAGCTTCTTTAATTGTATTCACATAATCTTTATGTTCCTTATTGGCAAATATTTCAATAGCCCTTTTTAAATGATAATCTATTGCTTTTTTACCTGTGTTTGCTGCTTCCTCTATTGCTTTTATTTCTTGTTGATTCGTAATCGGAATTATCTTGTTATCAACAAAACGATATGCAGAATTGTATTTTTCAAAAACAGCATTTAATTCTTCAATAAGTTCAGTTTTACTTTTATCAAACCCTGTATTTAATTCTTTTAGTTCAACATTATTAAGATAGAACTCAAGAAAATCATAAACTCTATTCCATGACAAATTATTATATTTTTCTTCACAACCCTTTTTTATAATATGATAATTATACCTATAATAATCATTTGCATCCTGAACATAAAAATCACGCCATATTTTTAAATATAAAATATTATAATACTGTATACCATTTGAACTTTCAAATTCTACAAGAACATTATGGATAGCCATCTTTAAATCATCATCCATACTTTCCAATTGTAATGGCTTTTTGGGCTCATAGCCATATCTTTCTGAAAATGACATCTTAACCTCCTATATTGAAATATTTTATTTTCAGTACATTAATAATATATGCAAGTTTAGCTCATCAAAGTAAAGAAAACTGAACATTATTTCTCCAATGTTTTGGTTATTAACTTGATGTCTGCTTCATTTAGACCATACAATTTATAAACAAGCGAGTCAATTCTGTTAAGATAGTCAGAAATATCAGAAGTTACATTTTTCTGGGTTTGATAATTATTAGTAGAAGGCATTATATTAAGAATATCTTTTACTAATTTTTCCAGCTCAAGAGTATTATCTGTTTTTTGGTATATTGGAATTGGAAATTGTTCTATGTATATTTTGAAATACATAGTTGCTTTATGAGATAAATTGGAAGAAATTAGATCAAAATAGAAGTCAAATAATTTGGAATTAAGAATAGCTAATATATAGATTAGATTTGCTCCTGTCATTATATAACCAGTTTTACTCGTATAAAGTTGTTTAGTATCATAAGTAAAATCACCTTTTAATCCAATCTCAGACCATATAATTTTATTCTTATTGAATTCATTGTAATAAGCTATATTATCTTGTATCTCGAACCATTTATTGTTTGTTTTCTTCCTACATCCTTTTTCACCACTTTGTTCTAATTTTTTCCCGAAGGAACTTAAATAATTTTTTACAGCAGGGTATTTATCAATATCTATGTGTAATGACGGGAATGTTGATATCAGCCAAAGACCAGCCCATTCATAATAATATTTATGAATATCCTTTCCACGCAAGACAGGTTTTATGATTTCTATGGATTTAGGGTCTGCTTTACAGATTGCTTCTTTTGTGGGAGTATCAATAATAAATGCTTCATTGCAACCGGTTTTAATTCCATAGTAAATATTAACATCCCAGTCCTTAAGTGGTTTCCCGGCTTTTTCTATTTTGGTTTTTAAGTTCAAAATGCTATTATCTGCTAAAGTCCAGCAATTTACTTCCAGGGTCTTTTGCTGTAATGTTTGCATATTATTATACAGGAATTGAGATAGGTTTTCCGGTTTCAGGTCGGTAGGGATATTAACGAAATTAAATAAATGCTGGGGTTCAGGTTTGGCTTTAAGGAACAAGATAATATTGGTATCTACTGTGGAGGATTTAAAAACCTGGTAGCCACCGAAGTCAATTACTATTTGCAATTTGGTATTTTGTTTTAAAAATTGTCTTAATTTGGTACCGTATTTGGAACGGAGCCATTTATTGGAAGTGATAAAAGTGGCAATTCCGTTTTCAGATAATAGTTTATATGCCAATTCATAGAAATATGTATATAGGTCGGAAGTAGCATTGAATATCTGGTAGCCGGATTTTGCCAGTAAATCCTTGTAAGCGATATTTTCCTGTCTTACATAAGGGGGATTGGCAATAACAATATTAAAATTTGTCAATCCGAACATAATTGTGGGATTAAAAAAAGTAGCAATAGAATTTACAGAATAAGGGTCCCAATTGGCAATATCTTCAGCTTCTTTAGCAGGAAAAGCTGATTTCTTCAGTGCTTCGGAAAATTCCATTCGGAGCTTATGCTCTCTTTCTTTCAGTTCAAGTTTGTCTTTTCGGTTACGAGTGCTGAAGTATTCTTTATGAAATGCTTTTATTTCAGATATATAATTGTCTATAATGGTATTGAAGATATCCATTTGATTTTCCAGTTCCAAGGGTATAAGGGAATTTGCGGCAACGAGGTTAGTTTCCAAATTGGGCAAAGCTCTAATCCCCAAATTTGGTTTTCCCTGTTTGGGATATTGATCTACCAGTAAAGAGATAAATAAACGAAGCTTGGCAATTTGTATAGCTATGGGTTGAATATCAATACCATAGATACAATGCTCAATTAGAAAGAGTTTACGGCTGTAATCAAAATCAAACTCATCAAAGGTCTGTTCAATATCCTGAATGCTGTCTTTCAGCTTTTGGATGTTATCTTCCATAACTTTGAGGTCGGTGACAGATTGTCTCATATTTGTAATATGTTTTTTGATATTATCAATTTGCTGTTGTTTCCATTTAGTATTTTGGGGGTCTAATTTATGCAGGATATAGACGATTTTTAAAAGAAGACCCATTAAAAAAGCTCCTGAACCACAAGCAGGGTCAATAACTTTCAGATTATCAATAGCGTTAATAAGTATATCTACTTCTTCAGGATTAAATAGATGGTCTTCATCTGTATAATACAAAAGTAACCTTAGTTTTAATTCGCTGTCTTCCTTTTCTTCCTTTGTGCTATGAGGCAGTTCATTGATTAAATAAGCTATTAAAGATTCATCAACCATATAATCCACAATTTCACGAGGAGTATAAAATGAGCCGGTTTCGTGTCTGGCAGTTGTTTTTGTTTCGGGATTATAGGAGGCAAGTAAATTTTCAAAAACACGCCCTAATAATTCTGGATCAAGAGCAACTTCTTCTTCAATGGGTGTATTTTCGGCTACGGTAAATTTATAGCTATTTAAGATGCTAAATAAGCCCCGCACTTGATAGCTTTTATTTTGAGTTCCATATATCTCGTTTAAGTCAATATTCTGTTCTATACCGCTTAAGAATAATTCATCAGGAACTTTTAAAACATTATCGGGTCGGTCACTAAAACCATCAATGCGAATATAAGATTTTTGATTGTTATTTGTAATTTCAGTATCTAAACATTCAAACAGACCTCCATTTAAAAAGGGAATATCGGCAAAATATTCATCTATAACTTGTTCAGGATGATGAAAAAGAGATTCATAGCGAAAGAGAGTATGCACATTGAAATCAGGATTCATATTACTTTTAATTTCGCGGCGAAATCTGCGGGAATTTTCTTTATCTTTATTCATATCTGTATTTAGGGTAGCAAAGAATAGGTTTTGCAGAATGGCTTTGTAATATGCGGAATCGTTAAAATCCTCAAACTTGATAATATTTGTTAGCTTTTGTGGATCAAAGAGAGCATCAGGAATGAGACCTTTTTCTTTCATAAACCAAACAAAAATAAGACGGGTTAGCAATCTGATAAGACCAATGGAATTTCTTACTTCTTCATTTTCTTCATCACCTGCAGGGAAAACAACTTTCTTAATTGCCCAAAAATACCAATTGGACAGTTCCTTATAAAATCTTTTATTTAATTCGTTAATATCCAAAGTAGCAGACCAGGCATTGTGTAAGGT
>Ga0208459_1004671_pt1 | contig 10045 bp, 9 predicted proteins | sample AD_UKC087_MetaG_FD_184433 | JGI IMG/M metagenome (GOLD analysis project Ga0208459, IMG submission 184433) | Active sludge microbial communities of municipal wastewater-treating anaerobic digesters from USA - AD_UKC087_MetaG (SPAdes) (version 2) | ecosystem: Engineered > Bioreactor > Anaerobic >... | reverse complement strand
CTTCAGGGGTATTGTTTTACGGCTGCTGGTCGCGGTTGTGCTGGTGCTGGGGTTCTCCCCGGTTCATCCGGTTCAGGCTTACATTCCGATTTCCGGCACGGTAACCTGGACAATTGACCAGATCATTGCCACAGATGTGGTGGTGCTCAACGGGGCCTTGCTCACCATCCAGAGCGGGGTGAGCGTTACCATGCAGTGCGGCATTGACCCGGCGCCGTATAGCAGCGGCTTATCCACCAAAATTGAAATCATTGTTGAAAACGGCGGGACACTAAACATGAACGGCGCCATTATCCATGGCGATGGCAATGGCGGCTGCTGGCAGGGCATCACCTTCCTGCCCGGCAGCGGTGGCAATATCCTCAACAGCACCATTCAAGATGCCACCGTTGGGATCGCCATCCAGTCCGCCTCGCCCCAAATTCTGGGCAACACCATCTCCAATTTGTCGGGTGATGCCCAGACCCCCAGTTCAATCGCTACCGATGCCATTGGCGTATGGGTTTATGGCGTTGGGGCGCTGCCAGTGGTCAATGAGAATACCATCCAGCATGTGAATGGCGGGTTTGGTCTGAACGGGCAAATCGTCAGCCCGGGCGGAAATGCCTACGGCGTTCTGATCACTTCGGGCGCCTCGCCAACCGTCCAGAATAATGACATTCTCAATATTTACGGCGGTAATGGCGGGGTTGGGCAGGGTGGCCTGGCTGGCTTGCCCGGTGCGCCCGGCACAGAGTTTAGCCCCAATGGTGGCAATGGCACGGATGGCGGACCCGGCACTGGCGGCGGTAGCGGTGGCGAGGCTGTGGGCATTGCCCTGACCTCGTCCAGCGCGCTGGTTTCGGGTAACTTTATTTCAGATGTGCGTGGCGGAGCAGGGGGATTTGGCGGCGCTGGCGGCCCCGGTGGGCCCGGCGGCAATGGCTATGGCGCCACAGATATTGATGTCGGCCTGACGGGCGGCAGCGGCGGCAGCGGCGGTGGTGGAGGCGCGGGCGGCATGGGCGGCGGTGGGGGCGTAGCCGCCGGAATCCGTTCCCTGCTGGGCGTCCCGCTCACAGCGTATGATAATTACATTCAAATTGTGCTGGGCGGCGCCGCCGGAGATGGCGGCCCGGGTGGGCCCGGCGGTGATGGCGGTCTGGGTGGCAATGGGGGTAATGGCGCACCCGGAACCCCGCCCGGCGCGGGCGGTAACGGCGGCTCAGGCGGCGCGGGTGGCGCCGGTGGCAGTGGCGGACTGGGCGGTCAGGCCGATGGCATTCACCTGCACGATTCTTCTCTGCCCCAGCCGCTGGATCGTAACAGCACCTACACCATTTTGGCTGGAAACGGCGGTAGTGGTGGCAGCGGCGGCCCCGGCGGCCTGAACGGCGGCCTGGGCGGCAACGGCGGCTCCAGCCCGCTGCATTCGGGCGGCGCGGGTGGCGCTGGCGGTAATGGCGGCGCCGGTGGTGCGGCTGGTGCGGCCGGTAATGGGGGTGTTGCTGCCGCTTTGCGCCTTGAAAACTTCACAGGCGTCTATGTTGTCACCAATCACCTCGGCGTGGATGTGGCCGCTGGAGAAGGCGGCGTTGGTGGCAATGGGGCCCCCGGCGGCATGGGCGGCCCCGGGGGGATGGGCGGATTCGGGACTGTCCAGCAAGCTCCGGGTGGCAACGGTGGTAATGGCGGCAGTGGCGGCGCAGCCGGGGCCGGGGGCGGCGCTGGTGATGCGCATCTGGCCTTTGTTCAGCAAACCACTGCTGTTCTGACCAATAATACCCTGGTGGAAGTTTATACGGCTCTGACCGGGGGCGCTTCGGGCCAGGTTGGGCCCGGCGGCATGGGCGGACCCGGCGGCATGGGAGTTCCTCCTGGTGCGACCGGAGCCAATGGCAGCCCGGGTGCGGCTTCTATCCCCGGCGCGGGCGGCTCGGCCTATGGTGCCTTGATCTTCACGGGTGGCGTTGGGCAGGTCCACAATACCATTCTTTTCAATATACTCTCCCGCACCAACAAAACCGCCCTGGCACAGCTTGCCGGAGGCATTTTGTCCACCGAGGATTATAACAATCTGTATAACTGGGGTGTCAATTATGGAGGCGTGCCGGTCGGGGCCCATAATCTCCTGACCGATCCGCTCTTTGTGGACCCGAATAATAACAACTTCCACCTGACCACACCGAACGCTCCCGGCATTGATTCCGCCGATCCATCCGCTCCGCAGTGTCCGACCCTGGATTACGATACCATCAACCGCCCGATTGACGGGAATGATGATGGAACCGCCGTGGTGGACATGGGCGCGTTTGAAGATGGCAGCTACCTCCAATTTGATTGGGCCTCTATCTCAACCAACGAAGACGAGATTATCCTTCAGGTTACGGTCTCGCGCCTTGGCAACCCAGCGCTGACCGCCTCGGTAGATTATGCTACCGGCGGCGGTGATGCCGCGGCCGGGCAGGACTATGACAGCGCCAGCGGCACCCTGACCTGGACCGCAGGTGACGCTTCGGGCAAGACAATCAACATCACCATTCATGAAGACACGACGGATGAGTTGGATGAAACCTTCAATGTCACCCTGTCAAACCCGAGCAGCGCTTTCCTGGGAACACCGGCTGTCAGTACCATCACCATCCTGGATGATGATGCCCCGGCGGTTTGTACCATCCAGTTTGCCCAGGCGGCTTCCAGCGCTGGCGAGAATGCTGGCACAACCACCATCGCCGCCACGCGGACGGGTGGCGGCTGCTCCGCAGCCGGCTCTGCCGATTACGCCGTGACCGGCGGCACGGCCACCCCGGGTTCTGATTTTACTGGCGGCAGCGGTACGCTCAACTGGGCTGCCGGAGAGACAGGCACCAAGACCTTCACCCTGACGATTGCCGATGACGCTGTGGACGAGCTGGATGAGACCGTCATCTTTGACCTGAGCAATCTCACCGGCGCCACTGCTGGCACTCCCATTCAAACCACCCTGACCATTGGCGATAATGATACCTGTCAGGTGGCCTTCAGCGCGGCCGCTTACGCCGTGCTTGAAGATGACGTCAGTGCCACTGTCACCGTGTCGCTCGATCAGGCCTGCGCTGCACCCGCCCAGGTGGATTATGCAACCAGCAACGGCTCAGCCCAATCCGGCTCCGATTACACCGCCACTGCCGGAACGCTGTCCTGGTCGGCGGGCGACCCTGCGCCGCAGACCTTCTTCGTGGATATCCTGCAGGATGCCGAAACCGAAGGCGATGAGACGATCAACCTGCTCCTCAGCAATCCGTCGGGCGCCAACCTGGGAGATCCCAGTTCGGCAGTACTCACCATCATTGACGACGAGAACCCCTCCACCTGCCTGGTGCGTTTTACGGCCTCTGAATATGCTGTTGACGAGACCACATCCAGCGCAACGATCACTGTCATGGTTGAACCGGCTGCCCAGTGTACCGGCGGGCTCAGTGTTGATTATGCCACCAGCAACGGCACAGCCACCGCCGGGGCAGACTATACCACCGCCAGCGGTACGCTCACCTGGGCGGCGGGCAATACCAACTCGCAAACGTTCAGCATCCCGCTTCTGGATGACAGCCTGGTGGAAGGGGATGAGACCGTTATCCTGACGCTCAGCGATCCAGTGGGGGCGGTGCTGGGCGCCCCCGCAGACTCGGTATTGATCATCCGGGATAACGATGTAGCCCACTTCATTTGTTTGCCGGTGATTCTCAAGTAAGGCCGCCTGGCTTAGCCCGAGGCGGCCTGTCCACCGCCTCGGGCTGATGGCTTTTCAGGCTTTGGCTGTCTGGCGCTGGTGCAGTTCATTCCAGACCAACGCCCCCAGCACAATCAACCCTCCCAGAATCAGGCTGGGCAGGCGCACCGTTTCGCCAAACACCAGCAGTGAAACCGCAACCGAGAGCGGCACTTTGAGGTTGTTGAAGATTGCCAGTGCGCCAACGTTAACCCGCCGCGCCCCCATATTCCACAGGAAGAAACCCAGCCCGGAGGCTACCGCGCCCAGGTAAACCAGTGTCCAGATCTGCCTGGTGGTCAGCATCAGCGCCTGCCAGGGCGTGAACAGAGCCGCCGCCAACCCGGTTGCCAGCGCCCCACCCAGGTACACCAGTCCATAAATGGACGCGTCTGAGGATGCGCTGCCGGTCATCACCCGCCGGTAGGCTACCTGCCCCAGCGCAAAACACAGGTTAGATAGCTGCATCAAGCCAAACCCCAGCCACTGCGCCGTGCCCACGCCCCCGTTATAGCTGATGATTCCCGTCCCAATCACTGCCAGTGCCGCCACCCACAGCGCGAAGAAATGCACGCGGCGGGTCAGCCCGTCATTAATCAGAACGATATACAGCGGCGTAAAAATGGTGAACAGGGCGGCTTCGTAGGCCTGCAGATAGGCAAAAGCCGCATTGTAGAAAATGTACATCAATCCGTACTGCACCGCGCCGATGCCCAGCAGTTGCAGCCCCTGCCGGCGGGTGACCCCGCGCAGCCGGGCAAATGGCAGGAAAACCAGCAGCGCAATCAGAATCCGGGCAAAGGCCACAAACACTGGATCAACCCCCGCCAGGTTGCCCTTGATCAGTCCAAACGAGAAAGCCCACAGTAAGGAAACAAACAGTAAGTAAAGCATGTCATCAGCCTCGGCAGTCTCAAAAAACGATTATAATCAGGCACAAGATTAACACCGTGGAGGCTTGCCCGATGCTGCTCAAAATCACGATTGAATACTGCGCTGTTTGACACTACACCGAGCGCGCCGTCAGTTTGACGGCCGAACTGATGCGGAATTTTGAGCCCGAAATCGAAACCGTTACCCTCATGCCCTCGCAGGGCGGTCGTTTTGAGGTGACGGTCAACGGCAGCCTGCTCTACTCCAAGTTGGCAACCATGCGACACCCCGAACCCGGCGAAGTGACCCGGGCGATTAAAAAATATCTTCAGGATGGTGAAAAATGATGGCTAAAAAAGGCCGTGTGTTCTCCGGCGCCCGCCCCACCGGGCGGCAGCACCTGGGCAATTACCTGGGCGCCATGCGCAATTATGTGGCCCTGCAGGCAGACTATGAATGTATCTATTGTATTGTCGATTTGCACGCCCTGACCACCATGGAAACCACCCGCGACCTGCGGCAGAACACCTATGAAATGGCCCTCGACTGGCTCGCGGTGGGCATCCGCCCGGATGAATCCATCATGTTTGTCCAGTCGCATGTGCCCCAGGTCACCGAGCTGCACACCATCCTCTCCATGGTCACCCCCCTCGGCAAGCTGACCGATCTGCCCACCTTCAAAGAAAAAGTCCGCCAGCAGCCCAACAACGTGAACCTGGGCCTGGTGGGTTACCCCGTGCTGATGGCTGCCGATATTGTGCTGTATAAAGCCGGGCTGGTGCCTGTTGGCGTGGATCAGGCGCCCCATATTGAGTTTGCCCGTGAGACAGTTCGTTCATTTAACTACCGCTACGGCGCCGCCGTGCTGATTGAACCGGACATGAAAGTCACCGAGGTCCCCAAGGTTGTTGGCATTGACGGCGTTCAGAAGATGAGCAAAAGCCTTGATAACCACATCGAGCTGGCTGCCACCCCCGAAGAGACCAGCAAGCGCGTGATGAGCATGGTCACTGATCCCCAGCGCCAGCGCCGCACCGATCCGGGGCGCCCCGAAGTCTGCAACGTGTTTGCCCTGCACAAGGTCTTCTCACCGGCTGATGAAGTTGCCATGATTGATACCGAGTGCCGCCGTGCGGGCATCGGCTGCGTGGACTGCAAGAAACGCTTTGCCGCCAACCTCAACGCCCATCTGGAGCCTTTCCGCACCCGCCGTGCCGAGCTGGATTGCAATCCGGCTGCTGTTTGGGATATTTTGCATGAGGGCGCCGGCCGCGCCCGCGCCATTGCCGAAGAGACAATGCGTGAAGTTCGCACTGCCATTGGTCTGCCCGAATAGCTGCCCATGAAAGCTGTGATCCAGCGCGTCACCCGCGGCAGCGTGACCATTGAAGGTCGCCGCGTGGCCGAAATTGACCTGGGCCTGGTGATTCTACTGGGCGTTGGCCCCGGCGATGATGAAGAAAAGGCCCGGCTGCTGGCGCGCAAAATTGCCATGCTGCGCATCTTTGGCGATGAAAACGGCAAGATGAATCTGTCGGTGCTGGATGTGAACGGCGCGGCGATTGTCGTTTCGCAGTTCACCCTCTATGCCGATACCCGCAAAGGCCACCGCCCGGCCTTCACCGATGCCGCCCCACCCGAGATTGCCCGCCCGCTCTGCGATCGCTTTACCGATTTGCTTCGAGAGCAGGGCGTGCCGGTTCAAACGGGCGAATTTGGCGCTCACATGCAGGTCGAAATCCAAAACGACGGCCCCGTCACGATTTCATTGGAATATTAACCGCCCTCTCCCTTTAGGGAGAAGGCCGGGCTGAGGGTCAGGGCGCAGGCCGCCAAAGCGCCGCATCCATCGTCACCGCCCAGGCGCCCGCAGCCAGCACTGCCAGCCCATCTGACTTTGAAAACACCCCCGCTCCCGCAATCACCGGCAGCCCGGTGCGTTTGACGGCGCGCACCACCTCCAGCATTTGTGGCAGCAGCCCGGGTCCATACAGCCTGCCGCTCACCAGCTTTCCTTCACCATTGGGCAGGCAACCGCGCGGTGCGCCCAATAGCACCGCACTGATCCCCAACCCCGCCAGCGTTTCAACCCAGGCCGCGCTGATGCCAGACAGCGGCATTTCGGCGATAATGGGCAGTTCACCCCGCGCCGCCGCCAGAAGATCCATCTGCTCTCGGTCTTTCAGATGGGGCGGTGGGCTGATGACCAGTGCCGTGACATTCTCGCGTCCCTCCAGCAGCCGGCCCATGCGGTCCGCTTCATCCGGCGTGGCGGGAATCAAATGCGGCCAGACTGGCAGTTCGGCGCGCTCCCAGCGGGCGGCATAATGCTTGAGCACCGCGCGCAGTCCGGGGTTGGGCAGCCCGGTGTGCAGTAAAAACCCACCCGGGTAGTTCAGGCAAGCCCGGCTTTCTGCCGGTGTGCGGGCCGAAAGGCTGATCGGCGCAGTGATGAAAGCTCCGGGCGGCTCTGGCAGCGCTGGAAGCGCAGCCTGTGGAGCAAACCCCAGCCCGGATATCAGCCATTTGGATCGGCTGTACAGTTCCTGACGCGGAAGGTTGTCGCTCATCGCGCCTCCAGTTCGCTCAGGGGAAAAACAGGGCCATCTTTGCAGGCCAGCCGCCAGCCCAAGCGCGTCTCCACGGCGCAAACGCCGCATTCTGCCAGCCCGCCGCACGGCATGTCCGTGATGATCAACGCCTCGCCGCTGCACGGGCAGGGCTGAGTGGGGCGAATTGCCAGCAGTTTTCGCCAGTTTCCGGCCTGGGCGGGCATCAGATCCAGCGCCAGATAGTCTGCCCAGGCCGGGGCTTCTGGAAGCTGTTCCAGCGGCAGAATCTCAACCTCGTCAGAAACGCTGGCAGGCGGACTGCCAGAAAACAGCACCACCGCAGCGCCCTGCGCCAGCGCCGCCGTCATCAGCGGGGTCAGCCGCTCGGCGCTGCCGTTGAGCGCAGCCAGCGCCACCCGGCGCGCCTGGGCCGGGAGTGTAAAACCACGTCCCAGCGGACCGCGCACCAGCAGGGGCATCCCGGCAGCCCAGGTCTGGGGCAGCGGGGCCGCCAGCCGCAGCGCTCCGGGTTGAATCTCAACCGGGAAGAACGTTGTGGTTCGGGGTTCGTTCAATTCGGGCGCATAGCCCAGCAGGTACTGCCCGGGCTGCACTTGCAGCCGGGGCGGGCAGGTCAGTATGCCGCCCATCCCGCCGGTTGAAAGGGTCACTTCCGTCAATACGCTCTCAAATTCAGCCATGCCTTGATTATAGCGGATTCCACTCCGCAAAATCGTGGTATTATCAAGCCCATGCCGCCCAACTGGTTGGACAACCTAAAAACACGCGCTCACCTGCTCAAACGCGATGCACTGGCTTTGTATTTCGCCTATCGCGACCCGCGCACCCCCTGGTATGCCCGCCTGTTTGCTGCCTATGTGGTTGCCCGAACGTTCAGCCCCATTGACCTGATCCCCGATTTTATCCCTGTTTTGGGCTATCTCGACGACTTGATCCTCACCCCGCTGGGCATAGCCCTGGCTCTAAAGATGATCCCTGCCCAGGTCATGATGGCTGCGCGCCAGCAAGCCGATGCCTCTCTGCAATTTAAAAAACCGATCAATGGGCTTTATATCGCTCTGGTTATCCTGATCTGGTTGTTATTGGCGCTTGTTGTTGGCCTGGTGGTCTGGAATCTGGCCCATACAGGTGCTTGACAAACCCTTTATCCTGATTACAATCAAGGTATTCAAAACCAAAGGAATCAATACGCAATGCTGCGATACAAAGTAATTCTCAATCCGGCGGCTGGCCGTGGAACTGCCCGAGCACAGCTCCCTTTTGTCCGCCAGGCGCTGGAAGGTTATGGCTTATCGATAGATGTTACCGAAACGGCTCGTCCTGGTCATGCGCTCGATCTGGCGCGTCAGGCCGTAGCTGATAACTTTGACGTCATTGTCGCTGGTGGGGGCGATGGCACGGTTAACGAAACCATTAATGGCATGATGCAGGCCAAACAGCAAGGATTGGGCCGTGCGGCGCTGGCAGTCATCCCCCTGGGGCGTGGCAACGACTTTGCCGCCAGCATGGGCGTGGGCGCCGATTGGCAGCGTGCCTGCCTGGCAGTGGGCGAAAACCACCGCCGCTGGATTGATATTGGCCGTTCTGTCGGCGAGTTTTACCCTGAAGGACGTTATTTCGGCAACGGCGTGGGCATTGGCTTTGACGCCGTGGTCGGCTTCCAGGCTGCCAAAATGGCACATATCTCTGATTCTTCCTATGTGGTTGCAGCCATCAAGACCATCTTCCTATATTTCAAAGCCCCCGAAGTCCAGCTTGTCGTGGATGGACAGACCTCAACGCTGCCCTGCTTAATGATCAACATCATGAACGGCCGGCGCCTGGGCGGCAAATTCTGGATGACGCCCAATGCCAAGCCCGATGACGGCATTATGGATTTGTGCATTGCCCGGCAGGTCAGCCGGTTGGAAATTCTTAAAATCATGCCGCTGTATCAAAGCGGCACACAGCACACGCACCCCGCCATCCGCACCATGCATGGCAAACGCGTGACCATTACCGCCCTGAAGGGGACGCTACCCGCCCATGCCGACGGTGAAACCTTGTGCACCGAAGGCCATCACCTGGAAATTGAGATCCTGCCCCACCAGCTTGAGCTTATTATTCCGCAGGACGCATGAAATTATCAGTACACGTGGTCAATCGAACAATTAAATTCGTCATCCGCATGATGTTTGATATGCAGGATGCCGAACTGGCGCGGGTGCCCCAGCAGGGCCCGTTGATTTTGGCCGTGAATCACGTCAATTCAATGGATGCCCCCATGGGCCTCTCGCATCTTTATCCCCGCCCCGTAGCTGCCATTGCCAAGGTCGAAACCTGGGATAATCCCCTGTTTCGCTTCCTGTTCAACGTCTGGGATGGCATCCCCATCCGCCGCGGCGAAGCCGACCTGTCGGCGATCCGCCTGGCGCAGGAGGCGCTCGCCGCCGGCAAGATTGTGGCCGTGGCCCCCGAAGGCACCCGCAGCCGGCATGGCTGTCTGCAGGAAGGGCACCCCGGCATTGTGCTGCTGGCGGTGCGCAGCGGTGCGCCCATCCTGCCGGTGGTCTATTACGGCCATGCAGACTACAAAGAACAACTCCTGCACTTCCGCCGCCCCCGGGTTCAAATTGTTGTTGGGCAGCCATTTTACCTGGATGCAGGCGGCAAGGCCCTCTCCCGTGATGTGCGCGATCAAATGACCGCCGAGATCATGTACCAGATGGCTGCGCTGCTGCCGCCGCACTTCCGCGGTCACTATGCCGATATGAAGCAGGCCACCCAGGCCTATTTGCGGTTTGGCCCGCAGGCCGCGCTTCAATTCTAAATTTGTCCATTCATTGGACATTTTGTCCAAAATTTGTCCAGACCCCGGTGCATAATAAGATTA
>Ga0208459_1004669_pt1 | contig 10050 bp, 13 predicted proteins | sample AD_UKC087_MetaG_FD_184433 | JGI IMG/M metagenome (GOLD analysis project Ga0208459, IMG submission 184433) | Active sludge microbial communities of municipal wastewater-treating anaerobic digesters from USA - AD_UKC087_MetaG (SPAdes) (version 2) | ecosystem: Engineered > Bioreactor > Anaerobic >... | reverse complement strand
AAGGACATGGAGACGTTCTTTTAGGATTAATTTATATGTTAGAGCCGCAAATCTATGCAAGTGATTTAGATATAGGGGAAGTTGAGGGAAGTGAATGTGCTTCCTTCTATTGGAATGCCGAGCAGTATGGAATGCCCCAAGGTGTTATAATAAATTGGGGAGGAGAAGATGCTTTTGGAATACCAGCTCTTCAATACAACTTCAAGATCTATGAAGAATGTCCATGTAGCCTTCCAGTAATATACCCAAAGGTCGACATTGAGCAGTTCTCAGTTACAGGCGGGGACACTATAATAAGGGACGGAAAACTACTGTCTACATTTGAGATTGTACCTGGAGTTCAACAGACATTTATTCAGGTAGAGAACAGAGGATTCTTCACACAGAAGGAAGCAAAGGTAAAGTTCATGGGATTGCCAGATGGCGTTACAGTAAAGATCTCTCCAGAAACACAGAAACTAAAGGCACACAACATCGGAACATATTCAGCTGAGTTCACAGTTGGATCAAACGTGCCATCAGGAACATATGATGTAACATTGGTCGCATACTCCTCAAGGGGAACATTCGACACAATACCGTTCAAGTTTGTAGTTCCATAAATTTATTTTTAATTATTTTTCTCTTCTTTTCTTTACTTAAAATTATAATTAGAATAGTATTTTAATAATAAAAGAAAATAAAATATTATTTAGTTTCTGGTGCAGGTCCTGCCACATGTCCTTGTCTGTTGCTGAGTGTTATTGTTTGGGCATGTACCTGTGCAATTGGACTGGTCGCAATCGCCGTCGCAGTTCCCATCGCACGTACCGTTCCCTAGACAGTTACCAGCATTTGGACAAGTTGTAGTGTCCTGTGCAGAGCCCCTGTATGAAAGGACTGCGCCGATGCTTACCATCGCAATCATGAAGATGACTGCAATGCCGATTATGAGTCTTTTATTCATAATAATCGCCTTATTATGGAGTATAGTCGAGTGATATATAAGGGATTTCCGAGATTATTCCCATTTAATTCCCAAATTGATACCAATTACAACTCATCTTGAAAGCATTCTACCTATGTTGTACGCCCTTTCTAGAATAATCTTTTTTTCTAAAATGGCTCCCTTCTCGCCGACACCCGGTGCCAAAAGTACATCTGTAAGGTTCATCTCCAAATACCCTAGGCTTTTCTCAAATATCTCAACTGTTGCAAGCGAAGCCCTCTCATCCTCTTCCTCAAATGGGATGACAACAGCAGCACTCTTCCCCTTTATCTTTTCCCTGTTCTCTGGGCAGTTGAAGTAGACAAACCTATCTATGAAACACTTCATTATCGCTGTTGGCCCGTACCAGTAGACTGGTGTTCCAAAAATTAAGACATCAGAATCATTAATCTTTTGGTATAGTGGATTCATGCCATCTCTTTTTGGGCACTCCAATCCTTTCCAGCATACATGACACCCGTCACACTCCTTGATTAAAAGATCATTCAAAAAAATGGATTCGGTTAATGCTCCCGCGCTTTTTGCCCCTTCTAAAACATTATCAATGAGGATGTGTGTGTTGCCATGCCTTCTGGGGCTGCCTATGATGCCTAGAACTTTGACCATGATATAGTATGACCAGATCTTGTTATAACGCTTTTTAATTAAATTAAGAAAAGAAATAAATAATATACTAGTTTCATTTAGGCAAAAGTTTAAATATTTATCAAGATTATTTTTAACAATTATAATGGTGATTTATTATGAAGAAAATATTTGCTATATTGATGTCCTTACTATTTGTTGTAAGCGTATTTGGAGTGGCTTCTGTAGCTGCACCTTGTAATTTACCTGACGATATTACAGTTCGTGTTGGGGACACATTTACATTAGAATCTCCATGCCCTATTTGCGATGGGAATTATCTTGAAGACACTTATTTGGGTGATGGTGTACACCAATACAAAGCTATAAAATCAGGGAAAGTAAAATTTTGTACTAATTGCGGGTATCCAGAATATTGTGCTACCATTACCATATTGCCAAAATCTCTGCCAATGGATTTCTTTATGAAGATATTTGGATTTGGAAAGAAAAAATAAATTTTTTTATTAATTACTTTTCTCTATTTTTACTTAAAATAGCTCATTTAAAATAAAAGGTAGATATTCATCTAATATATCTGGACGCAAAATAGAGACCGATTACACTGCCGATTACAGCGCCTAGCAAATGGCTTCTGAAAACCCCACCTATCGTATAACCTAAAAATGTCCCTATCGCCACAACTAAATAATCAACAATCTGATTTGAATCATATCTTCTTGCCATTGTTTCACCGATAGTGAATTGGAAGGGCAGATATTTAATATTATCCCGGTAAATTTTAGTAAAAGTTATATATGTCAATCCTTTTGGTTCTCACAGTTAAGAAGACCTGATAAGATGAATTTCGATTTTTCTAAGATAAAAAACATGGACAGAAAGACTGCTATCGCACTTACCGTGACACTGTTCTTCTGGGCGTCTGCCTTTGCAGGTATCAGAGCGGGGCTTAAGGATTATGAGCCAGGACACCTTGCTCTCTTGAGATTTTTAGTTGCTTCAGTATTTTTATTGATCTATGGTACGTACAAGAAGGTTAAACTCCCGAAAAAGCGGGACATCCCGATGATTTTATTGATAGGATTTCTTTCCATTACAGTGTACCATGCGCTGCTTTCTTATGGCGAGGTCACAGTCACCGCAGGTGCAGCAAGCCTTCTCATAGCATCTGGCCCGATATTCACTGCGCTCCTAGCAACAGCCATTCTTGATGAGCGGCTCAAAGCGCTAGGGTGGATGGGGATTTTTATAAGCTTCTTCGGTGTCGGGCTAATAGCTATGGGGGAAGGGGAAGGCATCTCATTTGACCCGATGGCAACACTCATCCTTATAGCAGCGTTTGCAACAAGCCTCTCATTTGTCCTCCAAAAACCCTACTTGAATCGCTACAAATATGTGGACTTCACGGCATACACAATATGGGGAGGGACCTTGTTCCTGCTTGTTTTTTTACCTGGATTTATCAATGACATTAGAACTGCTTCAATTGAATCTACCCTTTCGATAGTCTACTTGGGCATATTTCCTGCAGGGATAGCATATCTACTCTGGACATATGTGCTTGCAAAGATGCCAGCCTCCATTGTGACAAGCTTTCTCGCAGTCTGCCCATTCCTATCAATTATAATAGCCTGGTTCTGGCTGGGCGAGATCCCTAGTTCAATATCGCTTATAGGGGGGCTATTTGCAATACTAGGTGTGATGCTCGTCAACATGAAGGGAAAATAGATAATTTTTTAATCGCCTATTCTATTTTTAATTTATGAGACGCTACAGGATAAAGCAGGTCGATGCCTTCACTGATAGGCCTTTCGGAGGAAACCCCGCGGGCGTTGTTATTGATGCGGAAGATCTAACTGATAGCGAGATGCTCTCAATTGCAAACGAGATGAACCTTTCTGAGACTGCTTTTGTCCTGTCAAGCGATAAAGCTGATTTCAGGATACGATGGTTTACTCCTAAAAAAGAGGTACTCTTCTGCGGGCATGCTACAGTTGCAACTCTGCACGTCCTAGCTAATGAGGGAAAGTTTGGAATGGAGCTTGATGGAAGCTATTCATTCAAAATTGAGACTATGATAGGGGTCTTAACTGTCGACGTTATTAAATCAGTCAGAGAGATTAAGATAATACTTCACTCGCCAAAGGTAACTTTAGTTAGGGAAAGTATAGATAGGCACCTATTTCTGGATGCGCTAAAGATAAGAGAGGACGAGCTTAGCGAGGACTACCCTGTGATGAGGGAGACAAATCTGGACTACCTCTATGTCCCTATAGTGTCGCTTGATGTGCTTAAGAGTATAGACTATAATTATACGAGGCTAGAAAAGTTCTGCGAGAGGTATAACTTCACCGGCATCTGTGTATTTGCAGCTGAAACTTTTGATAAAGGTTCTTCCGTCCATTCAAGATTCTTTTCACCGACATACGGCATAAAGGAAGACCCTGTAACAGGCTCAGCACAAGGGCCGCTTGGCGTATACCTAATGATAAATGGGATAGTTGAGTTTAGCGGAAGAGAGGTAGATATCAGATCCGAGCAGGGAGACATAATGGGAAGGCCCGGCAGACTTGTAATCAACATGACAAAGGACGACTACGGCGGCTTTAAGTCAAAATTAATAAGTAGTGCAGTGACCGTCCTTGACGGCGAGATATACCTGCCCGAATAGGTCTATTGTATTACTCTGCCGAATATGTAGCAGTCCTCGCCACACCACTGCTTTTCCAGAAGGAACTGCTCCTTGAATCCCATCTTGTCGTAGAAGCCGATGGCGTTGTAGCGCTTTAAGCTCCAGCACCATATCTTCTTTACGCCCTCCTTCTTGCACAGCTCGATTGCAAACTCAATAAGGGCTTTCCCCACACCTTTCTTTGATGTTATCAGTGCATCAATTTCGCAAGACTCCTCTATGATGATGAGGGCTATGGTGCCGACGACCTCGTTATCATCGATTGCGACAAAGTAGTTGCCTTCTTCTATCAACGGCATTATCTTCTCAACTTCAGAAAAGGAATACTCCTCGGTGTCAAGACCTTTTAGGAGGACGGAAAGTTTTTCTGCGTGGACTTTTGAGGCCTTTACAATTTCCATAGTTATAGAATCCTCTAGATGCGTCTTAAATGTTTTGGTGTAAAAGGTCAATGAAAATTTCTGATAATTAGTTCCTTTATTTCCCCTCTCTTTTTAGGATCACAGTTGATAGACCTTTTTGCATTGACTCTTTCTATGAGAAAGTCCTTGTAGAGGTCATCAAAAAAGTTGTCATTTGGAGTTTCATTTTTGGGATCAGAGTTACTTAGTATTAGATATGCCCCTCTTTTGTTTAATTCTTTATAGTAATTTGCAAGTCTAATTTGATCTTCTTCCCCAAAATCTTCCTTTGAATAACTCGTAAAACTGGAAGTTGTTGTAAGAGGCCTGTAAGGAGGATCAAAATATATCAAGCTATTTTTTGTAATGTATTTTGAAGATTCTGAGAAATCTCCGCATATAATATCTGTATCCTTGAGTGCTGAATTTACCTTTTTCAGATTATCTTCATCACATATGGTAGGATTTTTGTATTTGCCACAAGGAACATTAAATTCTCCTTTAGAATTTTGCCTGAATAGACCATTAAAGCAAGTTCTGTTAAGAAATATTAGATATGATGATCTTTCAATCCATTCATTATTATAATTAGAATAATCAAAATTTTCAATTTGAGTATTATATTTCTCACGGACAGCATAATAATATTTTTTTCTATTGTCCTCGTTTTTTCGGATGTATTTTGATTCGATTTCTTGCAAGGTTAAAATTAATTCTTTGTAGTTATTTTGAATTGTCTTGTAACCAACTACTAATTCTCGATTGATATCAAAAAGGTAAGAATTTTTGATTTCAAATCTGCTTTTTAGGTAAAAGAAGAATGCACCGCCGCCAACAAATGGCTCAACGTATGTGTCTATTCTCCCACTGTTATTAATATCCTTAGGAAGCCTTGAGGAGAGCTCTGGTATTAGCTGGGATTTACCTCCGGCCCACTTCAAAAATGGCCTTGCCAGAACCGTATTGTCTTTTGTTTTTATTGCCCCTTCGATTCTATCATTCATCACTATTAAGAGTCTTCTGAGGTGGATTTAACCTTTTTTGTATAATCTCAATATATTTTTCTTCTTTTTCTATTCCGATGGAATTTCTTCCCATCTTTTTGGCGACTACAGAAGTAGTCCCAGAACCAACAAATGGGTCCAGAACAGTGTCGCCTGGATTTGTGCATGCAAGTATTATTCTTCTTAATAACTCTTCAGGTTTTTGTGTTGGATGTGGTCCTGCCCATTTCTCGCTTTTTGGAGTTAGTGGGATTGACCAAACGTTTCTCGTCTGTTTTCCTATCGGATTAATTGGGTCTCCAATTTGAGTCTTTGTGTCCTCATAATTAAACGTCCATTTCTTTGAGCTTCCATTTTTAGTTGCCCATATCAGATGTTCGGTGCTCTCAGTAAAAAACCTGCAAGTTATATTTGGCTGAGCATTGGGTTTAAACCATACTATACTATTATTGATTTTAAGGTCGGTCATATTTTGGATTATGAATCCAATCTGGTAGATATTATGAAAAGAGCCACAAATCCACAGGCTTCCACCAGGTTTTAATATTCGAACACATTCATTAATCCATTCAATATTGAATTTTAAAAATTTGTCCTTAGTAAAAATATCCCATTCTTCTTCCAAAGTAATATGCTTACTGTATTTCCATCCAAGGCCCTTCTTCTTAGCCAATCCGTAAGGAGGGTCTGCGAAAACTAAATCTATCGTTTCATCAGATATTTTCTTCAATTCCTCTATTGCATCTCCGAGAATTATTTTATGTTTAGTTTTCATTTTCTATTCTTCTCTATCCATTCTTTCATCAGAGTATTAATCTTTGTGGATACTTTAATATCATTTTTCTGGCAGATTTTTTTGAATGCATCAAGAACTTCTTTATCGACAGTTATGTTCAATGGGATCTTCGTCATTAAAACACCTATCTACATAAATATATATTAATCTACATTAATTAGCATTAAGAATTTATAAAAATATCTAAATTATGTATACATGGTACTCCAATGGAAACCCAAAAATCAGCCAAGAAGGTATTCATTCAAAGATTTTCAATTAGCTGATGGAACTATAATAGGCGTTTTTCAGGGTAATAGAGGATCACATCCTGAATTTGATATTGTAGTTAAATACAAAGATAAATATACAAAAAGTAGTGTCAGAACGCCAAAGCATATCCATTGGGTAATTGATTTGTTAATCAAAAAAGAACATGATAAAAAGCTTACATTAGAATTCATAGATTATCTTAATGAGATGTATGACAAAATTGAGCCGTTTAGAACAAAAGAAGAACAACAAAAATGCGAATTAAAGTATACCAATTCTATTAATTTGTCAAAATTTGAGAAATTAAATTATTATGGACAATACTCTATTGAATTTATTGGGCATATTATAGAACTTTTTAGTATAGAAGAAAAAACAGGGCTAGAGAATGCATTTATGTTTAAACAAGTGTTAAATGCAATAAAAGAAGAGAAAGATATTTTTTCTATTGTATCAACAGCTACCCACAATGGAAGATTATAAATTTCCTAAAATTTTCTAGAACCTTAAAAGGTGCCGGGGGCGGGATCCGAACCCGCGACCTCACGGTTTCCCAGCCTTGTTTCATGCTTATGAGCCGTGCGCTATAACCAGGCTAAGCCACCCCGGCAGGTGAGATTAAAAGAACTATGGCCCAACCTTTTTAAGATTTGCTATTTAGATCCAATTTTCTTAAAATATAAGAAAAGTATAATAAAAATAAAGATTAAAATTCTGCACACGTTGTACAAACTGGCTTGTGCATTCTGTAATACGCATGGTGAGGTGTATCAATACACCAGCTGGCAGATATCACTGCACCAGCAATCTTGTGGAATCCAAGCTTTGTCTTTCCAAAGTTGTTTGTTGCGTCCTCTTCTGCTGCAAGACCTTCGACGTCATTTCCGTTAGCAAATTCAACTGCAGCCTTTTCCAAAGCGATTTGCGTTTCTTCATCAATTACTGCGTTTGCAAATGCATCTTCGTTAGCACCTGCTATTGCGCCGACGCCAAATGATGCGATCAATGCAACTGCAATAAACAAGGTCATAATTTTTTTCATAGTTTAACCTCCTTGTTGTTAAGCTGAAACTTTATGGATTTGCACTTATATATAGTTGTGGTGTAAACCATCTAATATTGTATCCAATTAAGAGCTAAAATAATCTTAGATTGGGAAAATAAGCTCAATGATGTTTCACAATGTTTTATTTAACTCAATATAAGCTTTAAATAAGAAAAAAATCTAAAAAATAAAATCAATATTGATTATTCCTCTAGAATGGAGCGTATCCAAGGAACAGGTAGTTGAAAAGATATCCTAATGCAGATATTACGGCTCCAACGATAAGGAGATTCCTAGCTTTCACAGAATCCTTACCTCTTACAAATAAAAATGCAATTATTCCTCCTATAATACCAACGAGTATAGGCAAAAGCCACCATAGCCAAGATGTTTTTTGTGCCATTTAGTTACCTCCTTTGTCCTTAAAAAGGGCAAATATCAATTAGATATTATCTATATAAGTGTAACTTTAATTAAATTTATATATAAAGAAAAGAATTAATATTCATGAAAAGTAAATCCCTCCCTATATTTATTAGTTTTATACTGCTTTTTAGCATAGGGGCTATTACGCCGTTAGCCGCACAAAACGAAGTTGTTGTGATATCAAACAATATAGATGTCGTTTCAAAACCTTTGCTAGAGGAATATTTTAGGGGTTACAGCCTTTTTCCAGAGTTTTTGGGTCCTGAGGATTTTGAAGCAATTAAAGGTTCAAAACTTATTGTTATCCTTGGGGGTCCAGATGCACCCTATGGGACAGGTGATATCGTTAAACGCTACATTGACAATCTTGAAATGGACTTCATAAGGCAAGAAGACCAAAAATACACCTTTATCAAACCTGACCCGTACGGCCATGCCGATACCATAGCAATAATCGCCGGTGTCGACAGGGAGAGAACTTACGAAGAGACAGTCCGAGTTATTAATGGCTCAAGTCCAAGCTTCACAAACGCTGTATCCACTGCAGCAGAGGGGCGCGTTACAATTAAGGATCTGCCCCTAATACTATCAGGGATATCCTATGACACAGAGACTGTTGACAGGGAGGCCCATATCCATCTGTCTCTCCAAAACTACGGCAAAGGCAGGGCGACTAATGTCATCGTGGAGATATCAGACGAGTACTATTCGAACTTCAATTTTGTCAGTACAGACCAAGGTGTCAAGGTTGAGGGCAATAAGTTCTATGTAGGCAATATTGACGGCGGCAAGTCATTCAAACTTGATATCAATCTTAGGGCCAAAGAAGTCGGCGTGTATTCGGGTGCAATCACCTACACCTACGATGAGCTTGGAACATCTGCTAAGATACGTGACATAACAACAAGAGTCCCATCATAATTTTAGGTGAAAAATAGATGAAGAAAAAAAATATGTTTTTTGGAGTGTTGATAGCTTTATTACTGCTATCTTCCATATTAAGTGGATGTGTTTTTCAGAAGGCAGTTCCTACAAGCTCTTCTAGCTCACCTCAGACAACATCAACTACCACAGAAACTTCACAAACTTCCACCACAACCACTGAAACAACTACCCAAACAGGCACCCCACTAATACTTGCAGGGATATCGTACAACACGGAGACGATTGATAATATCAATCATATATCACTTTCAGTCAAAAATCACGGGAACGGCAGGGCTACTAACGTCGTAATAATAATATCTGAAGAGTATTACTCAAACTTTGATCTTGTTAGCGCATCACCTGCAATAGCCATAAACGGGAATAGATTCTACTTAGGCAATATTGCTTCTGGTCAAAGCATTGATCTAAACATCTACCTCAAGGGAAAAAAGAGCGGCGTCTATTCAGGGGCAATTTACTACACCTATGATGAGTTAGGGTCAAATGCCAAGATAAAGGATCTCACAACGAGAGTTCCATAAATATTTTTATTTATTTAATTCAACTTTTCTAAATCCGCTAAATACGGAAAACGTTAAATAGAATAATCTCTTTTAATTATGGTGAGTTTCTAAGGTGAAATAATGAAAAAAGAAAGTAAGATACTTGGACTCATGATAGCTGTTATAATGCTATCATCTATTTTTGGCGGTTGTGCTGACCAAGGGACAACAACGCCCCCTAGCACAACAGATGCAACTTCCAAATACGGAGGTACTTTAGTCTTTGGTTCCAGCGGTGATGCTGCCAGACTCGATCCAGCCGATGTTACTGATGGTGAGTCGATACAGAGGATGGATAACATACATGAGGGACTCGTCATGTATGAAGAAGGCACCACGAGCATCAAGCCAGCACTCGCAACGGAGTGGAC
>Ga0208459_1004665_pt1 | contig 10057 bp, 6 predicted proteins | sample AD_UKC087_MetaG_FD_184433 | JGI IMG/M metagenome (GOLD analysis project Ga0208459, IMG submission 184433) | Active sludge microbial communities of municipal wastewater-treating anaerobic digesters from USA - AD_UKC087_MetaG (SPAdes) (version 2) | ecosystem: Engineered > Bioreactor > Anaerobic >... | reverse complement strand
CAGCTTACCCGCAGTACAGCGATATGGTTTCAACCTCAGACCTTCATGTCTGACTAACTGAGCTTTGATTCGGTTCATCAACGCTTCGGTCATGCTATCTCCTTGTCCCAGATGTGATTATTGATCCAGAGCCAGGAAAGCACTACCCTGTCCGCTGACAAATCAGGATGAGCAAGGATGCGACAGATTTTTTTATTGACAAATTATCTTTTCATAATCACTTGTAATAATTGACAATATGTCCGAGGAGATTGGCGCAATGGCTAATGGCAATGGAGCAAACATAGGTTTCGAAAAAGAGCTGTGGCAAGCGGCAGATGCTCTGCGCAGCAATATGGATGCAGCAGAATACAAGCATATCGTACTGGGATTGCTCTTTCTTAAATACATATCTGATGCGTTTGAGGAGCAATACAAGAAATTGGATACCGAGAGGGCTAATGGTGCTGATCCAGAGGACCCGGATGAATACCTTGCAAAGAACGTCTTCTGGGTACCTCAAGAAGCCCGTTGGTCGGTGTTCAAAGCCAATGCAAAGCAACCAACTATAGGCAAACTGATTGATGATGCAATGATCTCAATTGAGAAGGAGAACCCTTCTTTGAAAGGCGTTCTACCCAAAGACTACGCCCATCCAAGGTTGGATAAACAAAGACTAGGTCAACTTATTGATCTGGTAAGCAATATTGGCTTGGGAGATAAGGAAAATAGATCAAAGGACATCCTGGGCAGAGTATATGAATATTTCCTTTCACAATTTGCCAGTGCTGAAGGAAAACGTGGTGGACAATTTTATACTCCTCAGTGTATTGTGCGTCTGCTTGTGGAGATGCTTACTCCGTATAAAGGCAGGATTTTTGATCCTGCTTGTGGTTCAGGTGGAATGTTTGTTCAATCAGAAAAGTTTGTGGAAGCCCATGGCGGTAAGATAGGAGACATCAGTATTTACGGTCAGGAATCAAACCACACTACATGGAGACTGGCAAAGATGAATCTGGCTATCAGAGGCATAGACGGTAATCTCGGTAAAGAACACGCAGACAGTTTTCATAAAGACTTGCATCCCGACCTCAAGGCAGACTTTGTATTAGCAAATCCTCCCTTCAACGATTCAGACTGGAGAGGTGACCTGCTAAAAGATGATAAGCGTTGGAAATACGGAACACCACCACCTTCTAATGCAAACTTTGCTTGGGTGCAACACTTTATTCATCACTTAGCCCCTACTGGTATGGCTGGCTTCGTTCTCGCTAATGGTTCTATGTCAACAACCACTCTTGCAGAGCTTGAAATCAGAAAGAACATTATTGAAGCCGATCTGGTGGATTGCATGGTGGCGTTACCCGGACAACTGTTTTACTCCACCCAGATACCTGTCTGTCTTTGGTTTGTGACTCGAAACAAGAACAATGGTAAATTCCGAGACCGCAGAGGGCAAACCCTCTTCATTGATGCCAGAAAGCTGGGAACAATGGTTGATCGGGTACATCGGGAATTAACTGATGAAGATATCAAACAAATTGCTGATACCTATCATTCCTGGCGAGGTGATTCCGATTCAGGAACATATAAGGATATTCCCGGTTTCTGCAAAAGCGCTACCATTGAAGAAATAAGGACTCATAACCACATCTTAACTCCGGGGAGATATGTCGGTGCTGCCGATATTGAAGATGACGACGAGCCCTTTGAAGATAAGATGGCTAAGCTGACGGCTACATTGAAAGAGCAAATGGAAAATAGCGATAAACTCAATCAGATTATTTGGGAAAACCTTAAGGATATTGGATATGGCGAGTGAGTGGCAGAAATGCACTCTAGGGGACATAGTAAAGATAAAACACGGATATGCATTCAAAGGGGAGTATTTTGCTACAACCCCAACGAAAACAATTTTGGTAACTCCTGGAAACTTTGCAATTGGTGGTGGATTCCAAATAAAAAGCCTGAAATACTATCAAGGTCCTGTGCCAGTAGATTATGTGTTACATCCAGGTCAGCTAGTGGTGACTATGACTGACTTGAGCAAAGAATCTGATACCTTAGGATATTCGGCTCTTGTTCCAGATGATGGGATTACTTGGCTACATAATCAAAGAATCGGTCTTGTAACAATCAAAGAACCTAGTATGGCTGATATTAGATTTATAAATTATGTATTAAGAACTAGAGAGTATCGAAGCTGGGTTGTTGGTTCAGCTTCTGGAACCACGGTCAAACATACTTCTCCCGATAGGATAAGTGCATTCTCCTTTTTACTGCCGCCAGTTAAAGAACAAGAGGCTATAGCTTGCATCCTCGGTGCCTTGGACGATAAAATCGAACTAAATCGTCAGATGTGCAAGACCTTGGAGGACACCGCTCAAGCAATCTTTAAAAGCTGGTTTGTTGATTTTGATCCTGTTCATGCCAAAGCTGCCGGAAAGCAACCTCAAGGAATGAACCCAGAGATTGCAACTCTTTTCACAGATTCCTTCGAAGAATCTGAGTTTGGACAGATACCAAAGGGTTGGAGCATCTCGAGATTAGGAGACCATTTCAATCTTACTATGGGGCAATCACCTCCAGGTAACACATATAATGAAGATAGAGATGGAGAGCCTTTTTATCAGGGAAGATATGATTTCGGTTTTAGATTTCCCAAGAAGCGAGTTTATTGTTCTGGACCTACACGATTTGCTAACAAAGGCGACACGCTTGTCAGTGTACGAGCTCCAGTTGGCGATATAAACATGGCGAGCGAGCGATGTGCCATAGGTCGCGGCGTTGCATCGGTTAGGCATATTGGTGGGAGCTCAAGCTTTACGTACTATGCTATGAAACAACTCAGGAACAACTTCGTCAGTTTTGAAGCAGAAGGATCTGTTTTTGGATCTATTACAAAAGGAGATTTTTTGAAATTGCCAGTCATCGCTCCACCTGATGCGCTGATAGAAAGTTTTGATCGGTTGTTTGCAGTATTGGATAATAGCATTAAGTGCTACGAGCTACAATCAATTACGCTTTCAACTATAAGAGATTCTCTTCTCCCTAAGTTGATATCTGGTGAACTTAGGATAAGTGACGCAGAAAGAATTGTGGAGAGGAGTGTAAGATGACTTCGTCCCATCGAATCAGGCGTGTTTCCTCAATTTCTAATGAACTGGTTACAAAATCCAGGGAAGCCGCTCTTGCGGCAGTTCAAATATTTAACAGCCCCATGATAACTTTTAAATCTGAAATCTACATCGTTTTGATGAACATAGCCTGGACATATTTACTACATGCTTACTACCGAAAATTACGAATAGAATACAGACACTACGATCAGAGAGGGAAAAGGCGAAAGTACCATAAAACTAAGTACGGAGCTTATAAGTACTGGGAGTTAGAACGTTGCCTAAATGATGATAAATGCCCTCTTGATAGGGATTCGAAAAACAACCTGAGGTTTCTGATTGGGATACGACATGAAATAGAACATCAAATGACTACAAGAATAGATTCAACTTTGAGCGCCAAATTCCAAGCATGTTGCTTAAACTACAATGAGTATATTAAGAAGTTATTTGGTGACAAATATGGAATTGATAAGCATCTTGCGTTCAGTCTTCAATTTACATCAATCTCACAAGAACAAATCAAAACCATGCCGACGCTGGATAGAATGCCATCATATATCAAGTCATTTATCGAAGGATTCGAGAATCAGTTATCCGATGATGAATACAATAGCCTTAAATTTGCCTATCGTGTTATGTTTGTAGCTAAAACTGTAAACCATAAAGGACAAGCAGATCAGGTTATAGAGTTTGTTAAATCTGATTCGCCATTTGCTGCTGATGTAAACAAAGCATATACGGTAATCAAAGAGACGGAGAAACCCAAGTATCTTCCGGGTCAAATAGTCACAATGATGAAAGATAAAGGATACAAGCGGTTTAGTATGACTCAGCACACTAAATTATGGAAAGAAAAAGATGCAAAGGATGCTGCCAAAGGTTATGGAGTAATGGTAGCTGGCACTTGGTATTGGTATAAAAAATGGATTCAAGTAGTTTTGCAGCACTGCGAAGATAATGCTTCAGCGTATGGTAAATCTAAATGAGTAGAACTTTCTCGGAATCTGTAATTGAACAAGCAGCTTTGGCATGGTTAGAAAGAATTGAATATTCAGTTGCTTTCGGACTGGATGTAGCACCAGATGGGGCATTCTCTGAACGAGATAACTACGGACAGGTGGTGTTGGAAAACAGACTGCGGCAGTCTCTAATGAACCTCAATCCAAAGATACCTTTGGAGGCAATTGAAGATGCTTTCCGAAAGATTACCAAGCTCGATTCACCGTCTTTGATCAGTAACAATCATTCTTTCCACAAGTATTTGATAGAGGGTGTTCTGGTGGAGTATCCCAGAGAGGATGGCAGTATTGCTAGAGATTATGTACAGGTAATAGATTTTGACAATCCGGACAACAACAACTTCCTGACAGTTAACCAATTCACTGTTATTGAAAACAAAAATGAGAGACGACCTGATATCGTTCTCTTTGTAAACGGATTGCCGCTTGCAGTGATAGAACTTAAGAACGCTGCAGACGACAAAGCCACGATTTGGACTGCCTACAATCAGCTACAGACCTACAAAGAGCAGATTCCCTCCCTATTTAACTATAATACAGTTCTGATGATATCCGATGGTTTACATGCCAGAGTAGGCACCATTACCGCCAGCAAAGAATGGTTTATGCCCTGGAGAACTATTGAGGGTGAAGGATTGGATGATAAACACCTTACTCAACTGCAGGTTGTGCTGGAGGGAGTGTTCAATAAACAAAGATTCCTCGATCTCATCAGGTACTACATTGTTTTTGAAGACATCGGTGGGGGAACTCTGATCAAGAAAATGGCAGGATATCATCAGTTTCACGCAGTGAGACACGCAATCCAATCAACAGTTAGGGCTGCGGGACCTGAAGGAGATAAACGCATTGGTGTTGTATGGCACACACAGGGTTCTGGTAAGAGCTTAACTATGGCTTTCTTTACAGGAAGAGTAGTATTGCACAAGGAGTTACAGAACCCAACTATCGTAGTTTTAACAGACCGCAATGATTTAGATGATCAGCTATTTGGAACTTTTTCCCGCTGTCATGAATTACTCAGACAACAGCCAATTCAGGCCCAGAGTCGAGATCACCTAAGAGAGTTGCTAACAACTGCATCCGGAGGGGTGATATTTACAACTGTGCAGAAGTTCTTTCCTACGGAATCGGAACGTGCCCATCCTTTGCTATCTGACAGAAGAAATGTAATCTTGATTGCTGATGAAGCCCATCGCAGCCAATATGATTTCATTGATGGCTTTGCCAGGCACATGCGGGATGCCTTGCCCAACGCTTCTTTTATAGGTTTTACAGGGACCCCAATTGAATTGACCGATGCAAACACAAGGGCTGTTTTCGGGGATTATATCAGCATTTATGATATTGAACAGGCCGTCCAAGATGGTGCAACCGTCCCTATTTATTACGAGAGCAGATTAGCAATGCTGGAATTGGACGAAACGCAAAAACCTAAAATTGATATTGAATTTGAAGAAGTAACAGAAAATGAAGAAGTGGAGAGTAGAGAGAAGCTTAAAACTAAATGGGCTACTCTGGAGTCTTTGGTAGGTTCGGAACAGCGTCTCAAGAAAGTTGCAGAAGACTTGGTAAAGCATTATGAAAACCGGATAGATGCAATCGATGGTAAGGCTATGGTCGTTTGTATGAGCCGGCGTATATGCGTAGAACTCTACAATGCTATCATTGATTTGAGACCTGACTGGCACAATGATGAAGATGGCAAGGGGAAGATAAAAATCGTCATGACTGGCTCTGCCAGTGATCCTGTGGAGTGGCAACAGCACATCAGGAATAAAACTAAAAGGGAAGAGCTGGGAAAAAGATTCAAGGACCCGGGAGATCATTTTCAGATCGCCATTGTTAGGGATATGTGGCTAACCGGCTTTGATGTTCCCTGTTTGCATACAATGTATATTGACAAACCCATGAGAGGCCATGGGCTGATGCAAGCTATCGCCAGAGTCAACAGGGTTTATAAGGACAAACCGGGTGGCTTGATTGTTGATTATATAGGGCTTGCAGAGCAGCTAAAACAGGCACTCTCCAACTATACCGAAAGTGGTGGCAAGGGTCAAACAGCCATTGATCAGAACGAAGCGGTAGCCCTAATGTTGGCGAAGTATGAAGTGTGCTGTGATATGTTTCATGGCTTTAATAGAGATCATTGGATCACAGGTAATGCTCAAGAAAGGCTGTCTTTACTGCCCAGAGCACAGGAATTCATACTTTCTCTTGATGATGGAAAGAATCGGTTCGTGAGAGCAGTGGTTGAGCTCACAAAGGCTTATGCCCTATCGGTGCCTCATGAGAAAGCCTTAGAGATTAGCGATGATGTGGCATTTTTTCAAGCTGTGAAAGCTGCACTTGTTAAAAGTCAGCCAGATAAACAGCGATCACAGGATGAGATCGAGCATGTAATCAGGCAGATCATTTCTAAGGCAGTAGTAACTGACGAAGTGATAGATATCTTCTCAGCTGCAGGTATTAAAAAGCCAGATATTTCGATCCTATCGGATGAATTCCTGGCTGATATTAGAGGCATGGAGCATAAGAACCTAGCAGTTGAGCTTCTGAAGAAACTTCTTGATGGCGAAATCAAGATACGTGCCCGCAAGAATGTTGTGTTGGCTCGCTCCTTCACAGAGCTTTTAGAGAACGCTATAGCTAAGTATCATAGCAGAGCTATCGAGACGATCCAGGTTATCGACGAGTTGATCAAGATAGCAAAAGACATGCGGGAAGCAACTAACAGGGGGGATGCCTTAGGATTATCTGAAGATGAGATAGCATTTTACGATGCCTTGGGTGTAAATGATAGCGCGGTGGCCGTATTGGGGGATGATCAGCTTCGGATGATCGCTCAGGAAATCGCAAAATCAGTTAGGAATAATGTCAAAATAGATTGGGCTATCCGTGAGAACGTAAGAGCAGAAATGCGAGTGATTGTAAAGCGGATCTTGCGTAAATATGGGTACCCACCGGACAAACAAGCTAAAGCTACAGATTTAGTGCTTGAACAAGCTGAACTTATCTGTAACATGGAAGAAATGGAGACTTTATGTTAAGTGAAGAAAAAAAAGCTATCTTACAGGATATAACCAAAGAAGCGACTGGCTATGGAATACCACTCGATTGGTTAAAAGACTATGTTAGAGAAAGCCTACATGAAGATAAACCTAGGATTGGGCAAAATCTCGATGAATTGAAGGCTTCGATAAAAACTTTTGTTTTAAACCACCCAGATGAATTCGAACCTTTAGTCAGCTTACATCGTGAATACGAGGAGTTTCGCCCTAAACACATCTCCTTTTTTAAGTGGCAACCAGAATACCGAATCGGGGGCACGAAAGTAACGTTGTCAGAGCATCTAAAAAACGCATTACCTGAGATCCCATATCAGTTTGTTCTTGATAAATCTCAGAAGGTAGTAATCAATCACTGTCATACTGAGAAGAACAAGGTTACCCTCCAAATAACCGAATATAGAAAATTATGGCAATTGGTAGAGGATCGGGAGTTCACTGAGAAAGAAGTTGAGTGGAGAGTTAGGAAACAACAGAAAGTCCCAATCAAGATAACACGCTATTATTCTGTAGATGCTATGTCTGGTTTGATAACATCAAAGATTGATGTCATTGGCCAGGGCTATTTATTCAGAGATAAAGACTATGAAGAAATGTTAACAGCAGATCTTGAATTGATAACAGGGGTTGAGGGCAAAGAACAATTCAGGTATAAAACTACTCTCATAGTTCCATCAGTTGTCGAAAGTTTTATAGCATCCTATGATGTTTTTGTGCGTAAATCGTCAGATGAAGACTCCAGAGGTGATAAGTCATCTTATATTAAAGTCCGTGCTCAGTTTAAAAGTGCTCTAAAAGATGCAGAGCGAAAAAAAGTTCCGATTGCTCAGATAAAAAACCGATACCCAGAGCTTGATCTGCATTTATCGCATTTGTCTGCTATAGGGGCACAGCAATTGCATGATGCAAATAAAGTAAAAATGTGGCATACTAGCGCAGATGCATTTGTAGTTTATGAGACGCCCAGTAAGTATGACTTTTATCATGTATCTGTATCGGCAGAAGCTGGTATTTTCAAGACGTTCGAAACGCTAAGAAGGAGTTTAGTTGAAAATGAGATACAAAGAATTAGCAGAATTATTCAGGCGCAATCGAATTCCGGATGAGCTAATAGCTCTTGCTGATGATTTTTTAGAACAGCACAAGGAAACATCATTTAGTGTTTTTGATTTACAGAGCTTTATTAATGCTTCAAAGGAATTATCCGGCGAGCTGATTAATGAATTGATAGATATTGGTGTAGTGCAATATGTTGCACAAATAGAATGTCCACAGTGTGGAGCAGTTTTGGATGTTAACCAGCATGACTATCAAAATGATATTTACTGCACTTCCTGCGGATCGTTCGTGGACACTACAAAGAGAAGCATTGCTATTTATAGTGTTAAACCTAATGACAGGATTGATATATACAATTTATCTGAATTCGAGTTCTATCAGAAACGACAGTTAAAGTACTTTGAGCATGTATTTGAATCTCAGAAATGGCTAGCTTTTCTAAGATTTGACCTTAGTGGGATTACATTGCTACAACACGATCATCCTGAAGTGGCGATTGAAGTACTTAGAGAATTTGCCGATTCATTTTTTCCAAGAGTTTTTAGTCAGTTTAGTGGCTCGGGATTGTTTGTAAAACAGGAAGGAGATGCATTTGTATATATCTTTAGGTCTGCAGCACAAGCCTTCGATTATGCATCCGGGATATTTACTGAATATTCAAATCTTGAAGAGAGAGCTCTCTTACGAAAATGCCGGATTAAAGCTTTTCTAACGCTCATTAGAGACGAACTCAGATTATATCTTGATCTTAACAACAATGTTGATGTACTTGGGTACGATGTCAGTAAATCGTATAGATTTGAAAAGAAAGCCGAATTCCCACCAGATTATTCAAATGGTGTAATTGCCATAACAAAAGAGGTTGTGGATCATACTGATTTAAAAATCGTTGATATTAGTAGGATTCCTTTAAAAACAGCTGTCTGGAACGAAAAGGGAGAATTAGATGTTACTCTTGAATACATTGTTGTTGCTTTTTGATCTCATCCACTGGACATTGTTGTACTAGTCCTGCATTTCCAATGAAACGGAGGAAAAGGAGTATGCGCTCCGGAGACATCAACTGGGTTCATCTCTGAGTCGTATTCGATCTGCTCGTTTTTAACCCAGGGTGCAAGCGCTTTGATATATTCCTTTGCATCGTCCAGGCTGTTGGACTTGATATCCAGAGCCATCAGGTTGTCCATCACTTCCAGGGCATCGTTTAGAGGGTAGATCTTATCCTGGGCAGCCAATGCCCGGCAGATATCACTGGTACGATCGTCCAATATCACTACGAGCTTGTAGTATTTGGCTTTGGCTTTCTTGTAGCCCTGTAACCTTCCGAACTCTCTTATTCTGAGTGCTGTATGCTCTGCCAACCCTTGCCAGTAGTGGGATGAGCGATTGGCGATATCATTGAACTGATCTTTGAGTGTATCAGCCAGCATCTCTTTGGTATAGCCCTGCTCTATGGCTTTTGAAAGGGTGTCAGCGAAGGTTTGACGGACATCGGCTTCAAAGTGGTTGCCGATCCAGAACAACTGCTGCTTCTGGATGGTGGAGGAGAGATGCTGATCTTCGATGCCCCAAAGCCCGATACTGGTCTTGGTAGGGGCTTGCACATGGGTGTCCCGCAGTCCAAGCCGCACACAGCGGTCTATTATCGCCTTGGTGGGCTCATTGACTAGGGCAGCGAAGTCATCTCCCAACTGTGTATTGATGATGCCCAAAAGTTTATCTATTGAGCTCTTATTGAGTTTCTCTGTTCTTGGCATGCCACTCAGCATCTGGATGGCAAGCCTGGCAGCATCCTTGATCTCGGTCTTCC
>Ga0208459_1004658_pt1 | contig 10075 bp, 9 predicted proteins | sample AD_UKC087_MetaG_FD_184433 | JGI IMG/M metagenome (GOLD analysis project Ga0208459, IMG submission 184433) | Active sludge microbial communities of municipal wastewater-treating anaerobic digesters from USA - AD_UKC087_MetaG (SPAdes) (version 2) | ecosystem: Engineered > Bioreactor > Anaerobic >... | reverse complement strand
TGATTTACATATAGCCATGCTAACAGAAGCTAAACCAGATGTTGCTGGGCGTTACAAAAGCGAAGACAACATAATTATGGAAATTAGATCCGATGGTACTAAGCATGTTAGATTTGAGCCTATTCCAGCAGCAGAAACAAAAGAGGCGATGGAACAACTTATTTTAGCCTATATGGACGCTAGAGATGATTATGGTGTTAATCAGCTTTTATTGATTCCTTGTGTTGTTTTAGATTTTTTATGTATTCACCCGTTTAGTGATGGTAATGGAAGAATGTCTAGACTACTATCTTTACTCCTTTTATATAAGAACGGCTTTGATGCAGGTAAATACATTTCTTTCGAAGAACAAATAAATAAGAACAAAGGCTACTATTATGAAGCTTTAAGAAAATCATCAATTGGATGGCACGAAAATAAAAACGATTATTTCTTTTTTGTTTCGAATTTCTTAATGACTCTATTATCTTGCTATCGAGAGCTTGATAAGAGATTTGCCACTGTTAATTCTAAAAAGATTAATAAGACTAGTAGAATAGAAGCCACAGTCTTAAACTCTTTAGTGCCAATATCAAAAAAAGAAATCTGCGAGATATTACCAGATATATCTCCTTCAACAGTTGAGTTGGTTTTATCGAAGATGGTTAAAGAAGAAAAAGTAATAAAGATCGGTCAATCCACAAATACTCGTTATTATAGAAAATAAATAATGTTATGAAGCCGATAATTGGCCGCCATTAATGGTGGCCTTTTTTACTTGGCATTGATATAGTCGGCGATTAATCTTTCTCGCATACAAATAAAGTATAAGTATATTTTTGTATCGTTTGGATGAGTACAGTTCGACAACATTTGATTCAAAAGAACGATTTTGTACTATTATCAGTGTATCGTGTAATTAACACACTATATTATGCATAATATAGTATATAGCTTAACACACATATAAATGGTATTGTTACAGTCGGAAATTTTACTTCGTAGCAAAAACTGGTATTTATACAGTCGGTGAAAGACAATGGGGACTTGCGAGACACTTGTAAGTTGATATAGTCATTATTATATATAAAATATATAAAAGCAAGTATCAAGTTATTTTCGATATTTAATCTTGTCTCGCAATTACATTTATATATAATATAGGTGTATGGAAAATCTATTTGTCACTCAACAAATAATTAATTACTGCAAAGCTAACCCAAATACTTTATTCGACGTAGAGCTTATGTTTGGTAATGTTTTCCAATGTAGCGATTTTGATTCATTTAGAAAATATGTTAGTAGAGCTAAAGAACCAGGTGACTTATATGAAGTCGGTAAAGGTGTTTACTATATTGGAAAGAATCCTACCGAAGAAGATATTCAAAGAGCAATAGTGGATTTCTATGTTGATAATAACTACGGAATGTTATCTGGCTTATCCTTATTATATAAATATAAATTAATAGAAGATGTACCTAGCTATGTTGAGATCAAATGCTCTGTAAAAAGAAATAAGGCTATTGGCAACAATAAGATCATTCCAACCAAAACAATGATAACTAAAGACAATAGATCCTTTAGAGAATTGCTTGAAATATTGAGTCAACAAACGAAGATTGAATGTTTAGAGAATGTGGGTGTTTTAAGCGAACTCGCTAAAGAATATAAAGATGAATACATTACTACCCATCTTTTAGTGGAATATAATCGTATTGCGTTTGTTAGGTTGATGGCCTTATTAAATAAGGAAGAAATTGAGAATAATATCCGCAATATGTTGATGGGACTATAAACTTGAGATAAATGGCGGTTAACGACACCAAAATTGAAAAAATATCAAAAATAGTGTCCTTAATTAGCATTTAAAGGCAAAAAGTAGTGACAAAAGCACCATTTCGAATGATTGGTGTAATTTGGTGTAAATTTTGGTGCAAGCAGTCTTTGTATGTGCTATGATAAAAACACAAAAAAGGAGATATTATGGCAATACCAACAAATATTCAAACCATTTTAAATGATAGTGTAGTTGAAAGCGTAAGAGTGGAACTAAAAGAAGGATGGAATCCCGAAACAATATTGCACACTATTTGTGCTTTCGCTAATGATATAGATAATTTTTATGGTGGCTATATCATTATTGGTATTGATGATAAAGGCAATGTTTTGGGTTTTGATGTTAATAAATATGACTTTCTCCAAAAAGAAGTGGTTAGATATTGTAAAAAGTGTCTAGAACCATCTTACATTCCTGTTATTGATTTATTAGATTATCAAAATCAAAAAATCGTAGTGCTATGGTGTCCGGCAGGTAGCAATAAACCTTATAGATGCTATGAAAACGTTTATAAAGAAAAGAAAGATACCAGATACTTAACATATGTTAGAAAGGGGTCTTTAACCATTACTGCTTCTCGAGATGAGGAAATTGAACTTCAAAATATAGGAAGCTATGAGCCTTTTGATGACCGCGTTAATTATCATTATGGATTAGACGTTATTGATAGAGGGATTGTTGAAGAATATTTGAAACTTTCAAATTCCTCCCTGCTCCTTGGTTTTAATGAAAGACCAACAGCAGATGTTCTTTTAGATTTAAAAGCGATTGGTGGCCCAAAAGAAGATTATCACCCTAAAAATATAGCGTTATTAATGTTTACTAAAAAACCAAGCGACTATATACCATATTCATATATAGAATTAACAATCATTAGCAATGATTCTGGTGATGAAATAATTGAAAAAACATTCGATTCAGCTTTGTTTAAACAATACTCAGATTGCATGGATTTTATTAAAAATAAAATTATAGAGAAGAAGACTATCAAAGTTGAAGGAGAATATAAATCAAAAACTGTTTTTAACTATTCTTTTGAGGTTTTAGAGGAAGTTATTGCTAACGCTATACTTCATAAGTCTTATCAAATGAATGAGCCAGTAAGTGTAAGAATTGAAACAAATAGAATTGAAGTAACAAGTATTCCTGGTTTTGATAGAACAATAAGCGATACATCTATTAAAGAATTAAAGCCTAGATCAAAAAGATACCAATACCGCCGTATTGCGGAGTTTTTAAAAGAATTAAATATTGTTGAAGCAAAAAACACTGGATATCCAACAATCATTAAAAAGAGTCTAGATAATAAATCACCTTTACCAATTATTGACATGAATAAAGAAAGAGATTATGTCACTGTAATCATTCCTATTAATGAGTATTTCGATGAAGAAAAATTATCTTTAAGGGATAAAATCATTAATGCTTTAAATGCATCACCAATGACAAAAACTGAACTATGCCGCTATTTAGGCTATGCAAGAGTGGTTAATTCTGTATCACATCAATTAACAAAACTTATTATTGATAATCAAGTTATTGAAATTAACAAAAAATACCATCTAAAATAGTTGGTGCATTTTGGTGCAAATTTTGGTGCATTTTAAAAATGAATGACAAAGATAAAATAATTGCAAAGCTCAAAGAAGAGAATGAATATCTTAAAAGTCTTTTGCGAATGCACAATATCTCATTTGAAAAACCAAAGGAAATAATCCAATTCGGTTTTTCAGATAATGAAAAAATAAAAACATACATATCTTATTTTGTTGGTAGAGACGATATCTTTGCGTATGAATATTATTCAAAAGAAGGCAAAAGAGGTTTTTCTCCAGCTTGTCTGGGCAGAAACAATTTAACAGGTTATTGTCCGAATACATGTAGTGAATGCGTTAACAAACAATATATCGGTATAACAGAAAAGGAAATAAAACGTCATTTAATTGGTAATGATACATTCGGAATATACCCACTGTTAAAAGGAGATTACTGTCGACTACTAGCGGTAGATTTTGATGATGAAGATTATAAAGAAAGCGCCAAAGCATTTTCTAATGTTTGCAATAACCATCATTTAGACAATCTAATAGAAATATCTTCATCAGGATGCGGTGCTCATGTTTGGCTATTTTTTGATAAGCCAATAAAAGCTTCTAAAGTTAGAAGATTAGGAACTTATCTTATTTACGAAGCTATGGATTCATCAAAGGGAATTAATTTTTCTTCTCTTGATAGAATGTTTCCGTCACAAGATTACGTGCCTATAAGAGGATATGGCAACCTAATTGTTTTACCGCTTCAAGGGAGGAAAGCGATCGAGGGAAAGACAGTTTTTGTCGATGAAAACTTTATTCCACATGACATGAAAAATCAAATTAACGTTTTAGCGAGCACAAAGAAGATTTTTGAGGAAGAAGTAGATGCTTTGTTGAGTGAATATAAAGAAGCTGACTTTTTCCCTTTGTTAAACAAAAATGTTCTTAAAAATATTAAACTCAACAGAGATGATTTTTCTAAACAAATCATATTAGTAAAACAAAATGAAATACTTGTTCCTAAAGCAGCATTAAATAATAGGAGTGTTAAATTTATTTATAGATTAGCAAGTTTACCTAACCCTAAATATTATGAGGCACAAAAGAACCGCATATCAGTCTATACAATTCCAAGAATTCAAAAACTTTATCACGAAGATGAATCTTTCATTTATCTTCCGAGAGGGTGTTTTGAAGACTTGGTTAAGGCGCTTAACTTTTTTAGCGTTGAGATAGTTATTAAAGATAAGCAAACTTTGGGAGATATGATAATGGTTTCCTTTAATGGCAAACTTAAGGATTATCAAAAAGACGGTCTTGATAAGTTATTAAAATATGATAATGGTTTATTTGTTGCTCGACCATCATATGGTAAAACAGTTACCGCTATTGCGCTTATAGCTGAATTAAAGTTAAACACGCTTATTATTGTTCCAAATTTAACATTATTGAAACAATGGAAAGATAGATTAAATACTTTTTTAGATGTTGGATACGAGTTTAAAAAAGAAAAAGATAAATTCGGTCAATATAGTGGTAATAAAAAGAAGCTAACAAATATGATTGATATTGCTTGTATTGACTCACTATTAAGCGAAGAAAGTGGAGAAATATTAAAGCAATATGGTGTCATTATTTTTGATGAAGTTCATCATATTGCTGCTTCGACGTATGAACAGGTTGTCAGAAAGTGCTACAGCAAATATTTATATGGTTTTACTGCAACTCCAAAAAGAAGCGATAAAAACGAAAAGATTATTTATAAAACTATTGGCGATATCAGATATCAATATAAAGACGAAGATAGCAATTTTGATAAAATCCTAAAGCCGGAATTTACATATTTTACATATACATCCTTGGAAAAAACAACGTCATATTCTAATATGCTTTCATGTTTGTTGTCTGATGAAGAAAGAAACGAAAGAATTGTTAACGACATAAAAAATGCATACAAAACAAAAAGAAATATTATTGTTCTAACAGATAGGATTGAGCATATAAGTATATTAAAAAATAAACTTAACAATATTAATGATGTTTTTGTAATTAATGGGCAATTATCGAACAGTGAAAAGAAAACGTTTTTTGAGAATATTAAAAAAGCTAAAAAAGGGTTTGTTATTATTTCTACTGGAAAATATATTGGTGAAGGTTTTGATGAAAAGAAATTAGATACACTATTTATTGTTTCGCCATTTAGATGGAATGGAACATTAGAACAATATGTAGGACGCTTGCATCGTGAAAATGAAGATAAAAACGATGTAGAAGTACATGATTATGTTGATATCAATGTCAAGATGTTCGAAAGTATGTATCATGATCGATTAAGAGCGTATAAAAAACTAGGCTACGTTATCAGTGGCGATGAAGTTATTTTTGAAAGAAAAATATATTCAACTTATGACTATAAAGCAAAATTATTTGAGGACTTAATAGATTCAAGGAAAGAAGTTGTTTTTATCATTAACGATTATAACGAAGGAGTGGTAATCGATTTGTTGAACACATGTGGCAATGTAAAGATATTTACTCATAGCAATAAAACAATTGAGCATAAAAATATTTCTGGCTTGTTAAAGACAAATCTTGAAATAAATGCGGTTATAATAGATCAAAAAATATTGTGGTATGGAGGAATTAATCCCTTTAAAACAATTGCATATAATGATTCTATAATGAGAATAAATGACAAATCTATCTGTGAAACTATAATTAAAGAAGCTAAAAAATAGTTTTTGTGTAAATCATTTACGGACATTTTTGCGTTTTACAAACTTTTGTCCGCAAATTTATGATGATTTGTTGATCTCGCCATTCAGTGGTGTGATTTTTATAGTCGGATAATAACTTTACGAGCGAACACGTTCAAATATAGGTAAAAATTAGTGATTTGGATTGGTTCAGTCGGGTCTATTTTAATGCGAACGGCATATTTTCATACTATTATCAGTGTATCGTGTAATTAACACACTATATTATTAATAATATAGTATATACGATTAACACATCTCAAGTTGGGATTATTACAGTAGGAATTATTTGCAGCAAAAAATAAATAGGGATTACTACAGTACGTTAAAGACAACGAAATTGAAACTGTTCCCATATTTTGTACCGAGGAAAGGTACAATATAAGGGGACTTTTTTCATGAAACTAACCATGGACACAAAGCCGAAGATGATCAAAGAGTATCTTGATGAGCAGGTCCCGATGACCAAGCTTGTTAAGAAATACAGTTACGATTTAGCGAAGCTTAAATACCTAGTCAAACTCTACCAGATGCATGGCGAAAAGCCTCTTCTCGAGCAGGACAAAAGAATCTATACCCGCGAGGAAAAGCTCGGAGCCATTAAGATCGTCATGTCAAATCAGAAATCGGCACGGCAGCTCGCCCTTGAAAAAGGCATGCCGAGTCCGCATGATGAAAAACATAAAAACACCCATAAATAATTCAGAATGTTACATATTTTGTTTGAAATCTCCACTAAATCCAATATAATTGTATTTGGAGGAGCAAATATGATAAATACAACATCTATGTTAAAGAATCAATACAGCGATTATTCCAATCCACTAGATAAGATAAAAAGAGATGCTATTAGTGGGGTTATTTTTAGGCTTACTAGAGGTATTTACGAAACTGATGGAAATGCAAATCCGTGTTTTTTGGCATCCTCAATATTATCTCCATCCTATCTTAGTTTTGATTGGGCATTATCTTATTATGGTTTAATACCAGAAAAGGTAGTGGCAATTACATCTGCATCTTTAAATGTTAGAAAGAATAAGACTTTTATTAATAAGTTTGGCAGATATGAATATTCCGATATTCCAGCAAATGTTTTTTCAGAAGGACTAACTTATCTTGAAAGTGATGATTATATAGTAAAGATTGCGACTAAGGAAAAGGCGATATGCGATTCTTTAAGCAAGTGGAGAGTTGTAAGAAGTATCAACGATTTAAAGGAATTACTATTTGTCGATAAGCGAATCGATGAAGATGAATTTGCTTCTCGTGATTTTAGATTAATGACTAGACTAGCGGCTTTATACAATAAGACTAATTTAGATTTATTGATTAAATTAATCAGAAAGGAATATGACCATGAATAGTGTAATTCAAACGATGATTGCTAAGTATAATCCTCAAAATGATGAGGAAAGAGAAAGCGCAATCAAAGAAATTATCCAAGAAATTGCTTTAGCGGGTTTATCTCGCGCCGGTTTCTTTAACAAAGCGGCTTTTTATGGAGGAACGTGTCTACGAATCTTTCACGGTTTAAATAGATTTAGTGAAGATCTTGATTTTGCGTTATTAGAAAAAGATCCTAATTTCAAACTAGATAATTATTTTCCTTCTCTTAAAAAAGAATTTGCATCTTATGGTTTAGATATGAGTGTTGAACTTAAGAAGAAAGATGAACACGCAGAAGTACAAAGTGCTTTTCTAAAAGGAAATACATTAATGCTTATGTTGTCTTTCTTCCCGAAAAGCGAAGACGCGAAAAGAGCAGTGTCCAATCAAAAGATTAAGATTAAATTTGAAATAGATTTAGATAATCCTAGCGGTGGAGTCACAGAATTCAAATATAAAATGTTACCAGCTCCATATGAAGTGCAAATATTCGACGAACCGACTTTATTTGCAAGTAAGATTCATGCGATTCTCTGTCGAGAATATAAGCATCATGTTAAAGGCAGAGACTATTATGATTATCTCTTCTATATCGGCAAAGGTAGCAAATTCAACATTAAGTATTTAGAAAACAAACTGAAAAATTCAGGTGGCAAAATAGGAGATAGCGAAACATTAACATTAGAGAAAGTTAAAGAATTATTAAAAGAAAAGTTTGAAACAACAAACTACGAATCTGCTAAAGAAGATGTGACTAACTTTGTCAATGATAAAGACGGGCTAAAACTTTGGAAGAAAGAATTATTTATTTCAACCATTGATTCATTAAAAAGCTAAATAATTAGCTAAAGCATTAGTATTCAGTTTCTATACATATTCAAATTGCCTAAATAAATTTTTATAAATGTAGATTTTGTTATAACCAATTGGCACAAGTCTACTTCCTTTTATCCGCGCAAACCGGACAAAAATGCAAAAACAATAAAAATGTAATGCATAAGCATATGCCAAAGAAATACCAGGTATTACAAAAGTTGTTTTATGTAAAAAAACCTTTAATTAAGACGATGAAAAAAGTAACACCAGGATTCGTATTTTACCCAACTTATATTTCAAATATTGATCTAATAGATTTAGTGTATGAATAGAATGTAAAGTTGAAAAGTGAAGCCTACTTAGTTGCAAAAATGTTTTCGGAGAATTATATGGTATACCGTGCCCTTTCATATTATGGAGATACGATTGATGGAAAATATAAGTCGAGAGTGGAATTTGATCACGGGTTCCTAGTTGAGTATTTTGATAGAAAATACATCGTTAGAATTGACTATGGTGATGATGATGAAAAGATGGAAAGATTCAAAAAAAGCAAAGAGTTCAATTCCTCAGATGGTTGCTGTGCTTGGTGAAATGGAATTAAGGATTGATAAGAGCGGAATTGCTTACTACGGATTAGAGAATATTTATAAGGAAGGACTTACTGGATATGGGGGATTTAAATAGAACAAAAGAAGTTAGCGAACTCATGTCTTTTATAGGAAAAGGCGAAGTTAATATAGTTGCTGGCTTAAGAAGAAGCGGCAAGATTTATCTTTTAGATATAATTTTAAAAATAGGCTGATTGTAGAGGAAAAGCTGGTAATTCTTGTCATTGTCATTGGACACAGCCGCGATATTTATCAATAAACAACATTCTGAACATCGCCATATTCGAAAGATTATTTTAACGCCGCTAATTTGAAAGAATATCTTCAAATGAAATACTTTTTGTTTTGCCACCTTTAATGAATATTTAATTTAGAAACATACTTTTATTCTCCACGAAATCCAATCTAACTGTTATTGGAGGCGCGGTATTAACTACGACTTCAATTTTGCAACAGCGATCTGCCAATTATGCCAATCCCTTGATAAGAATAGGCAAAATATTGCCATTCCACTCGCAAGAGACAGAAAAGAAAAATTCTACTTTCACGATTTTTATTCCCTTTTTATTGCATTGAAGCGTAGGTTTCTTATTTGCCGTTTGTTTTGTAGAGTGATGGTATCAAGGAATAAGCCAGATGACCGTCGCCGAAATCAAAGAAAACCTCCAGCAGCAACCTCTCCCCAAATATTCAAAAGGGGAAGAGCGTTTTAATTTTATCAGCCACGGCATTGGAATCGCTTTAGGTCTTGTCGCGCTTGGCGCATTCATCGCATTAGCGATTATCTTTCGTTTCAATGTATGGGAGACGCTATCCCTTATTTTCTTTTCCTTATCGATGATTCTTTTATATGCAACCTCGACCATTTATCACGCCTTACCAGTAAAAAGCGTCTGGAAAAAACTCTTTCGCCTGCTTGATCACAATACTATTTATCTGTTGATTGCCGGAACCTACGCCCCGATCTCGGCTTTTGCTTTTCAGGGCACGAATTATGGTTTGATCATCATGATTGTCCAATTAATTGGACTAATTACCGGCACGATTATGAACTTCCGCAATCTTAACGGAAAAGTAACATCAATCATCACCGTGGTCCTCTATGTCGTGATGGGTTGGTTCATCGTCATTTTTTACCCCGCTGTTCAGTATATT
>Ga0208459_1004651_pt1 | contig 10087 bp, 12 predicted proteins | sample AD_UKC087_MetaG_FD_184433 | JGI IMG/M metagenome (GOLD analysis project Ga0208459, IMG submission 184433) | Active sludge microbial communities of municipal wastewater-treating anaerobic digesters from USA - AD_UKC087_MetaG (SPAdes) (version 2) | ecosystem: Engineered > Bioreactor > Anaerobic >... | reverse complement strand
CAGAAAGCTCCGGATCAATCCCGGAAGAATAAAACAGAGTATTGTAAAAGCGGCCCAAAGAAAGCAATGCTGCCCTGTCCCAAGAGTTACAGCAACTGAAATGTAACTCACGGGGCGGAGCTAAATCAAACGCAAATCATAATATGAGACCTGGTTTATTCTTGAGTGATCGATTTTTGGGGTAATTTTTTTGAAATGCGAATGCAGCAAATTACCAGGCGACCCTTTATCCGTAACGTTTTTACCGTTGCTTCCGGTACGGCTGTTGCCCAAGCGGTGGGCATGGCCTTTGCACCATTCATCACCCGCCTGTACGGGCCGGAAGCATTCGGATTGCAGGGGCTTTTTGTATCAGTGGTCAGCTTGCTTTCCATAATCGCGGCTCTAGGGTATCCGACAGCGATAGTCCTGCCTAAGAGCGATGCGGATGCGCTGGGGTTGGCAAAGCTCTCCATTGCTATCGGCTTTCTTACTGCCCTGTTTACCACGGTCGCCCTGGTATTCTTCGGGGTCGATTTGCTCAAGCTACTCAACGCTGAAGCGATCTCATCTTTTCTGTTCCTTATACCTTTTGCCATGGTCATTTGGGTTCTCAGCAGCGTTCTTTATCAATGGCTTATTCGCAAGAAAGCCTACCAACTCACATCTAGGTTCTCAGTGTTCACTACATTGCTGCTCAATTCGGCCAAGACTGCTATGGGTGTGCTTGCTCCATCCGCCCTGGTGCTGATCGTCACCAATGTTGCCGGGTCTCTCATCGGGACAGTCTTGACCTTTTTCGGATGGAAAAGGTTTGTGAAAGAACGTGGCGAAGAGCAGGAAGCAACAGCGCCACCTGCCACCTTCCTCCAGCTCGCAACACGGCATAAGGACTTTCCTTTACTTCGGACGCCGCAAAACCTGATCAATGCCTTTTCCCAGAACTTGCCGGTCCTGCTACTGGCCTCGTATTTCGGTGCTAGCGCATCCGGACAATATACCATTGCCCTATCAGTTCTGGCACTTCCGGCCAACCTGATAGGCGCTTCCGTTATGGCTGTATTTTATCCACGCATCACCGAAGCGATTCATAACGGCGAAAATGCTAGGTCGCTCATTGTCCGGGCAACTATAGGCATGGCTGTGATCGGAGCGTTGCCGTACCTGCTGGTCATGGTTGCCGGCCCGTTTCTATTCGCCTCGATTTTCGGCCAAGAATGGCGTACTGCAGGGGTGTACGCACAGTGGCTGTCGATCTGGCTTTTTCTGCAATACATAAACAAGCCAGCTGTCTCCGCCATTCCAGCTTTACGCTTGCAAGGCGGGCTCCTGATCTATGAATTCTTCAGCACGGTGACAAAAATCTTTGCGCTGTGGATGGGCTTTTCGATCTATGGCAATGCTGTGGTATCAGTCGCTCTTTTTTCCTTATTCGGCATTGTCGCCTATGTTTGGTTGATACTATGGGTGGTGTACCGCAGCGGTAAGCTACCGGCTGAAAATGCAATCGGATAAACCATGAACGAAAAAAAACAAGTCGATAAAACTCATTATGAGTTTTATCGATATATGAGCAAGGGCCGTTGGGCTAGTCTCTGGCACCAGTTGGATGAGGTCATCCAGCTCAAGCCGTCAAATGTATTGGAGGTTGGCCCCGGGCCGGGAGCCTTCAAGCAAATGGCGATCCTGTTTGGACTCGCGGTGGAGACGATTGATCTAGACCCGGACCTCAAACCCGACCATGTCGGTTCGGCCACGGCACTGCCCTTTGCAGATGCTAGCTATGATGTCGTCTGCGCCTTTCAAATGCTGGAGCACCTGCCCTACGAGATCACGCTGCAGGCCTTTGCGGAGATGGTCCGGGTCAGTCGACGGCATGTGGTTATCAGCCTCCCTGACGCACGGCCGGTGTGGCAATACCGCTTCCATGTGCCGAAATTCGGGACACATGCCCTGCTTTTTCCCCGGCCCATCATGAAACAGCCGGAACATGTTTTCGACGGAGAACATTACTGGGAGATTAACAAGCAGGGGTACGAGCTCGCCCGGGTGACCAACGATTTCTGCAGGGTGTGCCCGCTTGTCAGAACCTACCGGGTGTTTGAAAATCCTTACCACCGTCTATTTGTGTTTAAATGTCAAGGAAAAGAAAAAGGGAGTGGGTACTGAAGATACTGCGCATCGTATCTTTAGAGAATCTTCCTCTGAACCTAGAGAAAGTCGAATGATCAGGAGAAACATCATCAAAAGACAGCCCCAGGAACTTCTTGAAGGAATTCCTGTCGTTGATCTGGGTTTCCAGTTCCAGATCGGAGTCGATTTTAAACCATTGTTGAAGAAGCAGGCATTTCATCAGGAAAATAGGCGGGTAGGCGCTGTTTCCCTCAAAGCTTTTACCGACGGGATAGTTTCTCAAAAGCAGGCTTCGATTCTGGACCAGTCAACGACCCGATTGATTTCTTCCATTCTTTGGATGGCCCTGTTCTTTTCCATGGTGTTAAAAATGGAAATGTCGGTGAAGGTAAGATTGGTTTTCATATTTTTGAAGCCCATGGTTCCTCCAGAAGGTTTAATTTGCAGGAATCATGGCCTAAAAAAGCAGAAATGTTAAGTAAAAAAGCAAATAATATCATATATATAACGTATTTTTTGGGCTGATTAAGGCAAGGGAAATTTCGAGGTAAAGTTGATCAGGGAAATCAAAACTAAATGGGTTGTTCAAAGGTTTCACCAATAATAGCATAACAACCATGTTCCCAATCGTTACCGTAATAATTCCCACAGCGAATCGCCCGCACTATCTGCCACGCGCCGTGAAAAGCGCCTTATCTGGGATGCAACCGAATGAAGTTGAAGTAATCGTTATTCCCAACGGGCTGGATGAATCCTGGAAAGAATCCTTAAAACCATATCGGGACAACCCCTCTGTCCGGGTTATGCAACAAATTCCTGAAGCCAATGCTAATATCGCCCGCAATGCCGGTTTGGCTGCGGCGCGGGGCAATATTGTGCGATTTCTGGATGATGACGATTACCTGATCCCGGAAGGAGCGGTCAAACAGTACAACCTCATGAAAACTTCCGGTGTTGACGTAATATGCGGTGCTATCAACGCTGTCAATACTAATGGGGAAATTTTGCGAACCTTCAAACCTCCCGCATATGATGACTTTTGCGAAGCAATAACATCCCCGCGTGGATTCTGCCTCACCCACGCTTATGTTTATCGAAAGGCGTGTCTTGATGGGGTTACCTGGAATCCTGCAATTAAGAACCGCCAAGACGTTTACTGGCTCTTTGACCTCTGCAAATCGAAGGAGATAAAATGGATTCATACAGATGGAATTGTAGGAGTGTGGCAACATCATTGGGGCTTACGTATTTCAACAGAACAGAATATCGATAATTCAAATCGAAGAACGGCTAGAACATTATTACGGTTGTTCAACACATTTAAAAAAAATAATCGTCTCAGTGAAGGAAGGAGCAAGTCCATTGCAGAAGGTTTGTGGTCCTGCGTGCATGCGGCTTTTATTTTCAATTCGCAGTATTGGACACGAATTGCCAAAGTGGCACGCCGCATTGACCCGCAATCCAAACCTATCCAACCGATTTATAACTGGCCGATGATAAGGCTTATTGATCCGCTAGTCGTTCAGTGGATATTATGGCCAAAAAAACTCTTTTCCCATTTTAGGCGGGGTTGGGCGTTGAAACATAAATCCGAAAGCTTTTGGTAAAATGACATTAATAGTTGATCTTAGTGTCGTCACCATCAATCATAAATATATCGCTCAAGATTGTGACCTCTTATGAAAATAGAACCGACATCGGTGTGTACAATCATATTGGCTTACGGCGCACGCACAGAACAATTAAAGAAAGTGATTGCAGGTGTCTTTGAACAGAAAACAGGTTATGTTCTTGTCGTAGCTAATGCTGTAACTAACAAGACTCATCAAATGCTGGCTGATCTGAAGAATATTTACATCGATCGCCTTGAAATTGTAAAGTCAGACGAAAACCTTGGTTCCGCCGGCGGCTATGCGCTTGGTTTGAGTACAGCAATTAAAAATACTTATGAGTATTTTTGGTTGCTTGATGACGATAATCTTCCTCAAAAAGGTGCAATGGCAGCGTTACTTGATGCTTTTTCCTTTCACCAACAAAGCATAAAGAAGCGAGAACTGGTGTTGTTATCGCATCGTGAATCGCTACCAGAGATCAAGGATATTGCGCAGAAAAGATATGAACCTTCCTTGCCGCTAACTGCATCATTTATAGGTTTCCATATTTTCAACCTCTGTCAAGCGTTTTGCTCGATGTTGTCTCTTAATAATCCTAAAGCCCCGACCGGCCTAAATAATGGAAAAGAAATGATTCGATTATCCTGGGCTCCTTATGGGGGTTTATTCTTTCATAAAGATGCCATAAAGACCTTGGGATTCCCCGATCCTCTTTTTTTCCTTTATGCAGATGATTTTGCCTACACACTTAATTTTACCTTGAAGGGTGGAAACTTGTTATTAGTGCCCAATAGTCGGATCATGGATATAGAACCTGCATGGAATGCGACAGGCGGCAAAACAAGCAATATACACAGGCGGCTGAATGTATTATCATCGGAAAAAACTTATTATGAGGTCCGAAACAGAATCTACATTGGCAGGACAATGTTCCCCGGGCATCGTCTGATGTATTTTTTGAATAAATGGGTTTACCTAACCCTGTTGGGATTGCTTGCCCTCTATTATCGCCGCGGCAAGCGTTTGAAATTGATATTGCGCGCGGTCAGTGATGGGGAACAAGGACGCTTAGGAAAGCGAAATTTCGACAACGAATCATAATGTCCACTGTTTGCGCCATCATTCTTGATTATTTTGGAAGTAGCAAAACTATTGCTTGCTTGACGTCATTGCTGGATCAAGGGCTAGATAGTGTGGTGGTTGTCGACAACTCCGGAGATCGACAAGCAAACATTCAGCTGCAAGAGGCGCTCACTGAATTTCGCCGTCGTGAATTACCCTTCACGATTCATCAGATTGTGAATCCAAAAAACCTGGGTTATGCCGCTGGGGTCAATAACGCTTTACGGTGGCTGGAGAAAAATAATCCACACCAATACTACCTCCTAATCAATAATGACGCTAACGCCACGCCCGGTATGCTTCCGGAACTCCTTAAATTTATGCGTGGGCATGATCGAACAGCAATCACAGCGCCCATGATTAGCATGGGGCAGAAAGAGATAGCATACAGTTGGTATCACCGTTTTACTGGCCTCATGTTTTCACATCACATAATCGGTGCATTTCCATATCTCACCGGTTGCTGTCTTCTTGTCGATCAACAGATTGTTAACTGCGGCCTGTTTGATGAAGATTTTTTTATGTATGGGGAGGATGTCGAACTATGTTGGCGTTTGCGGCTGTCCGGTTGGAATATTTCTTGTGTAAAAGAAGCGACCGTTCTTCATGAAGGAGTGGGATCGAGCTTTCAAGGGGGTAATTTTTATGAATACTATATGGCGCGGGGACATATTCTGCTTGCGCGAAAACTTAACAAGCGTCGATGGGGAATGCCGTTTCTTTATATCGGAAGACTGCTGACACTTTCAGCAAGGGCCGTTCTACGGTCCATCCGCTTCCGGTCAATGATTCCCATAACGGGATGGATCAGTGCTTTGCGAAAACACAATGTTTTTAACCCTTAAATCTCAATGGAAGTAACTCCGCATGCGCATTCTTGTCATCAGCAAACGCCAATACATGAACAGAGATTTGATTGATGATCGGTATGGCCGCTTTCGGGAATTACCACTTGCCCTGGCAGCTGCGGGCCACGATGTTATGGGGATCTGCCTCAGTTATCGACCCCGTGATGAAGGCAGAAGCGATGATGTGAAGGACAACACAAAGGTTTACTGGCATGCGTTGAACTTAAAAAGGCTTCTACCATGGGGTTCAATGAACTATTGGCAAACAATCGACGGAATCGGCAGGGATTCCCGTCCTGATCTGGTTTGGGCCTGTTCTGATTCTTTGCATGCCATTTTGGGCGTTCGCGTCGCCAAAAGGCTTGGAGCCTTTCTGGTTATCGATTTATATGACAACTTCGAGAGTTTCTCCGCCACACGAATTCCGGGAATGACTTCGCTGTTCCGCCGCGCACTTCGTTGCGCCGACGGTATCACCTGTATCAGTCGTCCATTAGCTCAGTATGTTCGTGAAACAAGCTTCTGTAAATGTCCAGTCAGGGTTATTGAAAACGCCGTACCTGAAGGTATTTTTTATCCGATGGACCGCGCAAGTTCCCGCCGGCAACTAGGGCTACCACAAGATGGCCTTTTTATCGGCACGGCCGGCGCCATCTCACAATCAAGAGGTATTGAAACACTTTTCAAGGCTTTTGAAATTCTTGCTCAAGAGCAGTCAAACCTGCAGCTTGTTCTATCCGGTCCTAGTGATAAAGGGCTCAACATACCGCAGCATCCAAGGCTGCATTATCTTGGAATTCTGCCGACAAACATGGTTCCCATCTTTTTATCGGCCCTTGATATTTCAGTAATCTGCAATCGCGAGTCTGCTTTCGGCAAATATTGCTTTCCGCAAAAATTCTATGAAAGCGTTGCGTGCGGCGTGCCGGTAGTGGCAGCAGGAACAGGTGCAATGCTGGAGCTCCTAAAAGACGCACCAGGAAGACTTTTCAAACCGGAAAACGTCGATAGTCTGGTGAATGTTTTGCGCAGGCAGATTGCTGATCCGCTTGCTCTGCCTCTTAACGTACCCACATGGACTGAACTTGGCGGTCAACTGGATGATTTTTTCAGTTTTGTGAAATAAGTGAGAAGATAGAAAGCATCAGGATGAGCGTCTTCAATGCATTAATTTTTCATAAATCTCCGCATATTTTTCAGCAATAATCTCCCAGTCAAAATTCTGCACCACGCTTTTACGCCCCTCCCCTGCCAGTCTGGCACGGAATTCCGGATCATCCAGAAGCTTTAAAATTGAATCGGCAAGGACCTGTGCATTGCCGGATGGAAAAATCAGCCCGTTTTCCTCGTGCACTACGGTGTCTTGAATAGCCGGAAGATCACCGGCAATGACCGGGCAACAACAGCCCATGGCTTCCACCACAACCAGGCCAAATCCTTCTTGCACGCCGCTTTTGGTGACAATAAACGGAAATACGGCCAATGTTGCCTGCTGATAAAGTGAAGGCAGTTTCAACTGCGGCACCATTCCAAGAAAATCAACACAGTCCGTCATGTTAAGTTTTGCTGCTGATGCCCGCAACTCCGACTCAAGGGGTCCTGCGCCAGCCACGACCAAACGGATACCTGGATGTTTGGCAAGCACTTTGGGCATAGCGTCAAGCAGTATTTGCAAGCCTTTTACTTCCACCAGCCGCCCGACAAAAAGCAGCTCATCGGTTTTCCGCTGCACGCCAGGATCGGGCGTAAACAAGCCTTTCAAGTCCACACCCATCGGTATCACTTCAACCTTATCAGGAGCAACACCCATATCAACAACTGTTTTCTTCATGGCTTTGCTGACCACGGTGAGCGCGGCGCTCTTGTCCATGATCCGGCGCTTCAGGCGTTGAAGCCCCTTCCCTTTCAATGCAAATAAATCACCGCCGTGTGATGTGCAAAGAAGCGGAACGTTTTTCCCCGCAATCCACATACCGAGCGCCGCAATAAACCCCTGGGGAATCAGCCAGTGCGCATGAATCAAATCAAAATGTTCATTGCGCACCAAACGGATGATGGCCAACAACTGTCCCAGCAGAAAAAAAGGCACCATCAGGTAATAGGCGGGATTGGTTTTCAATTGATTGAGGATGCCACCTCCGTGCATAGCCAGTTTTTCCCACTGACTGAAAAAATATGGGAAACGGATAACGCGCAGGCCAGCCATGTTTTCCTTCCTCTTGCTGCCCGGCGTTCGCGGGGACAAAACAGTGACATCAAAGGAAACTGTCAGACGTCTGCTTAGCTCAAAAATAAACGCCGGTTCCGTGTCATTTTCCCAGCGGGGAAAAGTGGAGGTCAACACAAGAACCCGAGGGCGATGGGTGGAACTATCTTTCATAGGCATTCAATTTGTCTTGCATTGAACTACCCCGCAGCAAGCTACGGGATATCTAAAACCGCAAGGAAAGAAGCAATCTTCAGGGAATAGCACCCGGAGAGATTTAACATCCAATATTCAGATCTCGTTTCTTCAGTCCAGATCTAATAGTCTTGGGATTACGGGCACAATGAAAAAGGCCGAATACAATAATTACATCTCGTTCAATTTTATAGTAGATGGCATAAGGAAATTTATGAAGCAGGCCTCTCCTGAATTCAAGATAGAGTTTTGGGTATTGAAACGGGTTCAGTTCTATCTCAGCAATGCACGTATAAAACATTCGTAAAAAATCGTCTCCGCATCCTGAATATTTCTCCTCATACCATGCATAACCCGCAACGGCATCATCTTCTACACAAGGGAGAAATCGCAAAGTATATTTCATTATTTCCTGTTATTTATCTTTGCTTTAAGTTCATCGAAAGAGATAAGATCACCCGGGTGATTGTCAAATACCGCAAGTCTTCGCAATAGTTCATTTTTGTGGCTATCAGGCATCTGCACAACAGATGCGTCTGCGGCAATGCTCTCCCATAAATCTTCAACAAAAAGAATCTTTTCGGGAATACTCAATTCTTTTATCTCGGGCATATTTAACAAATGCATTTTTTCCTCCATTTGTAATTTTCAGCACATCTTAAAATTGTGATCAACCAAAGTTAATCTATATTTACCACAACTGCTTATGATTGCAAGCGATTAACTCATTTTGAATTGCCGCTCAGTATCGCCAGTATTATACCGGTAAACTGGATACCCTCTGAAGCCGCAACCTTCTCTGCGTCTCATACCGGTGAAGACCTGAAGGTAACGCGAACCGTACACAGAATAATTTGAAAGCTACCTGGATTCCGGCCCAGTGACACTGCCGGAATGACGGAGTGGGTAATGACCCAGAGTAATCAATGCTTTGTCGAAACCATGATGAACAATAGTTTGTCAATATAAACTTATCCACTTGCAGGAAGCTCTTTTGACCAGTCCTCGATTTTTAAGCCATCGACGCGGGAAAACTCATCGGCATTGTTTGTTACAAAAATGAGGTCTTTGCTCAAAGCCTGTGCGGCAAGCAGCATATCAATAGGTCCGATGATCTCCCCTTTCTTTTTTAGTTTTGTCTTCAGCTTCCCGTAACAGACAGCATCTTCGTCATCGAAAGGAAGAATACGAAACAGGGAGATAAATTTTAGCAAGGCAACACGGTTCTTTTCAACATACTGACTGTTTTCCACGCCAAACTCCAGTTCGGCAATGGTCAAAGAAGAAATATAGATGTCATGTTTTGATTTTTTATTAATTGTATTAATAAGTTGTGGCGTCTTTTTATTGATGGCAAAAATACAGATGTTGGTGTCAAGAAGATACACTATAGACTTTCCCTTTTTTGATTTTTCCCCTGATCTCTTCCCTCTTTCATGAAATCGTCGGAAAAACCTTCAAGACCTTCCAGGAAAACTTCCCACGCCTTTTCATGCGGCACCAAAAGCACAGCCTTGCCGTGTTTTTGGATATAAACATCTTCCCCGGTGAATTGAAACTCCTTGGGCAAACGAACCGCCTGCGACCTCCCGTTTTGAAAAAGTTTTGCTGTTTGCATAACATTACCTCCAATTAAAATGTATATCATGGTATATATTTTGTCAAATTCATTATGCGCTCCGCAGAAGAGGAAATTTCAAAACGGGATCAATGAAAATATTTGTGCTTTATCCGGCAATCAAATATACCCTGCCGGCTATTTCAAGACGATCTGTCCAGTGCCTTGGGTTGCGACGTCAGTGAGCAACCGCTATGATTACAACGCTGTAATTGCTCAATCCATAAAGCATTTCACAGTTTTTCGCAACACACCGGAAATCGCACCGATATAGAGAGATATTCTTAATAATTCTGAAGTCATAGAAACATCCATAACATGAATAATCATCATTCGAAATGGATACTTAATAACTTAAGGGTGTCCCCTTTTC
>Ga0208459_1004646_pt1 | contig 10093 bp, 9 predicted proteins | sample AD_UKC087_MetaG_FD_184433 | JGI IMG/M metagenome (GOLD analysis project Ga0208459, IMG submission 184433) | Active sludge microbial communities of municipal wastewater-treating anaerobic digesters from USA - AD_UKC087_MetaG (SPAdes) (version 2) | ecosystem: Engineered > Bioreactor > Anaerobic >... | reverse complement strand
TCCCGCAGTCAACAGCACGGCCATTCCCAACACAAATAGCGGGGGGAGCGCTTGCCGAAGCCGCAGTGAGCCCGGGTAGCGCTTAAGCATTTGCGCCTTCCAATAGCCGTAGCGCCAATACTGGCTGGCCAGTTCCTTCAGGTTTCTGCGGGCAAAATAAACGCAGCGAATCTGCGGGTCCAGCCAGATTTTCCCTCCAGCCTGCCGGACGCGCGTGTTAAACTCATAATCCTCGTTGGAGAGCAGCGTTTCGTCGTACATGCCTATCCGCTGCACCAATTCACATTTGAAAGCTCCAAAAGGAACCGTGTCCACATAGCCAGCCTGTTTGCCGTGCCGGTACTGCGCGTCCCCCACTGCCAGCGGGTGCGCGGCGGCAGCGGCGATGGAGCGGGCAATCCAGGTGTTTTCCTGAGCTTGAATATCCCAAACTCCGCCGACAACATCCGCTACATTCTGCATTAATGCATCATAACAGCGCGCGATGTACTCCGCATGCGGGACGGAATGCGCGTCCAGGCGCAGCAGCAGCTCGCCTTCAGCGGCGCGGATGCCCGCGTTCACCGCGGCCGGAATGTTGCGTTTGAGATTGTCCACGACCTTCAGGCGCAAATCCGGGTGAGTCGCCTGGAACTCCGCGATGACTGCGCGGGTGCTGTCCGTGGACATCCCATCGGCGATGATAATCTCCAAAGCTTCCCGCGGGAAGCTTTGACCCATGATCGCCTCCAGGAGCAAGCGAATCGTGCGCTCTTCGTTGCGGCAGGGGACAATGACTGAGACTTTTGGCATCATGGCTGTGTTACAGAGTTTGATGTTAACTACTGGCGCCTATAATTAAGCAGGGTAAACGGCAGCAATCGCTTCGATTTCCACCAGGCCGCCCTTGGGCAGGGCCGCCACCTGGAATGCGGAGCGCGCAGGGAAACCCTGGGTAAAAAACTCAGCATAAACTGCATTCACAACAGCGAAATCAGCCATATCCTTTAAAAAGACCGTCGTTTTGACAACCGCGTTCAGGTCTGTGTGGGCTGCTTCCAACACGGCGCTGAGATTGCGCAGCGCCTGGCGGGCTTGGGCTTCCACTCCTTCAAGCAAGTTGCCATTTTCAGGGTCAATTCCGAGCTGCCCGGAGACAAACACAAATCCCTGGCAGAGAATCCCTGCGGAGTACGGACCGATAGCCTTCGGCGCGCGTTCCGCAATGACGACCTGTTTGGGCGTTTGGTTTGAATTCATCAATATACCTCTCTGTGTCTCGCTGTTTTGGTGACCTATTATAACATCCGCGAGGGGGCTCCCCGAAAGCGGAGCCGGACAGCCAAAATGCTTAAGCCTGCCAGTCGCCGATGTCTTTCCAGCAGTGGTCCAGGTGTTCTGCCAGAATATCTTTCAGTTTGCGCCGGATGGTCATGCGGACCGCCATCATCAGGTCCAATCCGCCTATCGCGTTCAGTCTTCGTCCGATATCCTTAGCCTGACGGTGATGGCATTGGTGATCAAAAGGCCCACCGGGAACAACAGATAGGAAATCATCCTGTTTGCCGATCACCATTAGTTTATTGATTATTTCTTTCACTTCCTGTTTGCGTTCGGCCGGCAGATTTCGGATAGCTTCTTCACCAAAAAGGATGTCAATCAGACTCATATTGCGCTCCAATCGTGTTTCTGATTTAGATTATATCCGAGATAATCCGCTCTGACGAAGACTGTCCGCGCTTCAATCCTTGGGCTGCTGCCCATGGAATGCCAGCAGTGGGTTGAGCTTGGTAATAATTTTTGTTGCCTTATGGTATAATTTTTCCGCGCTTTTAGGAGGTTTTCGTCTTAAAGCGTAATTTGTATATAATGTCAATATTCAAGCTATTAAAAAGGAAAAAAGATGCCAATATCGTATTTGACACGTGAAGGATTTGAAAAACTGCAGCTGGAACTGGAAGAACTCCGGAACGTGCGGCGTAAGGAAATCGCGGTTCGTCTGCAGGAAGCAATGGAAGACGGCGAATTGATTGAAAACGCTGAATACGAAGACGCGAAAAACGAACAGGCATTTGTGGAAGGCCGCATTAAAGATCTGGAACTGCTGCTTGCTACCGCCCGCATCATTGACGAAGGCGAAAATGAACAAGGCCTCATCCAGGTTGGCACCACCGTGACCATTCAGGAAGAAGGATACGACCCTGAGACCTACATGATCGTTGGCCCGGCAGAAGCCGATCCCATTCTTGGTAGAATTTCTAACGAATCCCCGATCGGACGTGCCCTGATTAACCGTAAGGTTGGCGAAACTGTGAAGGTGGAAGCTCCTGGTGGCGCTTTCACGGTTCTGATCATCAAAACCAGCTGATCAAGACGAGCCCAAATGCCCCACCAGAAAACTGGTGGGGCATATTTAAATCCGAAGGAAGACCCTTATGCTGCAAGATGAATTTTCTGAACTCGAAAATATCCGACTGGAGAAGATGCTGCGCTTGCGCGCCGAGGGCGTAGAGCCCTACCCAACGACCACGAACCGAAACGCGTCCACCACAGCCGCCGTACAAGCTTTTGAAGCCGCTGAAGCGGCAAATAGCACGGAAGAAGTTCAGGCGGTGCTGGCTGGCAGGCTGCGCGCGATTCGCAACATGGGCAAGCTCAGCTTTGCCCATATCGAAGACCGCGAAGGCAAGGCGCAGCTCCTTTTCCGCGTTGATGAGATTGGTGAAGACCTTCTGCAGGCTTTTGCCCGCGACTTTGACCTGGGCGATTTCATCGAAGCGGAAGGCACCATGTTCCGCACGCGCCGCGGAGAGGTAACCCTGCTGGTCAAGTCCTATCGGATGCTCGCCAAAGCGCTCCTCCAGCTGCCGGCGGATAAAGATGAAGTGATAGACGGAAAAACGGTCCGACATGCCACCCTGACCGACCCCGAAACACGTTTCCGGCAGCGCTATGTGGACCTGGCAGTCAACCCGGAGGTGCGCGAAGTTTTCCGCATCCGCAGCGCCGCGGTCAGCGCTTTGCGCAAGTTCCTGGACGGGCTCGGTTTTCTGGAAGTTGAAACACCCATCCTTCAGCCAATTTACGGCGGCGCGGCAGCCCGTCCGTTCGTTACACACCATAACGAACTTGATCAGGACCTTTACCTGCGCATCAGCTTCGAGCTGTACCTCAAACGGCTGATTGTGGGCGGTTTGGAACGTGTTTATGAAATCGGACGCGACTTCCGCAACGAAGGCGTCTCCTATAAACACAACCCCGAATTTACCCAGCTCGAGTTTTACATGGCCTACGCGGACTACCGCGATATTATGGAAATCACAGAGCAGATGGTTTCAAGCGTCGCGCAGCAGGTATTGGGCACCCAGATTATCCATTTTGACGGGCACGAAATTAACCTGACCCCGCCCTGGAAGCGCCTGGAAATTCGCCAGGCTCTGCTGGAACAGACCGGCATCGATATTTCGCAGCATCAGACCGCCGCCGAGTTGAGCGCCGTCCTGCGCGAAAAAGGCATTCAGCACACCCCCAACGCCCCGCGCGGCAAGATGATTGGGGATATGATGGAGCAGTTCCTGGAGCCCCTCCTTATCCAGCCCACCTTCCTCTACGATTACCCGCGCGATATTTCGCCGCTTGCTAAGAATAAGCCGGGCGACCCGCAGACCGTGGAGCGCTTTGAGGGCTTTATCGCTGGCATGGAGCTGTGCAACGCTTTCACCGAGCTTAACGACCCGCTGGAACAGGAAAAACGGTTTCTCGAGCTCGGGCGCGCCTATGCCGAAGGCGACGAGGAACGCCACCCGATGGACGAGGACTATCTGCGGGCGCTGGCCTACGGCATGCCCCCTACCGGCGGCTTTGGCATGGGCGTTGACCGCTTTGCCATGCTGCTGACCGGCCACCACAACATCCGCGAAGTGATACTCTTTCCGCCCCTACGCGATACAAATCAGGCCTGAGACCTGGAAATCATGTAGAATTAAATAAAGTTGACATGCGCCAATAATTGGCGTGAGTCTTGCATCCTGGTTGGTATGAGCGAACAAGACCTCATAGAACTTGCTGTAAGTGGCGATTTAGACGCTTTTAACCGCCTGGTACTGCAGTATCAGGACGCCGCCTACAATACCGCCTACCGCATCATGTCCGACCCCGCGGCAGCCGCGGATGCCACGCAGGAAGCCGTCATTTCCATGTACCGGAAATTGAATACCTACCGCGGCGGCTCTTTCAAGAGCTGGTTCCTGCGAATTGTAACCAACGCTTGCTACGACGAGCTGCGCCGGCGTCAGCGCAGGCCCAGCGTCCCGCTGGAACCGGAAAACGACGAAGGCGAACTGGTGGATTCCCCCTCCTGGATGGAGGATGACGCGCCCGGCCCGGAAGAAGCCGCCAACGCCAGGGAACTGGAAGAGGCTATTCAGCACTGCCTGGCGGACCTTGAGGAAAAATTCCGCGTAGTGATGGTGCTGGTGGACATCTCCGGTGAAGATTACGAAAGCGTGTGCGCCATTATCAATCGCCCGATGGGAACCGTGAAAAGCCGACTGGCGCGCGCGCGCCAGAAGATGCAGGACTGCCTGCGCGGTTTTGGGGAACTTTTACCCGAGAAATTCCGTCTCAAAGATGAGGAAACGGAATGAACAGGCAGGACTTTCTCCCCAAAAAGGATAATGAAGCGCTGTGTGCCTATATTGACGGCATGCTGACAGGCGAAGAGAAACAAAAATTCGAAAAGCGTCTGGCAAAATCACTGCGCCTGCAGAAAGCCCTTAAAGAATATACACAGCTTAGATTGGCGGTGCGCAGGCTGCCCTGCCAAGCCGCGCCGCGCAACTTCACCCTGACGCGGGAAGAAGCCCGCGCCATCAAACGCCAACCGGTTTTATACCCGGCTTTTGGGTTCGCGTCCATTGCGGCAGTTCTAATTTTGGCATTAGTTTTCACCAGTGAATTCATCTTTAAGACATATTCCGCGCCAATGGCGCGCGAACTGTCAAGCGAGCCGGCGCTTTCTGCCGTTCCGAGCGAAGATAATGCCCGCGAAGCTCAGCAGCAGCCCCAAATCTTTACCTGGGGCGGCGCGTATGGAATGGGCGGGGGCGGAGCAGGCGGCATAGGCGGCGGCGCTGAAGGCGCGCCGTACGGACTTGGCGGCGGTGTACCTATCGGCAATACCTTCATGGGCAGCTCTGGAGCAGTGATTGAAGCCAAACCTGGCGAAGCGACCGAGACGTCTCCATCGGAAGAAGGTGGCGCCGTATTGCCCCCGGAAGAGGCTCTGCAGGCAGCCGGCATGGGCGCGGCAATAAGCGCTGAACCGGTTGAACCGCTCATCCTGGGCATCCGCGATTCTGAAGCAGGACAGATTGTCTCCAGCTACCCACAAGCGGAAACCAAAACAGCCCCTGAAACGGCCGCCGACACCCAGACACAAGCAAACCGCGCGCTGGTGTCGGAATATGTAAAGATTGGCCTGCTGGCTGCCGCGTTTGCCTTCGCGCTGCTGGCGCTCGTGCTCTATCTAAAACGCTAATAACACCCCAACTTATAATGAAAACGCCTCTGTTTCCTCAGAGGCGTTTTTTCTTCCAGATTTATTCTAAGCCGACTGCCTGGCGCAATTCAACGGTTCTGTTGGTCTTTTCCCAGCTCAGGTCCAGGTCATCCCGTCCAAAGTGCCCATAGGCGGCCAGTGGGTTATAGATCGGCTTCAGCAGATCCAGCTGGTGAATGATGGCGCGCGGTCGCAGGTCGAACACTTTGCTGATAGCCGCCGCGATTTTGTCATCGTCCACCACGCCAGTTCCAAAAGTTTCCACGTTCACGCTCAGTGGCTCTGCTTTGCCGATGGCGTAAGCAATTTGAACCTCGCAGCGCGCAGCCAGCGAGGCCGCCACCACATTCTTGGCAACCCAGCGCGCGGCATACGCTCCGGAGCGGTCTACTTTTGTCGGGTCTTTGCCGCTAAAGCAGCCGCCGCCGTGCCGGCCCATTCCGCCGTAGGTGTCCACGATAATCTTGCGCCCGGTCAGCCCGGAATCGCCCAATGGGCCGCCGACCACAAAGCGGCCGGTGGGATTGGTGTAAATCTTGATCTTGTCGTCCACAAGTTCGGCGGGGAGCACAGGCTTAATCACATGTTCAATCAAATCCGCGCGGATTTGCTCGTTGGTAACGGTCTTGCCAGCCAGTTTGTCAGCGTGCTGGGTGCTGATGAGCACGGTATCGATGCGGGCGGGTTTGCCATAGTGGTATTCCACCGTCACCTGGCTTTTTCCGTCCGGGTACATCCATTTTAACGTGCCGTTCTTGCGCACTTCCGCCATGCGGCGGCAGAGCTTGTGCGAGAGGTAAATGGGCAGGGGCAGCAGCTGTTCGGTTTCATCGCAGGCATAGCCAAACATCATGCCCTGGTCGCCAGCACCGCCGGCATTGATGTACTCTTCGCTGTATTCCACCGGCACAGTCTTGCCGTTCTGGTCCACACCGCGGGAGATGTCCGGGGATTGCGCGGAAACCGCGACCATCACGGCGCAGGTAGAACCATCGAAGCCTTTTTTGCCGCGGTCGTAGCCAATCCCGTTGACCACGTCGCGTACCAGCTTTTCGATATCAACATAGGTGTTGGTGGTCATCTCGCCGGTTACCAATACAAAGCCGGTTTTGGTAACAGTTTCGATCGCCACGCGGGAGGAGGGGTCCGCCCGCAACGCTTCATCAAGCACGGCATCGCTGATTTGGTCGCAAATTTTATCCGGATGACCTTCGGTCACGGATTCAGAGGTGAACAGATATTTGGGTGACTTCATAAAAGTCGTCGTCATAGTAAGAAACCTCCAGTTTCTTTTAATAAGAAACCCCTCGCGGAGAGGGGGCATTGTGCATGCTGGCTCGCCTCTCATCTTCCAGAAATACTGCTCTGCCGGAGTTGGCACCGTCCAGGCTTTCGCCTGGTGGTTGCCGAGGTATCATCGGGCCGTTCCCTCCACCTCTCTGGATAAGTGCGCCGCTTAGGGCTGTTAAATTGTTATTTTTCTTATATCATGATTTTTTATATAATGCAATAGCAAATCCACCGAGACGTGGACGGGCTTGCTCAGAGGCGCGGTGCCAGGAGAACAAACTCGTCATCGCGCGGAGCGCAGCGACGCCTGCTCCCAAAGGGAGGGTGCGATCTGCCTTTACGTTTTGTCCAGCCTCCCGATAAACAAAAGGCAGACTGCCGCGCCCCCTGCGGTAATATCCAATTTCAAATTTGGCCGCCAGCGGGGGCTCGCAGTGACGGCCGTCGTTTGCTGATATTTTAGTTAGACCTTGACAGACCTTGACAGATTTAACAATATGCATAGAATCAGCAAAATTCCCACCTGTTTCATTTTTTCATTTTCGGACTTCAGCACTGCGACTGAGGAAAAATGGAAGATGTTACAGCTATTTAAAAAAAACACTATAATAACAATATGTCAGCGCCCTTCATAAGAAAAAAACAACGCATAGGTTTTTTCTTCGGGCTGGTTGCGGGGGCAGTCTTCTCTCTCACTGCCTGGGGGGTGGACGCGGTGCAACTCGCTGGCGCAAACGTGTCTTTTCCATTCACAAAACTCATCCCCGCTCTATTCATCTGTGCCTTAGCAGGCGGTTTTGTGGGCTGTCTTTCCATCCGAGTTGGTCATTGGCTGGTATCTATCATATTATGGCTCCTCTTCGCTGTCTTGGCCGTGTGGCTGGTGCTTTGGCTGCCGGTCCAGGGCAGCGCCCAAATTCTGCGCTATCTAAGCCCTAACCTGACGCATTGGATTGAATACGCGCCTATTGAAGGTCTATCGCAGTTTCGCATCCTGGGCCTGATCGTTATCGGGGTACCCTGCCTGCTGTGCGGCATCATCGAAAACAACCTTGTCGAACAAGCGCTTTCAGCCCAGGGCATTGGCGGTTGGCTTGCCATGTTTTTAGTCGCGGCGCTGCTGCTGGGCGCGGCAGGTTTCGCCGGAGATGAACTGCTGAACCGCCATTTTCGCGAACCCGCGCAGGCCTTGAACGACATGTTTGAATTTGCCGCGGAAAACCAGGGAAAAGAAGTGGAAAAAACGCTTGCCAGACGCATGCGCCTGAGCGTGGCCAAACCACTCGGAGATCTGGTCAAAAAACCGCGAGAGATGACTTTGATCGCATATGACAGCACGCTTGGGCAGATGGACTTCCTGGTGGACTTCCGCGGAACCTGGGCGCGCTGCAAAGTTATCTATTCCCAACCAACCCAATGCGACCTTATGGAGGAGTTGACCCAGAAGTACTACATTTCTGATGGAAAAGACCGCTTTGTCTGGACAAATTTGGCATTCCCACGCGATCCATAAAGCGGTTATAATTGATTAGCTTTTTTACCTACCAAAAGACCTTTGGCTATGAGTAATGTTTATCTTCCACAAGCTTTAATAATCTGATCTACGAGGGCTCATCGATGGCTGAGAAAATACTTGACGTGCAAGGACTGGAGACCCAATTCAAGACACCGGATGGCATTGTTCACGCCGTTAATGGGGTTTCCATCACCCTTGACGAAGGGGAAACTTTGGGCTTGGTCGGCGAAAGCGGCTGCGGGAAAAGCGTGTCCATGCTTTCCATCCTCCGGCTTATTCAGTCTCCTCCCGGGCAAATAGTGGCGGGCAAGGCCTTTTTTAAAGGCACTGACCTGCTGGCGATGAGTCACGAGGAAATCCGCCAGGTGCGCGGCGGCCAGATTAGCATGATTTTTCAGGATCCGATGACTTCCCTGAACCCGGTCATGAATATTGGCAAACAGATGGCTGAGCCGATGATCCTGCACCTGGGCATCACGCCCAAGGAAGCTCGCGAACGGGCCATCAAGCTGCTCGAATCGGTCGGCATCCCCCGGGCAGGGGAACGCCTGAAGGACTATCCACATCAATATTCCGGCGGCATGCGCCAGCGCGTCATGATCGCCATGGCGCTCTCATGCAACCCGCAAATTTTGATCGCGGACGAACCCACCACCGCTCTGGATGTCACTATCCAGGCCCAAATTGTGGACCTGGTCATCCGCCTGCGGCAGGAACTGGGCATGGCGATTATCTGGATCACGCACGACCTGGGAGTGGCTGCCAGCATCGCCAACCGTATCGCGGTTATGTACGGCGGCTTTATTATCGAAGAAGCGGGCGTCAAAGAGTTGTACGCCAATCCTTCTCACCCCTATACGCTTGGCCTGATCAATAGTCTCCCACAAATTCAACGCAAAGGACGCCAGAGATTGTATTCCATTGAAGGCATGCCCCCCATCCTTCTACAGACCCCAAAAGCCTGTCCATTCGCGCCCCGCTGCCGCTGGGTAAGGGAAAAGTGCTGGCAGCAAAACCCAATGCTGGAAAGCATTGGCGATAACCACAAAGTAGCCTGTTGGGTGGACACGACGACGGGAAGTGAGCGTTAATGAAAACAGATAACGAAATTCTGATTAAAGTTGAAAATTTAGTGATGCATTTCCCGATTTACCGGGGAGTGATCCGCCGCCAGGTTGGCTCCGTGCGCGCCGTCGACGGCGTTTCCCTCGAAATCAGGCAGGGCGAAACGCTTGGTCTGGTGGGCGAATCCGGCTGCGGAAAGACCACCGTGGGGCGCACCATTCTGCAGCTCTATAAACCCACATCCGGGCATGTGTATTACAAAGGCACCGACCTGACCACGCTAAAAACAGAACCCATGCGCCTGATGCGCAAGGACCTGCAGATGATTTTCCAGGACCCTTACGCCAGCCTGAACCCGCGCATGACCGTGCGCGATATCATCGGCGACCCCATGCTCGCTTTTGGTGTTGCCAGCAATAAGCAAATTGATGACCGCGTGCAGGAACTGCTTAAGCTCGTGCGCCTGGACCCGGATTTTGCCAACCGCTATCCGCACGAATTTTCCGGCGGTCAGCGCCAGCGCATCGGCGTCGCCCGCGCCCTGGCTATGAATCCTTCCTTCATTGTTTGCGATGAGCCCATTTCCGCTCTGGATGTCTCCATCCAGGCGCAGGTGGTCAACCTTTTGGAGGATTTGCAGCGCGACCTGGGGCTCACCTATCTTTTCATCGCGCACGACCTTT
>Ga0208459_1004645_pt1 | contig 10098 bp, 7 predicted proteins | sample AD_UKC087_MetaG_FD_184433 | JGI IMG/M metagenome (GOLD analysis project Ga0208459, IMG submission 184433) | Active sludge microbial communities of municipal wastewater-treating anaerobic digesters from USA - AD_UKC087_MetaG (SPAdes) (version 2) | ecosystem: Engineered > Bioreactor > Anaerobic >... | reverse complement strand
CAAGACCCTTTGGCTGGCCAGCAAATGGGACCTTTGCCAGCCCGAAAACCAAGGCTCCGCCTCGCTCGAAAGCCGCGACGGCTCCACCCCTGAACTCGCGCTCCCCGTTTCAGCGATAGCCCCGGAGGGTTTGAATGCCCTCCAAACCGCCATCCTGAAACGCTTTGAGCTTCCACTGGAGAATCCCGACCGGCCCCTAGTGACCAACGCCAGGCACCTCGCCGCTTTGGAGCGGATCATAGCCGCCCTTATCAGTGCCCTCGCCTCCCTCGACAACCAAGCCGGCTACGAATTTACCGCCTTCGATCTCATCACTGCTTCCAGCGCCCTTGGCGAAATTTTGGGCGTTTCTCCGGCCCCCGACCTTCTGGGCAGGATCTTTGCCGATTTCTGCGTGGGCAAATAGAGCTGGAGTCAGGCGAGGAACAACCATCTGTTTCAGCAGGTTGGGCGTTCGCATTTCATGAGGGTTTTCGGACTACACCAGCCAAGATCATCGGAGGTATTTGCGAAATCCGTATGCAACTCGATTCTATCGCTTCCCGTTCTCTCTGACTCTCTGTTTTTAGACTGGCCCTTGTGATCAGTGGACCAGAACAAGTCTGGATCACGTCATTTGATCGGTGTGAATTCCACCCTGCGGTTGGCTTCTCTTTTCTCCTCGGTGCTGTTGTCGTTCAAGGGCTTGCTTTCTCCGTAACCCCGGGCTTTCAGGCGTTCGGGATCGATACCGTTTTTCATCAGGAAAGCCACCACGGCTTTGGCCCGCTTTTCGGAGAGTTTTTGGTTGTATTTGGTGGTGCCTTCGTTGGATGTATGTCCGGCGATCTCGACCTTGATCTCGGGATTGTCGACCAGTGTCCAGTAGGTGTTGAACAGTGAAGGTTCGGATCGTTTCAGAATCTCGTCGCTATCAAAGGCGAAGAAGATATTTTCCATAATGATGGGTTTGTCGATCTCCAGCGGCGACAGTACCAGATCGTGAGTCTTGTCATAATCGTCGGCAAATGGGGTAATGACGTCCAGGTAGCGGTGGTAACCGTCTAGGCCGCACTCCAAAGTGTAGGAATCAGCCCGGGGTAGGATAACGGAGTAGCTCCCGTCAGTTTTGGACCGCACGATCGTCCGTCTGGTGCTTCCTTCATCGATCCAGCCAACGATGAAATCCGTGGAGATGGGTTTCCCCTTGGTGTCGGTAACCTCGCCCTGGAGCAAGAGGTCGGGCAGCTTGACCCGGTAAACCGGCTTGGTGCCCGTGAGAGGCGAAATCTCGTCAGTATGCCAGGTCCAGACTGGCTGACCACTCGCCCCGCGGCTGTAGTATCCGCTCCGCTGGGGCAGTTGGAAGTAGCTGTAGTACATGCTCGGTACTCCGCTTTTGTCCCTATCGCTGATGATCATGGCCTCGTTGCTGTTGTAGCGGTGGTAATAGCGGTACTCGTGGAAATACGAGTTGACTGGTGTGCCTAAATTGGTTGGCAGGGACCAGCTATTCAGCCCTGGATCGAGGATCACCACACTGTAGATATCACTTCCTCCGAGGCCGTTGGGGGCGTCTGAGCAATAGTACAGGGTTCGGCCATCCCAATCCAGGAAAGGCGCTGTTTCGTTGTAAGCTGTGTTCAGAGCCAGATTCACCGGCTTACTCCATGCTCCGCTCTCAAAGAGGCTGTAATAGAGGTCGTAACCTCCTGCCCCACCTTCGCGGTTCGAACTGAAGAAGACCAGCCTGTCGTTCCAAACCCAGGGATCGATATCATGAGCCGGACTGGAAAGTATATCCACCGGCTGCGGGTATTGCCAGCCTCCAGGGCCCCAAGCGCTGGTATAGATGTCATAATCTCTTTTCCCATCACTGTATTTGCCCATCAGCCAAGCAAGGTCGCCGCTACTGGAGAAAGAACAGAGGGCTTCGTCGCTCCGGGTGTTAAGTTCTCTCACCTGCGTGGGGCTGTCCCATTCATTGTTGATCCTGCGGGAACGCCAGATGTTAAGCTGGCTGTCATTCGAAAAAGCGCTGAAGTAGAGCCAGGCTTGGTCGGGGCTCACCACAAAATGGCTTTCCCCGTAGGGAGTGGCCAAGCGAGATGGGAATTTTTGCACCCTGTTTTCGGTGAAGAGCTTGTCCTGCCCTCTCAGAATCAAGTACTGCCGGGCTGCCTCTTCCGCGTAGGTGGCATTGCCGCTGTCCAGATATCTTTTCAGCCACCTTAATGCTGTCTGTCGATAATCCTCGCCCAAGGAGATGTAGCTCAGGGCGATCCAGTAATAGTATTCCGATTCGGCATCTTCATCTCGCTCCACGGCCGTCTCAAAATAATCAAGTGATGCGGAGAAATCCCTGTTCTCAAAAGCTTCTATCGCCTCCTGAGCAGGTTCATCCCTTGCGATCTGATAGATATTGATGTCCGCCTGGTCAGGGCCTCCTGTTAGTGGTTCCGTGTAGGGGATGTTATTGATGATCTCCAGTTCAGGTTCCTCCGGATAAACCATCATGTCTCCTTTCAGAGTCCAGGTGTGATATTTCCAGACGAAGTTTTCATCCAACTCCCGCCAGGCTTCCAGATGGTAGTTATCCGGATTTCGGGTGACATCTTTACCTTTTTCTTCGCTGATGATGATCCTGCGCGTGATCCCGGTGTTTGTGTCCTTGACCTCCAGAAGACCTTTGCTGGGAATGTAGTCCTTAACATCGATATTGTAACCCCAGTAAGGTTCCCGGGTGCTTTGCAGGATGGCGGCGATTTCAGCCCGGATCTCTGCTTTGCGCTGTTCGATGTCCGTAGCGCTGATCTCTATGCCCGAGGGCACACCAGGCTCATAAGCAAGGATTTGCCTCAGACGGGTTACTTCCGCAATCGCCTCATCTGAGGTCAGGCATTGGGCTTTCGCCAAAGGTGCTAACACTATTATCAGTATCAGGGCTATGGCCTGTGCTTTTATATTCTTCATTTTATCCTCCCACAGCCTGTTATCTAATATCCAATGAAACTGTTGTCCCAGCCAATGCCGATGAAAAAGCTCAAACCTCCAAAGGCTGAATTCTCTTCAGGCAATCCTGGCAGGCTGACAATTCCGGGGAAGCTGCCGCCATTGTCCCGCCAGTCTAGCAATTGTGACTCATCATACCAATAGCCCTCGTATTCTTCCATGTGACGAACGCCCAGATTAAGATACAGGTAATTACCCTTCGCTATTCGCCAACCTAAGCGCAACTTCGCTTTTACGCCCAGTTCCGGATAAAAGGTGGTAAAGCTGCGCATGCCGTCTTTGTCTATTTCCACCATGGACGCATAGATGTATCCGTCCTTGCGCGTCAGATAAGGGTATTCAAAGGACATCGATCCTGTCACATCCAGGCTGGAAAAAAAGCCCGCACGCTTGGATATCGTCACTATCCCGCCACTCACTGTAAGAATATCCAGCATATTTCCCCAGCTTTCTTCAGGGCCTCCTTGCACAGCGATGAACTCGTCCAGCAGCCCAAAGCCTAAGTAGAGCCGTGGATACTTTGCCTCATAGCTGGGGGAAAGAGTATTGATCCGCACACCGGTGACCGAAACACCCAGGCCGATGGGCTCGTATTGATCCAGAGGATTGGCCTTGGCAGTACCGAGCTTGAAATAGTTGTTAAGGACCACTGCTCCCAGTACATCATTCTCAAAGTATAAACCAAACTCTTTCCTTTTCTCGAGGGTTCTTATCTCATCGGTTTTTTCAAAGAACATCGTGTGAGTTTTTTCTTCCGTCGAGAGGGTGATATCTTCTTGTAACTGCTGGTACGGAGAGCCAGGTTCTGGAATAGCTATGATCCTATGAGTTCCTGTGTATAAACTCAGATTTTCCACATTATCATACGCGACCCCATCCACCAGAAAGGTGACTCCAGGCAGATTGGAAGTAAGCGTTAGCTTCCCTTTTTCAAAGTTAAAAGCTCTTTTGCTGGTTTCATCCTTTGTCACTAGCATTTCTTCCTGCTTTGAGGAGCAGAAGGTGGCAGCGCTGGAAACAGGCAGAAAAGCTTCAACGCTGTAAATCCCCGCAGGCAGCAGCAGATTCTGAACCTTGCCCAGTTTTTTACCGTTGATCATAAACTGTGTCTTAGGTTCATTGCTGGTCACGGTCAGGAAACCGTAATCGAACTCAAAATGCTGCGTGTGGTTTTTCTGCTTTTCTATCCGAACACCTTGGATGAGCGAATTATACGTCCCTGTAACCGGGCTAGTCACAGAGGCCCACACCTGATGCATTCCCACCGGCAGGATAATCTCTGTTTCGCCTGGATAACTATCGCCATTCACGTAATATACGGCTTTCGGGATGTTCGAACTCAAGGTCAGATATCCTTCCACCGGAGTCATGTCCACGTCGGTTAGCTGCATATGGCCCACTGCTATCGTCTTCAGATTTCTACGTTTCTCCCCCTTGTAAATCTCTACCTCATAATCGCCGGCTGGCAGCGCGGGATCCAACCGGAAATACGCTGGTTGTCCGGAGATTTTGTAGCTCATATCGTCCAGATCGCTGTACAGGTTGAGGGTGCCCACTTCGTTCACGTCATTGTAGCTGTAGGTGGCCGGCAGGAATTTCCGGTTCACAGCATAGATGCGGAATTCGTACTTCTGTAGCTTCATGTAGTCGAAAACCGGTTCCCATCTGACTTTGTGACTGTAGTAGCCTTGTACGTGGCGGTACTCGCCAAACAGTGCCCTCAGCCGCGTCCATACACCACCGGAAGGTCTGGCGAAAATGAAGACATCGAAATAATCTCCAGTTTCCCTGTCGTTGGTTGGAATTGTGTAGTTGATCTCGTAGCGGTTGTTCACTATCGCCGTGCTGTAGTCTTGGGAAGTGAATTCCTGAGCGGAGAGGAAAGCTGTCGCCGCCAGAATGAAAACAACGATAAAAAACTTGTTCATTACATGTTGCCTCTTGTTTGGAAACTGCCCCATTGTTTGGAGCTGGTAGCCGCGATATGTTTTCACCTGCGTCCCGTCTGGATATCGAAACCTGAAAAACTGTTGGATGGAGTTTGCATCTTGTTTTTCACCAATCCATTTTTATCATTCTTACAATGTATACCATTCTCAAAACGTTTTACTTCACGTCAAGAAAAAAAACGATCCCATCGTTTATTCCTTTCTCAAGCAGATAATCCTTAATATCCCCCGACAAACCCTTTGGTCACTTTTGACAATCCCTTTGAAAATCTCGGAAAATGACAAGCGGTTTGGAAAAGAAAGGGCTGTATTTATAGACGAAATGACAAACGGTTTGGAAATTGTCCGTTAGGTGGAGATGATCTTTTTCTTGGCTTTTATCACCGCTTTTGCGAGGGCTTTCCCGTCACATTTCAGGACAACGTTCATAGACACGTTTTGGGCGGATGCTTGGGGACTCACGACCCCGCCAGAGGCATAGCCTTGTGCTTTTTGTGGATAGACTGTCATTGTGTTTGGTATTTTTATGCTCGCCAATGCTTTCCGTATCTGCTCGCCGCTCCCGAAGTTTAGGGCGTTGAAGAAGGGAACTCCGAAGCGAGCAACACGTTCAGCGGATATGATGTATTCCTGGTCGGATACCGCTATCAGGTTGGAATCGCTGGTGGTGGTTCCTTTTCCCCTGAAGTGTCCTCCATGTGAGAATTTCTGGTCGGCGATGATGGCCACCTGAGCCAGTCCCAGTCCCAGGTGCAGCGCGGCCAAAGCGGTTCCGAGGATAGCTGGTTTGACGGTCAGCGCGTTGGTCACGCCTTCCGCGGTATTTGCGGTTGCGGAGGCGATTTGCATTTTCTGTTCGGTCTTTTTGAGGGTTTTTTGTTTTTCGGCGAATTCTTCTTCGATTTTGGCCTTTTCAGCGGCCAGCCAGGCTTCGGAGCGGTATTCGGTTTTTGCTCGTTTTTCCAGGGCTTCGAGGGCTTGTTCCTTCCGGTTGTCCAGGCTGTCGTAAAGTTGGTTCCAAACGCTGGAGATCTTGCTGGCGAGTGCCTGGTATTGTTGCAGGAGGGTGTTTTGCATCCCGGAGGGAATCTGCAGCCAGTCCATGATCTTATTGGACAGGCCTTTGGATTCGAATTCCGCCAGCTCCTGGTATAGCTCGCCCAGCCGTTCTGCCAGCAGCATTTCTTTCTGGTCCAGGCTCAGTTTCAGCTCGTTCACGTCCTCGATGATCCGCGCTTTTTTCCACTCGTAATAGTTCGCGTCGAGGAATTTCACTTCCTCATAATATCGCGCCGTGTCGGATTCCCTGTTAACCGCCAGTTGTGCTGCCTGAGCCCGTCTCAGGTAAATGTTCAAAAGCTCCTTCTCGGCCTCTGTCAGTTCTCCATCTCCCTCAACGATTTCCTTTAGTTTCCCATAGTAATCCCAGCTTGCCGCGGCGATTTCGCCGTAAGTTGCCAGCCCCAGGTCACGCAGTTCGGCCAGGTGGCTCATTTCTGAATCGTACTTTTCTTCAAAGGCCGCAATGGCCCGTTGATCCCACTCTTCTCGTTCTCGATTCAGTTGCTCGATTTGCTCATCTTTCCAGGCTGCGGGAACATTCGGATCCTCTGCCTCTTTATTGATCTGTTCCAGCTTCCAGTCATAATATCCCACGGCAAAGAACTTGAGCTTTTCATAGTGTGCGGCCTCTTCTTCCTCTCGCTCTTCCTGATACTTCTTTTGAATTTCGCCCACCTCACGGTCTCGCTTTTCCGACAGGTCTGCTGTAGCCGCCTTGTCTTTTGCGACCAGTTTGAGCTTCTCGGTGTATTCCCGCTTCAGAAGCTCTATCTCTGTCTGTTCCTCATTGAATTTGTTTTCCCGGAGGATGCGGTATTCTGTTATCTCGGAGATCACTTGGTCGAGTTCGGTTTTCTTGGAATCGGCGCCACCCGTTTTCCCTGAGCCTTTGCCTTTCCCCTTGTTCTTGTTGCTTTCTTCGTTTGATGGTGCCAAAGATGTGTCTTCACCCAGCCTGGAAACCAGTTGCTCGATTTCCTTGTCCGCCTTTTTGATCTCAGCCTTAAGCTTCTTGATGTCTTTCTCTAATTTTTCTTCCTGTTTCGCCCATTTCGACGAAACTAAAATTAAACGTGGCATATTTGGACTGCTCGAAAGCGGGTCTGGAGCTGCCTGTCTATAAGCCTCGCGCTTTTTTGTTCCTGCCTCGAACTCCGCCTGCAGGGTTTTTAGCTGATTTTCTTTCTCATTGAGCTTTTTGTAGAGCTTTACGTAATCGTCCGTCTTGTCGTCGATGATGGCCTGTTTGATCTTGGCGTTGATCCATTCCTGAAGCTTGATCCGTGCGGAGTTCAGGGCTGCCGCGATGTCTTCCCACGCCCCTTTTTCGAGATCGATGTTCCCGAGGTAGTTCGGATACTTGGTCATCAGGTCATTTATGGTTTTCCGATACTTTTCGTTTTCTTCTTTGCTGCGGTTCTGCCTGAAGTGCAGTTCTTTATATACCAGGACAAGCTTTTCGAATTCCACCCGCTGGTTCACGAGCCCTTCTTTTACCGCATCGAGGCCGCTTTTGGTCCCCGAAAGCTTGTCTGCGAGCTTGGCAAGTGCGTTTGCGGCTGCTCCGATGATGGGGGTTATCTTGTTTCCGATGGCTGCATAGAGGCTCTCCATGGCGTCCTGCATGTTGGCGACGGCTCCGGTGTAGCTTTCGGCCATGCGGTCGGAGGAGCCAGCGATTCCGGCAGCGGCATCCGAGAAGGTCTCCAGCATGGCTTCGCGGAACTGGGGCAGCGTGAGCTTGGTGAGGTCTTCAACGCCCTTGAAGCTTTTGATGAGTTCGAGGACGCCGCGTTCGCGGAGGACGTCTGCGGCTCCGACGCCCCCGGCGAAGGCCCTGCCTACCGCCTGGGCGGCCTCGACGATATCCATGCCCATGTAGGCGGCGAGATCGGCGACTGAATCGAGGACGTTTTCGGCATCGAGTCCAAAGGCTTTGAGGGTGGCTCCGGCCTCGACCACGCCTTTGAGCGTGGCGGGGGTCTGGGCGGCCACCTGGCGGAATTTCTCAAACGCCGCTGCGGCCTTGTCGGCATCCTGGTAAAGGGATTCAAGGCGGAGCTGAAGCTGCTCGAATTCCGCTGCGGATTCCACGAACTTGCGCACGGTGGCGTTGTAGGCTCCAACGACCGCGCCGATGGCGGAGGAAATGCCGTTCATGACCAGCCCCAGTTCCTTGGCTCTGCGTTTGAAATCGTCGAGGGCGCTGATCTGTGTTTTGAGGCTGGTTCCGATGTCCGCGAAGTCGGCATCGGCGTGGAGCTTGTATTTTTTGGAGAGCTTTTCGATAATGTCTTCCAGCTTTTCCTTTCCGGAAAGCTCGATGCTGATCACCAGTTTGGAATTACTCATTTGCTTTTTCTCCGTTTTCGCTTATGCTGGCTTTAGAGGTAAACCCAATGCTTATAATAGCCGCGCTCATCCTTCTGCTGCCGCTTCTGGCGGTGCTGGGCTTTCTGCTTGTGCTCTTTTTCAAGGGCAAGCCTGGCGAGACCGACCCCACCAAGCTTTAGGCTGTTTCGCCGCTGAAGGGGCAAAAGCGGGCGGAGGCTTCCTCCGCATAAATCTCCGCAAGCTGGAGGGCTTCATCCAGTTCCACCCGCCGGGGCTCCGCTCCGATGCGGTAGAGGATGTATCTTAGTTTCATGAAGATATTTGTCTTAGGGCTGTCTGGAGCGCATTCATCAGATGTTGGGATTCTGCCTGCAATCCGATTAAACTGAAAAAAAAAGCCAGGATGACGGCCATCGTTTCCTCACGGGAGCACTGGTCCCAGGGCTTTTTTCCCTTGGAAGCGGGCTGCACGCAGGTTTCGCTGCGGGTGATGAGGGCGCAGACTTCCGGGATGCCGCCGGTTTGCAGGAGGGCGGCAAAGAGCTCCGGATAGCCGTAGCCCCTGATCTTCTCCAGGTCTCCGGTGAGCATACCCTCGATGCCCGCTTCCTGGAAGATGGGATAGAGTTTGGAGAGGGTGGTTACGTCGGTATGTATCTTCATCTTAGTTCCCCTTGTAAACGATTGCTTCACTGCCGGCCGTCTCAAGCAGGTTGGCGATCCTGCCGGCCAGGTAGTTCACAAAATTGTCGCTGATCACGTTGCTGTCAAAGACCACCGCGCTGTGCAGTGTTGTGGTCACGGCTTTCTGTCCTTGCGTGTCGATCGTGTGGATTCTCGCGTGGGCGTAGCTCATGCTGGCCGCGGTGATGGGTATGTCATAGCAAAAGCTGGGCGTCTTGCTGTAGAGGTGGATCAGCCCCGCCTCATTGCCGGCCAGGCTGGTGTTCGCTGTGTTGTCGAAAAGGATTTCCGCCACGTAGCTCAGCCCGAATCCGGCCGCGTCCTTGGCGTTGATGTGCAGCCGGTTGCCGGCCATGCTCATTGTCGGCTCGGTCACCGTTCCGGGCAGGCTGCTGCCCACCAGGTCGCCCCATGCCAACGTGCTCACCCCCAACCAACTCCGCCAGGCCATCGCCACCCTCAAGCCCTATGCCTCAAAAGCCGCCCACGAAGCAAAAAAGAAGCTCCGCGCATCCATCATGAGCCATGTCACCCGCCACGGGCAGGATATCGATTGGCTCCACCAAAACATGATCTCCTGGGGCTTCGGCGATTCCCTGCGCGCCTGCTCCCACGCCCAGACCCTGCAGATCTACTCCCTCGTCAAAAAGGCTCTCCCATGAAATTCTCAACTCTCAACTATCAACTCTTAACTCTCCCACGTCATTCCGGGCTCGACCCGGAATCCAGCCCCTCCCTGGCGTCCAGCGAACGTAGTGAGCATGGACGGCAGGAACCCCCACCAAACCACACCCCACCACGTCATTCCGGGCCCTGTATCGGCGCTCGCCGAAGCGCCGTCCCCACCCAAGACCCACGTCATTCCGGGCTCGCCCCGGAATCCACTCATCTTCAACTAAACAAAGCCATAGGAGGATAATCATGGCAAAAAAACAACTCTCAAACCCCCATCTCTCAAACCCCCAATCCTGGGAACAAATCAACGACCTCCTCAAGCGACTCGGTGAACTCACCGTCCGCAAACGCACCCTCGAAAACGAAAAAACGGAGCTGCTCAGCGAGATAACCGCCAGGTTCG
>Ga0208459_1004635_pt1 | contig 10106 bp, 9 predicted proteins | sample AD_UKC087_MetaG_FD_184433 | JGI IMG/M metagenome (GOLD analysis project Ga0208459, IMG submission 184433) | Active sludge microbial communities of municipal wastewater-treating anaerobic digesters from USA - AD_UKC087_MetaG (SPAdes) (version 2) | ecosystem: Engineered > Bioreactor > Anaerobic >... | reverse complement strand
TTAAGAGTGTTGGAGAGATTACAGACAAAGTGGTATCTCAATATGTTAAAAATCAGAGGTAATTAAGTTTTGAAAAAGAAACCGAGGACTCTTAGTCCTCGGAGGTTCATTTTTCGCGTTCTGTCTTTGATGCATAATGCATTTGTAGTTGATATCTTTCTCCTGCACACTTATCAATTTCTGTTTCACTTGCTAAATTCTCACTTATTGCACTCTCTTCTATCATATCAACAAACTGTTCTGCTGTTACTTCTTTTTTATCTGATAGGCTACATATCTCATTAGTCATCTTCCACATAGCTATTTTATAAAGGGCTTCTATTTCTGCATATGCTATATTATCAACATGTTTTTGTTTTATTGCTTCGGATAAGCAGAATTCTGCTTTTTGCTTTGTGTCTCCTATGTATTGTCCCTCGTCTACACTATATTGGATACCTGCTGCTTCTGCTCGAGAGTGTCTATCTGCTTTTAAGCCTGCATTCAATGTATCTGCTCCGACTTCTAAGTCCTTTATATTAAGTATGTTATTCAAACCTCTTCCATAGTACACATGTCTTGCAAATGCTTCGACCTCTTCTTCACTACATATAAGTTCTCTGCTATATTTAGGATCTATGTAGACATCCTTTTCTTGTTGCAATGCTAATTCTGTCAGGATTCTAGTAATAGAAGAACTAAAAGCACTAACAGCTTGTTCATCATGTTCTATCGTTGGGGCATTCTCAAAAGAAACTTCTGGAGACATATATCTCTGAGATAAATTTATTATTAACAATGTGGATTATAGGTTAGTTTTTTAAGAATATCAACATATGGGAAATGCCCTAGAAGGAGGCAGAGTCATAGAGCTCTTTTTAGAAAAGTGGGTTCCCTCAATTCTACCCCAAGGAGCAGAACGATTTGGGGATCCCTAGCTCTATGTCATGGAGCTATGACACCACCTGTATTCTTCTAGAGCAATATATTATCCCATGAGAAAAAAATGAAAGCCAATAGGTTGGGGCTTGTAGTAAAAATAACACTAAAAGCCTAATAGATTAAGGATAAATGGTAAAGTGTGGCCTATAATAGACGATATTATAGAACCGAATGGAAATACAGGAATTAGCAGTATAACTAGCAAAATTAATTGATATTTCTCTAATTCTTCCCAATAGTATCTAATCTTTCTTGGTAGAAAAGCTCTCACTATCTTGTGTCCATCCAGTGGAGGGATAGGTAGGAGATTAAAAACAGCTAAAACGGTATTGATTATAGCAAATGTTAATATAAAGGTATAGAATAAACCTGTAGGTTTGAGCAAGTAATTAATTAATGCTGTAAATAGTAAAAGTATTACATTAGAAGCTGGTCCGGCCAAGGAGACTAATGCTGTATCTCTTTCTCTGTTCTCAAAATTGTATTCATTGATAGGCACAGGTTTGCTCCAACCAAATCTAAAGATGAGCATAGAGAGTGCACCAATAGGGTCAATGTGTGATAAGGGATTTAGAGTTAATCTACCGTTTGCTTTTGCAGTTAGATCTCCAAGCTTAGTAGCAACCCAAGCATGAGCGTACTCATGAACAGTAGATGCGATTAATATGGATGGAATTGCAAAGAGTATCCAATACATTGTTTCTAATATTATCGGGTTCATACTCTCCATTATACAAAAATATTTTATCTTTAGTATAATGAAGGGCATATGGAAGATTTCAAAGGTAAGAAAGTACTAATATTTGGTCTAGGTTTGAATGATGGTGGTCTTGGGATGGCAGAATTTTTTCTAGAACAAGGAGCAGTAGTTACAATCACTGATGGTAAGAGTGAGGAGGAGTTAAAGCCTACATTGGAGAAGTTGGAGAAGTACAAGGAGAGGATAACTCTTCATTTAGGAGGACATATAGAGGAGGATTTTATCAACAATGACATTATCATACGTAATCCAGCTATTAAGCCTGATAATCAGTATCTACAGATAGCAAGAGAAGCAGGAAAAAGGATAGAGATGGAGATGAGTCTGTTTCATAGATTAGCTCAATGTAAGATAGTAGGAGTGACTGGTACTAAGGGTAAGTCTACTACTACGACTTTGATATATGAATTTTTGAAGAAGAAGTTTGGTGAGAGAGTTCTGTTAGCTGGTAATATTGGGAAAAGTGCGATTAGAGAACTTCCAAGATTGACTAAGGATGATATTGCAGTTTTAGAGCTTTCAAGTTTTCAATTGGATGCAATGGGTGAAAACAAAGTATCTCCTAATGTTGCTTTGGTAACAAATATGTTTACAGATCATCTAAATTGGCATGCAGATATGAATGAATATATAGAGGCTAAAAAGAATATATGTAAATATCAGGGTGAAGATGGGGTTCTTGTTGTGAATTTAGACAATGAGATATCCTCCACATTCTTAGACAGGTATACCCACAGGGGTATAGGTTTCTCTTTGCAGGAAAAAGATTCTTCGTACTATATGGACAGCAATTTAGATGTATATGAAAAAGGAGAAAAGTTGTTAAATATTAGTGATATTCCTTTACAGGGGACTCATAACCACTACAACATTCTTGGAGCTATCGCTGTTGCTAGAGAATTTGGAGTCTCAGTATCTGAAATACTTTCTGTATTGAAAGAATTTCAAGGAGTAGAAGGAAGGCAACAATTTGTAAGAGAGATTAGAGGGGTGAAGTTTTACAACGATACTACTGCAACTTCTGTAGAGGCTATGGTTGCTATGTTAGATAGGTTTAAAGATCAAAGAGGTAAGATAATCATGATTTCAGGTGGTATGGATAAAGGATTAGATTACAGTAAGGTTGTAGAGAAAATGAAAGATGAATTAAAAGCACTTGTCCTTTTTGAGGGTACAGCTTCTGAAAAAATTGCAGATTTCATGAAGAGTGAAGAGTATGTTCATAAATACTACGGAACTCTTGAAGGTGCAGTTGATAAAGCATTTGAGCTTGCCACAAGTGGAGATATGATAATTCTTTGTCCTGGTGCAACAAGCTTTAATATGTTCCTTAATGAGTTTGATAGAGGTGCAAAATATGTCAATTATGTAAATTCTTTAAAATGATAGATATCAGTAATCTAAAAAATGTACACTTCATAGGGATAGCATCAGGTTTTAGTAGTTTCTGTGCTAACTACCTTATCAACAAGGGTGTAAAGGTAACTGCATCAGAAATTAATCAAGAGTCTGAGAGTGCAAAAGAGTGGATTAAGAGAGGGGTTTTGTACGAAGGAGGACATGATAGTAAGTACATAACAGACGATATTGATTTAGTTGTCTATCCTAATGGTCCAATTCCAGGCAATCCAGAGTATGAGGAAACAGAGAGAAAGGGTATTAAGTCAATAATATTGCCTAAGCTAGTAGGAGAGATAGGGAAGGATTTTAAGGTAATAGCTATTGCTGGAACTCATGGTAAAACTACAACTTCTGCATTAACTGTATGGGTTTTGTACAAAGCTCTTGGATATTTACCAAATTTCATAATTGGGGATAATATTTTGGGGATAAATAAATCTTGGAACTACAATGAAGAGTCTGAATATCTTGTCATTGAAGCTTGTGAGTACAAGAGGCAGTTTTTAGATAGAGCACCAGCTCCGTATATCTCTGTGATTACGAATATTGAAATAGATCACACCGACTATTACAAAAATCAAGATGATTACAACAGTGCTTTCTCAGAATTCCTTTCTAATACGGTAGGTACGATAATAATCGATAGGAATGGTTCTAATGTAGAGGATGTCTTAAAGAATGTTAAGGGTAATGCAAAGATAATGGATTGTGCGGAGTTTAGAGAAGAATGTTCATGTGTTGAAGCAAACTTAATAGGTGATTACAACAAAGAGAATATTCTTAGAGCACTCTGTGTTGGTAAGGTTCTTGGTTTTAATGTGGATATGAAGGACTTTCCTGGGGTTGCATCAAGAATGGAGTATTTAGGTAAGACTAAGAATGGGATGCCTCTGTATATGGACTATGCTCATAATCCAAAGAAAATAAAATCTTGTTTGGAGGGAGTGAAAAGCTGTTTTCCAGAGAAGAAAATATTGTTAGTATGGCAGCCGCATAGTTATGAGAGGACATATACCTTTAAAGATCAATTTGCAGAGAGTATTTCTGATTTAGATACTTTGTATATACCAAATATCTTTTCACCAGGTAGAGAGTCAGAAAGTGATAGAAAGTTGATAGATGTAGATTCTTTTGTAGATATTCTGCAAAAGAAAAATCCTGAGAAAGAAATATTAAACACTGTCTCTTTTGAAAACACTGCTGAAATGATCAATGAGAAAAGATTTGATAATACCTGGGTGGGTATACTGGCTAGTGCTGGAGATTTGAAGAAGATTCTAAATTTTATTGACCTATCAAAATGAAATATTCAGAAACAAAGAAAGCAACTATCTTAGGGATTGGTGGTGAAGGTGCTTACTACTTGGCTAAATTCTTACTCTTATTAGGTGTTCAGATAGAGGGCTTTGATATGAAAGAGAGTGAAAGGACAAAAGAATTAGAGGAATTGGGTGCAAAGATAAACTACAGAAATCCAGAGGAGGATGTTTTTGATACAGATTTTTACATTTTTTCCTCAAATATCCCATCAACCATTATGGATAATGTTTTTAATGCTAATCCGAAACTAAAAAAATATGAGGTAGGGGAGTTCTATCACAAATTAGTTAAGGAGTATGAGAATAATCTGCTTGATGAAAAGGAAAAAGATGCTTTTGTTAAATCTGATATAGCTCCATTGTTTAATATTGATCTTTGTAAAATGAGATATATCTCTGTAACAGGTACAGATGGTAAGACAACAACTTCAACAATGGTCTATCACATGTTAAGAGAGAATGGGTTTAAGCCTGCATTGATTACAACAGTAGCTGCTTTTGTAGGTAATGAGCAGATAGATACAGGTTTTCATACTACAACTCCTACAGCACAGAATATGTTTAAGTTGATAAAGAAGGCTGAAAAGAATGAATGTACACATATCATTATTGAATCAACATCTCATGGGTTAGAACAGGGTAGGTTGGCGGGTATAAAGTTTGATAATGTTGGATATACCAATATTACTACAGAGCATTTAGACTATCACAAAACTAGGGAGAGATACTTTCAGGCAAAAGCTTTGTTGATAACAGATCATCTGAAGGAGGATGGTAGTGTTACCTTGAATGAAGATGATGATTCTTTTGATAAATTAAAGAAAATTGCAAAAATACATTCTTCATACAGTATAGAGAAAAAAGCAGATATCTATGCAACAGATATTGTAGAACATGAGGATAGCATATTTCTTAAGGTAAATGGTTTGGAGTGTACACTACCTCTAATTGGATTGTTTAATGTAAGTAATTTCCTCTGTGCTTTGTCTATCTGTTCTAAAGAAGGTATTCCTTTGGAAAATTTGCTATCCAGTATAGCTAGTTTAAAGCCTGTTGTAGGAAGAATGGAAGTTCTTCAAAAAGAACCTTTTATTGTCATTGTAGATTTTGCCCATACAGCTAATTCAACCTTAAATGCTTTAAGATCAGCTAAGAAACTTGTAAAAGATGGTGGTCGATTAATTCATGTTTTCGGTTGTGCAGGACAAAGAGATCCTGGGAAGAGGGCTAAGATGGGTAAGGCATCTAATGAGTATGCAGATATTACGATTCTTACAGCAGAAGATCCAAGATTTGAGAGCCTAAAAGATATTAACGATGAGATAGAGAGGGGGTGGAAAGACGGTGGTAACAAAGAGGCCCAGATATTTAGGTTTGATGATGATACTGTTAATGTAAAGGTTAGAAGGGATGCAATACAAAAAGCTTTTGATTTAGCACAGGAAAACGATGTTATTATCATTACAGGTAAGTCTCACGAAAGTTCTTTGTGTTTTGGGAATGTAGAATACGATTGGAATGATATTGATGAAGCAACAGACCTGGTTAGTGAGTTTCCTGTTGTGGAGTAAGTCTTTGAGAGTCGTTTTACAAGTTTTTTAATCTTACTACAGGTGATAGAAGGGTTTCTTTTTATATACAAGTAGTTGTCTAATTTTGTTAAAATCCCTTATTACCAACGTAATTGTGTCCTCCTATAGCAAGATTAAAAAAGTGTGAAATCACTTGAAAAAGATATATTTGGTAGGAAGAAACTCACTAACCAGGTCTGTGTATATTTGCTATTCTCTTTTTCTTGATATATAATGCATCGCTATGGCAAAGACATGTGAACTTTGTAAAAAAACAACAATATCTGGAAACAGAATACAGCATAAACACTCTGTTGGTTGGAGATATAAAGCTCCTAAGACAAAAAGAGGTTTTAAACCTAACTTAAGGAGTGTTAGTGTTGATATAGATGGTACACCAACTAAGGTGAATGTCTGTATGAAGTGTTACAAACTACTTAGAAAAGAGCAGGAGTAGTCTTTTCTCATCTACACATATTTGTGGTAAAATCACCTAACAATTAATTGTTATACATTTTTTTTGAATGTCTTTTTTAGATTCCTTTTGGGAACTATTTACATATGACTTAGGTATTGACTTGGGTACTGCTAATACTATGGTATATATGAGAAATCATGGTGTGGTGGTATCTGAACCATCTGTTGTAGCTATTGATAAAAGATCAAAGATGGTACTTGCTGTAGGTAAGGATGCAAGGCAGATGATTGGAAGAACCCCAAGCAATATTATAGCTGTAAAGCCACTTAGAGATGGGGTGATCTCTGACTTTGATACAACTCAAGCGATGATTCATCACTTCATTACAAAATCTCATAAATATTTTTCAAAAGGTTTTAAGATTCAAAGACCAAGAGTTATTATCGGTGTACCAGCATCTGTTACAGAAGTAGAAAGACAGGCTGTAATTGATGCTGTAAAAACTGCACAAGCAAGGAAGGTATATGTGGTTGAAGAATCAATGGCTGCAGCAATTGGAGCAGGTCTTCCAATTGAAGATGCCTCGGGGAGTATGATAATTGATTTAGGTGGTGGTACTACAGATATTGCTGTCTTCTCTTTAGGAGATATTGTTGTTGGTAGAACAATGAAAACAGCAGGAGATGAAATGGATCAAGATATCGTCAACTATGTAAAGAACAAATATAATGTGTTGATAGGTGAGAGAAGTGCAGAGGATATTAAGATAATGATGGGTTCTGCAATGCCTCTTAAGAAAGAGAAAAAATATCCAGTACAAGGTAGAGATTTACTAACAGGACTTCCTAAAACAATTGAACTTAGTAGTATTGAAGTAAGAGAGGCGATTATGAATACGATTTCTCTGATAACAGAAGCAGTGAAAGATGCAATTGAAGAAACTCCTCCAGAACTACTTAAAGATTTAGTATCTTCAGGAGTATATGTTGCTGGAGGTGGTGCATTAATTAGAGGTTTAGACACATTCTGGACTCAAGAATTAGGATTACCAGTAAAGATTGTTGAAGATCCACTCTCAGCAGCAGCGAGAGGGACATCCTTGATGTTAGATCATATAGAGTTACTTGATAGAGTCCAAAAGTCTTGGGAAGAATTAGTATAATATTTGAACATATTTAAATGATAAAGAGGTTTAAGAAAGCTTTTTCTTTCTCTAGTCAACAGCTTTTCTTTCTCTTCTCTGTTTTTCTCATTCTTTTCTTTCTTCTTTTGGATTCAAAAGGTATTTTTTCTCCAGTTAGAAAAGGAATATCCTTTCTTTTTGAACCTGTTTCTGCTAGTGCTGGAAAGATAGGTGTTAGTGTAAAGGATTATACTGAGACGATTTTACAGATTTCGGAATTCAAAAAGGAGTTTAATGATATGAAGGTAGAGATATATGAGAAAGATATTAATAATGCTTACTACATATCTCTTTTAGAAGAGAAAAAAGCTTTGGAAAAACAGCTTAGTGTTGTGACAAAAGATGAAAAATTTCTCTCTGCAAAGGTTGTAGGTAAAGAGGGAATTTCATCTTTTAGAATCAATGTGGGAAGTAAAGATGGTGTGAGAGTTGGAAGTGTTGTTTCTTTTGGTAATATGCTTGTAGGAATAGTGGAAGTGGTTGATGAATATGGTTCTCTTGTTGCTCTACCATATTCTAAAAACAGTAGTTTTGAAGCCTTTATAACGCCTGTAGGAGTAGAAGGAGGTGTGGTGTCTGAGAATGTAAAAGTGTTAAGTAAAGCGGTAATTAAAGGAGTTGGTGATCATATTCAAATTGAGAATATCTCTGTAAATGCAGAAATTAAAGAAGGAGATGTTGTAGTTGTGAGTGATTCTAAAGTTGGAAGATATCTTGTTGTTGGTAAAATTACTGCTCTTTCTTCTAATCCAGCAGAGACATCGAGAAGTGCTGTTGTAATTCCGTCTGTTGAATATTCTAATTTAATGACAGTTTTTGTTAGTGTAGAGTAAGGAGGTATATATGATAATAGTGCTACAAATAATTCTTAGTATAGTCGGACTGTTCATAGCGATTTTCTTGGAGGTTCTCTTTCTTATTCTTTTGAATTTTAGAATAATTCTTCCTTTTTTCTTTCTTGCAAGGAGAAGGATAGATTGGAAATTACTTTTAGTGATTACAACGGTGATATCCTTAATACTAGATGTGGTGTTGCATTACAGATTAGGTACGAATCTTTTACTCTTTACTGTATCTACTGGTGTTTTACTTCTTCTCTCTTTCATCTTCTCTGTTGATGAAGAGGGTATTCCAATGTATGTTGCTATATTTGTTGCGTCGTTAGCTTTCTATACAGCTAGCCAACTTCTTCCTTCGCTTTTCATAACTGGAACTGTTGGTTTTCTAGATACAAAAACATTTTTCATACTTTTATTAAAAGCCATTATTACAACAGGAATTGTTTGGTTAGGGGAGGCATTAGTGTCTAGGTTTAGAGATAGGGGAAATTCTAAACAAATTAGGTTAAAATAGTCCAATGGGATTGAAGTTTTCAAAAAATATTGAGAAAGAAGTAAAGAAAAGTAAGGGTTTTGGGCTTTCTCTTAAGAAGGGGAATATTCTTAATGCTTTGAAGGAAAGTCTGCGGAGTGGAAAGGGGGATAGTTTCAATCCTGCTTGGAATCTAGTTCTTCTTTTTGTTCTTTTTCTCTCCGTGTTTTGCTTTTTAATCTTTCATATCTCTAAACTACAGGTAGTAGAAGGAGAGGTTATGTTGGAGAGATCTAGAAATAATCAGTTGAGGATTAGGGAGGATAAGGCTTTGCGAGGTGTTATCTTAGACAGGAATGGTAATCTTCTTGCGCAAAATGTATCTTCTATGAATGTATATCTGTCTGTGGAGAGATATTTAGATAAAAAGGGGTATGTTGACACAGAGTTATTGGAAGAAGCTTGTGATACCCTAGGGGGTATTGTGGGTGATTTGTGGAAAAATGAAAATCCAGGAGAAGAACATAAGTATTCATCTCTTGCGGAGAAGGTGTATTCTACATACGAGGAGAATACATACTTTACTGAAATATTGATAGCAAAGAATATCAATGATGATATGGCGATTAAGATAAAAGCTTCTGCGAATAAGCTTCCGGGTGTATATGTAGATAGTGGAAGTAAAAGGGAATATCCTCAAGGTGAGGTTTTTTCCCATATATTGGGATATACAGGTACTGTGACTGCAGAGGATCTTAAGAAATTAAAGTATGCAGACTCTACAGATACGGTTGGTAGGATTGGACTGGAGAAACAATACGATGAAGAGCTAATCGGTGATGATGGAGAAATAGCATGGGAAGTAGATTCACTAGGTAGAACAGTTGAGAAAGAAGGGTATACCATCAAAGAGTCTGTAGCTGGTAAGAACCTTTATCTCACAATAGATATGGATACTCAAAAGAAGCTCTACGAGTTAATGGAGAAAGCAGTTGTTGACTACAAAGCTATTGGTGGAGCAGCTATAATTGAAGATGTAAATACAGGAGAACTTTTAGCATTGGTAGCTAACCCAGGGTATGATAACAATCTTTTTGTTGGAGGAATATCTCAAAATCAGTACAATGAGCTTCTAAACAATCCAAGAAATCCATTACTGAACAGATCAATCGCTGCACAGATGCCTCCGGGTTCAACTTTCAAAACAATAGTGGCAGCAGGG
>Ga0208459_1004628_pt1 | contig 10113 bp, 7 predicted proteins | sample AD_UKC087_MetaG_FD_184433 | JGI IMG/M metagenome (GOLD analysis project Ga0208459, IMG submission 184433) | Active sludge microbial communities of municipal wastewater-treating anaerobic digesters from USA - AD_UKC087_MetaG (SPAdes) (version 2) | ecosystem: Engineered > Bioreactor > Anaerobic >... | reverse complement strand
CTGAGCGCAGCGAAGGCCTGCCCTGACCCCGACCCTGATCCAGTCCCTGTCCCTGACCCCTGCCCTGAGCCTGTCGAAGGACTGATTCTGACCCTGTCGCAGAAGGGCGAATGTGATTCGCCCCTACGCCAGACCCAGACCCTGATCCTGATCCTGATCCTGTCCCTGACCCCTGCCCTGAGCCTGTCGAAGGGCTGATTCTGACCCTGTCGCAGAAGGGCGAACCGCCTTCGCCAAGGCTACGGCGTGTCAGGGATGTGATTCGCCCCTACGCCAGACCCTGTCCCAGGCCCCTCGTCCATCGAGGGGCCTTCCATCCAAAGCCCACGGCGCGAGCCGTGGGATCCAGGCGCCCCCAACGATACAGGCCCGAGCGCAGCGAGGCCCTGACACGCCCTTGTAGGGGCGAATTACATTCGCCCATGGCGGAGGCGGTACGTCCATACAGAGCCCAGGGCGCCAGCCCTGGGACGGGTGCCCAATATCCGCAATGGTTGGGGTAATTGGATATGCGCCCATGAACCCAGGGCCTCGGCGGCGCCGATGGCGCCGGAAACCCAGGGCCTCGGCCGCGCCGATGGCGCCGGCCTCGTGCCTGGGCTCTGAATGAACGGGCGGCCCTGCGGGCCGGCCTGAGGAAGGGCGAATGTGATTCGCCCCTACGTCTGCCCCTGACCCTGTCCCTGACCCTGTCGCAGAAGGGCGAATTGTCATTCGCCCCTACGGGGATGCTTTTTCGGTGTTCTTCTTGTCGATCTTGGCCATCAGGCCGTCAAAGCCCTCGGTTTCCCAGATCTTGTTGAACTGGCGGCGGTAGTTCTTCATCATACTGACGTCGTCGATTATCACGTCGAACGCCATCCACTTGCCCTTGACCTGATGAAAAGAGTAATTGACCGCGGCCTCGGATTTGCCGGCTTTAACCTTTGATTTAACGATCACGCTGCCATCCGCGGCCTTGTCCACGGCGGGGTCGATCTCAAGCGTGAACTGCGCCGACGGATCGAACTTCTTGATATAGCTGCGCTGAATCATCTGCTTGAAGCCCGCCACGAAACGCTGGCGATCCTTCGGTTTGAGCTTGTTCCAGTTGTCACCAAGGGTTCGCTTTGACAGTTCCTCGTAGTCCACGAACGTGTCCAGTTCCTTGCGCACGGCGTCGTCGAACGATTTCCTGTCCAGGTTCTTCGAGACGAGGGTCTTGATTCCGTCGTATTTGTCACGGATCACGTCCAGAGGGGCTGCCGCGGCGGTGGCCGCTGTCAGTATGGCGAGCAGGAATACTGCGGCGGGTATCTTCTTCAATTCGGTCCTCCACACGAATGGACGCCGCCCGAAACGACGGGCGGGACGCTCGTAATGATAAACATTCCGGGTTCAGTTAGCCATTTCGATGGACGTAAGATCGATCAGGGTGACGCCGGTGGCGCGTTCCAGCGACGCAACCGACACGTTGTAGTCGTAGACCGCCTGGTAGTAAGCGAGCTGCGCCAGGAAGAACTGGGTCAGGCCGTCGATGACCTCCTGAAGCGTCGCCATGCCGTTTTCAAACAGGTCCAGCTTCGCGATCACCCATCCGCGGGCGGATTTCAGGGTGGCCTCCCTGACATTGACCATTGTGCGCGCGTCGCTCATCTCAAGGAACAGTTTCTCGATCTCAAGCCGGATCGACGCCTCGGCTCCGTCCAGTTCCATCTGAAGGGCCGTCTTCTGAGCCCGTGTCTTCTTCAACTGGCCCAGTTTCGCGCCTACGTTCAGGTCAAACCTGATGGCCAGACCAGCCCCGAACCCCAGGGTGTTGAACGGGTCGTAATATGGAAACGTCATGTCATCCGCCACGTTCGAGTAGGCGTACTCGAATTCGGCGAACAGCACGAAGTCCGGGAAGAAGTTCCTGAATCTGGCCTCGGCTTCCGCCTCGCGGGCCTGGATGCCGCTTCGCAGGGCCACCAGTTCGGCGCGATTATCAAGGGCCGCCTCGACAGCGGACTCCAGGTCAAGGTCGATCAACGGAGTGATCGGGGTCAGTTCTTCCGGCGTGGCGATCGAAATACCGGCCAGCGGATCCATCCCGGCCAGCCTGGCCATCTGCCCGACAGCCAGTTCCCGCATCCGGTTCGCCCGCAGTTCCTGCTCGATTATCTGTGCCTCGTATACATTCACCTTCATCTGGTCGACCGGATCCCACGATGGATCGTCGTCGGCCTCCATCTGTTTCAGGTGGTCCCTTGCAGTGTTGAAGTAACCGCGCCCTTCGCCGAGCACGCCGGACAGACGCCTTGTAAGGCCGAGTCCGAAATAGCCTTTCAGCACCTCCAGGCGGACGTCGGCGCGGACCATCTGCTCGAGACCGCGGCTGACTTCAACGCCGAGCTTGCGCGCGCGGTTCAGCCACGTGATCTTGCCGCTGGTGTAAATCGGCTGGATCAGTTTGACACCGATCTTGGTCCAGATCCCCCACTCACCGAGATCGCCGAGGTCGTTCGAATAGACGCTTGTGAAAGGTGCGTCGGGGTCGGGCACGTGATGGCCCGTCATCGGCGCAAGCAGGAACTGGAATTCAACGCGCGGATGGTATTCGGCGCGGGCGGTCTCAAGCTCGGCCTCGGCTTCGGCAATGCCCTGCCTGGCCTTCAGTATCCGTGGGTTCTGTTCCATCGCAAGATCAAGGACTTCGGCCAGGGTCATGCTGGTGGCGGTGGGCACGGCCGCCGGCTCGGCTTGTTGAGCCGACGCCACCGCGTGAAAACCCGACGTCAGGGCCAGGATCAACCCGGCGACCGCGATGAGCCTTAACGGCGTCGATATGCGAACGGGGGTCATATTCCCCTCGAGTGGCTGAAATCGTCCTTTTTGGGCAGCATCTTCTTGATCAGGTTGAACGCCATGCCTGCAACCGCGAAAGCGCCCTCGAATCCCATCGTTCCAGCCGTGGCATCTCCGAGGTTGAAGATGTTTCTCCAGGGAGTCCTGACAGGCTGGCCGATCATGCCGAACGTCCTGGGGTACATCCTGGTGCACGCGGGGATCATGCCCGCGGCGTCCGGAACCGACCGGCCGGTCTTTTCACTGATCCTTGTAGCCGCGAGTGACGTCGTTATCAGGTGACGGTCCAGAAATGGCATGAAGGCGCGCACTTTCTCAATCATCTGTTCGCCGAACGCCTCGATCGAGCCGGCGCCCTCGTCCAGAAGTGATGCCGGGATCATGCCCGACACGGACAGAGTCGTGCGTTCCGGATCCATCATGTCGGCCGGCTCCATGGCAGGATCGACCTGGAGAGTCAGGCAGTTGGTGCCTTCCATCGGGCTTGTCGGATCGTCGACAAGAAACACCGTCCGTGCCATGCCGGTCGGGATGCCCCTTCTTGCCATGCCGATGTTCATCGTGACCAGGAAGTGAGAAGGCGCGTAGTTATGGATGCGCTGCATCTGCCGCTTCCTGACGACCTTCTCCGGGAGCATGCGGGCGATTTCGGCAAGGTCCGTGCCCGCGACAAGCAGCGAAGTGCCCACCGCCTCGTTTCGACCGCGAACGTCGATCGAATGGACGCGCCCCCGGCTGAAATCGAACTGGTCGGCGAATTCCGCCATCCTGACGGTGCCGGAGTTTCCTTCGATCCTGCTGACAAACAGGTTCTTCAGGGAATCAAGCCCCCACTCGACGTTGTAAAGGCCGCGTAACAGGTGGTTCGTGGTCCTGGAGAAGGTCAGAGGGTATTTCCACGCGTCCGGGCACAGGTTCAGAACTGACACCGGCGCCGCGATCATGGCGCGCGCGGCAGGGTTCGTGTCAAAGTCCGCCAGAGCGTCGCCAGGAGGTACGGCGGCCCCGATTGCGCGCCTGATCGAACTCCACCTGAAGTATTCCATGATGCCGGCGGGCGGGATGTTCGGGAATGTCTTCATCAACGGTTCGAGTCGCTGCTCAAGTTCCGCCTGATCCTGGAAGTACCGGGAGAAAAGGCCGATTTGACCCGGGAATTCCCGTTCGATTTCCTCTTCGATGATCCCCCTGACGTGCGACAGTTCTATCCGTCTTTCCGGCAGCACAACGTCGCAGACCGGATCGAACGGGTGCGGCATGTTGCGCATCTCAGGCAGCAGGGCCAGGTCGCGGAAGACCTCCCGGATGTTGTGGGCCTCGGAGAAACCATAAAGAAGATTTGGTCTGCGCACGAACCTGAAGCCGTCCATTTCGTAGGTATTCGGCCTGCCGCCGTGGCCCAGCACCAGAACCCGGTAGCCGTTCTTGGCCGCCAGCGCCCCGAAAATCAGCGCCGGTAGATCGTTACCTACGATCACGACGTCGTAGGAACTCTTCAACTCAGCCATGGGGCCCCCTTTGTCAAGTCCTGCGGACGGTGCGCCCGCCGTCCAGGATCACCCGGCCACTGAGAACATCGTCGAGTGCCTGGGGATACAGAGCGTTTTCATGTTCAAGGATGCGCGCGGAAAGAGAATCCTCGTCGTCACCGTCAAGGACGGGAACAGCGCGCTGGGCGATGATGGCGCCGGTGTCCGTGCCCTCGTCCACGAAATGAACCGTGCAGCCGGTGATTTTGACGCCGTAATCGAGCGCCTGGCGTTGCGAGTGGATACCCGGGAATGCCGGCAGCAGGGCTGGATGGATGTTGATCACGTGACCCTTGAACGGGTTAAGGAATTCAGGTGTCAGAAGCCGCATGAAACCGGCCAGCGCAACGTATTCGACGCCTCTGGATCTCAGTTCCCGGACCAGTTCGCGGTCGTATTCCTCACGGGTCGGGTAGTCCCGGTGCGACAGGACGACCGTCGGGATTCCCGCCGCGCGCGCAAAAGCGAGGCCGGCCGCTTCGGGCTTGTTGGAAAGAACCACTCTGACGTCGGCGCAGAGTTCACCACGTGCCGCGGCCTTGATCAGGGCGGTCATATTCGTGCCGCGTCCGGAAATCAAAATCGCGATGGGAACCATTTTGCGGCCTTCGGTCGCGTTCACTTCAGCACCACCTCGTTGTTCCCGGAGGCCAGCCGTCCCAGAATGAACGGTCGCCTTCCAACGCCTTCAAGTGCCGCCATCGCCGCGTCCACGCGGTCCGGTTTCATCGCGATGATCAGTCCGACGCCCATGTTGAACACGCGCATCATCTCGTCGTCGTCCACCTCGAAACCGGTTCCGAGGCCCTGAAGGAACGGGAACACCGGATTCGGCGGAACGGCCGCCATGTGAACCTCGGCGCACACTCCCTGCGGAAGAACGCGGGGCAGGTTGCCAACGATCCCGCCGCCGGTGATGTGTGCCATTGCCGCAGGCCGGGGCCCGGACATCAGGGCCTTGACCGCATCGGCATATATGTATGTCGGCGTCAGCAGAACCTCGCCGAGAGGTCTGTCGAATCCGTCATAAGTTTTTGATATATCGAGGTTTCTCGCGTCAAGGATCCGGCGGACCAGAGAATACCCGTTTGAGTGGACGCCCGAACTTGGCAGGCCGATCAGGATGTCGCCGGGCGCGCACTCCCGACCGTTGATCAGGTCGGGCTCGTCGACCACTCCGACCGCAAAACCGGCCAGGTCGTACTCGCCATCCTTGTAGAAGCCGGGAAGCTCGGCCGTCTCGCCGCCGACCAGTGAACAGCCGGCCTGTCGACACCCCTCGACGATTCCTTCGATGACCTTCAGCGACACGCCCATTTCAAGGTGCCCGCTGGCGATGTAATCAAGGAAAAAGAGGGGGCGCGCGCCCGTTGTGAGGACGTCGTTCACACACATCGCGACCAGGTCGATTCCGATCGTGTTGTGAATCCCCGTCATGAAGGCGAGCTTCAGCTTGGTGCCGACGCCGTCGGTACCCGAGATCAGCATCGGACGCTTCATTCCCGTCATGTCCGGCGCCACGGCCGCGGCGAATCCGCCCACTCCCGACACCACCTCTGGCGTCAGGGTGGACTTGACCATGCGACCGATATGGGACGCGAACTCGTCACCGACGTCTATGTCGACGCCAGCCTGCTTGTAGGTTAGTTTCTGGTTGTTCATTGTTGACTTTTTTCGCTCCAGGACAGCGGCTGGAAGAATAGCCTGTCACGCGGGGCCAGTCAATCGAACCCGCAACCGCGGGCGGCCTCCGGAGGCTGTCATTCATGCGCCTGATGGCAATCGACGTTCTTCGGGGTATTATTATCCGTCTGCAAGGGGCGGTGCATGTCGCGGGCGCCAGATGAAAAGGGTCGCAGGGCGGGCGAACTGAATCAGTTTGGCTGCTCCATGACCGGATATTCGTTTCAGGTGATGGACCTTGCCGGGCCCGGGCTTGCCGTGGTCGTCTTCGGCGAGCGTGATTGCGCCAGCGCCTTCCCGCGCGTGTCGGCCGAGTTCGCAGGGCATACCCGCTGGAACGTCTACACGGTTGCCCTTGGTGAGAACGACGTGGTGGCCGGGCTGGCCGAGCAGCGCCTTCGCGAGTGCCTGACGGCGGTGGCTGCCAGGATGACCGATGTCGGGGATGCTTGGCCGCCGGTCATCGAGGGCCATTCACTGGTCAGGCAGCCAATCGACAGGGATGGGGTTCCGGTCATACTGGTGCTGTCAACCTGTCTTTCCGAGATGACCGGCGCGGACCCGGCCCCGATCTGCCGCGAGGTGTCGGACGCGACCGGAGTGAAGGTGATCCCCGTGGCCACCGGCGGCCTTCGATTGCGAAATCAGGCCGAGGTCGTCGATACGGTTGGAGCGGTGCTGATCGACGCGATCGGCGATCGCGGCGACGCGGATCCGCGGGCGGTCAATCTGGTCGGGTATCAGACGGACGCCGCCAACGACGTGGCATCGTCTGACGTGATGTTCAGAGCCGAGGCCGCCGCCATCATCAAGGCGATGGGCGGTCGGATGAACAGTGCGCTCCCCGCCGGCGCCGTGGCCGCGGATTGGCGCAGGTTGCCGCTTGGCGGTCTGACCTTCGTCTCGGACTCCTCGATAATGCGTCAGGTGTCCGCCGCGCTCGAATCGCGGGGCGGCAGGGTGATCGAACTCCTTCAGCCGCGCGGGCTGGCCGCGACTGATTCCTTCTACAAGGGTATCGCGGCAGCTATCGGAACCGATCCCGCGCCGATCCTTGATTCGTGGCCACAGCGTCGGGAAGCGGTTCAGGCGATTGCCGAGGCGCGCGCGCGTTTCGCCGGCATGCGACTGGCCTACGGAATCGGGACCATACACAACTTCAGGCCGGATGTTCTTGCCATGGAGGGTCTGGCCAACCTGCCGTTCTTCCTGGAACTGGGATTTGACGTCGAGGTCGTAATCCAGGAACGCGACTATCCCGAGGTCCACCAGCGGATCCGGCGCAACCTGGACGCTCTTGGAGTGACAGTTCCATACAGACTGTATTATGAACCGGCGGTTCTTGAGCCTGCCATCCGGGACGGGCGGTTCGACTGCGCCTATGTGGCCGATTTCATGAGGGATCAGGTGATGCGTGCCGGAATCCCGATGCTCAGGTTCGGGGACATGAGTTCCGGTTACGGTTTCGCCGGCAGGTACGTGAGGCAGATTTCCAGGACCCTGGGCGGGTTGTTTGACAGACGTTACGCCAGGTATGTCCGGGGAGCGGATTCGTCAGCCGAAAAAGGCCGCGGGGGACATCGATGAGCGTGGTTGACACGACAGTTGAACCGCCGTCCGGGATTGGTCGGTTCGAACTGCGGGATTCTGACGCCGGTGACCTGCTCGGCATCTTCATGGGTGTCCATGCCCTTCCCGGCGCGATCATGCTTCTCCACACCACTGTAGGATGCAAGTTCAAGACGCAGCTTCAGATTTCTGATCATGACTGGGGCCGTGAGTCGCACAACCAGCGCCTGTGGACCGGGGTGGACGACGCCAGGATCATTCAGGGTTCGGGCCGTCGTCTGGTTGAATTCGCGACCACATGGTACGAGCGGCGTCGCCCCGAACTGTTCGTCGTGACCACCAACGCCTCGGTAGAGTTGTCCGCTTTCGACGTGGCTTCCGCGGTCGACGAACTGCGGATGAGACTCCCGATTCCCGTGCTGTACCTGAAGGCTCCGGGACACGAAGGGTCGCTGTACTCAGGGTACCGGCGATGGCTTCGCGCGCTGATGCCGCTGCTCGACCCGGCGGATGGCGGTGATGGCGCGGCGCGATCAGTGGCGATAGGCGGATACATGATGGATCGGTTCGAGATGGATCACGCGGCGAACGTGAACGAACTGCGTCGGATGTTGACCGCATGCGGCCTCGACTGCCGCGGAGCGCTGCTGGACGGGAGTCCGTGGACCAGGCTCAGGACCGCGGGCCGTGCCCGTAACTTCATCTGGCTGCCGGACGGACATGGTGTGGCGGAAGACGCCGGTGACGGCAGAAAGCACATCGAGACGGACCTGCCGCTGGGGCTTAACGGCACAACGGTGTTTCTGGAAAGACTCGGGAAGGACCTCGGACTCCAGTCGGACATTATCGAGTCGTTCCGGGACCGCGAACTGACCAGGGCCGTTCCCTTGATCAACCGTGCGCTTCCCGTTATGTCCGGCGCGCGGGTGGCGGTCTTCCAGCCGACAGCACTGGCCGCGGCACTGACCGCGTTCCTGGTCGAACTCGGCTGCGAGGTTCCTCTGGTGTGTCTGACTGACGCCACGGATGCGTCTGTCGGGAAGTTTTTTGATGCCTGCGGGCGGCTTGGCACGGCTTTCGACGACGAATCGCAGCCGGAAAAGGCTTGTCTGGCACACAGGCCGCGCGTGCTGGCCGGACTGTCCCGGAACGAGCAGTACCTTGGATTCGTCCAGGAGTGCGAGCGCGAGTTCATCGGGCTGGTCGTCGGGACGTCTCATCAGAAGGCGCTGCTTCGCCGCAGCGACGTGCGCGTGATTGAAATGGGGTTCCCCTGCGCTTCGAAGCACTGGCTGTATCCGACTCCGTCACTCGGCTACAACGGTGCCGTGGCCCTGGTTCAGCGGCTTGTCGACGCGATTATGGGTGTATTTTAGGCGGCCCGCAGGTGGAAAAAAAAACGGTCGAAAACATTGTGAATCCTTCCTGTCTGCGGGCAGGAAACCGAAACGGCTTGTGCAGAAAGCCCAGGTTAGTGCTTATAATGTGGTGTCCGGTTTTCCGGTCATGATGTCGCGCAGTGGATTGGTTGATGGCTGATGACAATAGAACCGACGTGATCACCGGCGCGCGCAGGTTCTTCGGCGCTGCCGGGAACCGTGGCGAATCGGGCGATAAAAGCGCGCAGGGTACGGACAGGACGCCACCTCCCGCACCGATCAGACCTACGGGCAGAATCGGATCGTCAGGCGTCGACTCCATATTCAGCGACGGCCCCGCCACCCGGCAGGTGCCTCGTCAGCGTCCTCCCGAGGCCGCGGACCCGACGATGTCCTCGACCAGTTCGACCACGGCCAGGGCGCCGACATCGCCCGCGGGTGAGGACCGGCTCGAAGGCATCGTTCTTTCGGATGACTTCCTGATTACGAAAATGGTTGGTTTCGGTGGGTATGGCCGGGTCTATCAGGCTGAACAGCTTTCCGTGGGAAAGCGTTCGGTCGCGATCAAGGTCCTTCACGCGATGCACCGGGATCGGCCTCAGACGGTTGCCGCATTCAAGCGCGAGGTTTCCTATCTTTCGATGTTGCGCGCGCCGTGTTTTCCCCGGGTGATTCGCACCGGCCTGACCCCGGATCAGCTTCCATATTTCGCGATGGAATTCATTTCGGGCAAGGCGCTGGACGGAATCGTCAAACACCAGGGCCCGCTGGACATCAGCCGCGCGACCTTCGTGATGGACAAGGTGTGTGAAGGGCTGGTCGAGATGCACCGCAAGGACATCATCCACCGCGACATAAAACCGGGCAACGTCATCATCGAGGAAGGTCCGGCCAAGGCCTGGTCGGTCTGGATGCTCGATCTGGGTTGCGCCAAGCCTGCGTACGAGCCTGACACTCCGATCAAGAACTCCGACTCGTTTTCGTTCGGCAGCCCGCCATACATGGCCCCGGAAACCTTGATCACAGGCGTCACGAACGAGCAGACCGACGTCTATTCACTGGGTGCCATGGCATACGAGATCTTCACCGGCATTCGCGCGGTGCACCTGAAGGACACGACCGCGGAC
>Ga0208459_1004627_pt1 | contig 10113 bp, 8 predicted proteins | sample AD_UKC087_MetaG_FD_184433 | JGI IMG/M metagenome (GOLD analysis project Ga0208459, IMG submission 184433) | Active sludge microbial communities of municipal wastewater-treating anaerobic digesters from USA - AD_UKC087_MetaG (SPAdes) (version 2) | ecosystem: Engineered > Bioreactor > Anaerobic >... | reverse complement strand
CGAAGGATGGATGGAAGAGAAGATGTCGAAGGTGCTTGGTAATGGATGAGAAATATACCGATATTGGAGCCACTACTCCTGAGGCAATGGATATAAGCAGAAGGAGCAGGAAGATCATCTCGGAGATCGTGGGAGATAGAACGCCAGAAGACAGAATCAGACAGAGATGCGCAATAGCCACTGGAGACCCCAACGTGGCTGAGATCATGAGGTTCGTGAAGGATCCCATAAATGCAGGGCTAATGGCCCTTGACGAAAAGGCCAGGATATTTGTCGATATCAATATGGTAAAGGAAGGAGTGGTCAAGAAAGGCCATCTATGTTCCATTACAACCATGATTGGAAAGGGCGATGATCTGGCCGAAAAAGATGGAATTACCAGGACTTCGGCAGGCGTTCTGGCATTTCAAAGCGAGTTATCTGGAGGCATCGTGATGATAGGCAATGCGCCATCAGCACTTCTGACTCTCTGCGACCTCATAGCCTCTGGGATTGTCAAGCCGGCCCTGGTCATCGGCACGCCAGTCGGCTTTGTGAACGCAGCAGCAAGCAAAGAACGTCTCAGGAGTCTGGACGTGCCGTCCATATCGATCGTGGGCACGCGCGGGGGAACGCCTATTGCAGTAGCAGCTATGAATGAGATGATCAATATGTATGATAGATCATGAGAATTGCGATCCTTTACCTCCTTTTTCCTTTCAAAAAATCGATCGGCGCCCCTTCACAAATAAACTCGGACGCCGTCGATATTTCCCGATCTTTTACAGCCCACCGCTCCTCGAAACGATTTTCTCTACTGGACCAGGCTGAGGTATCACTTCAGGTATTATTCGCTCAAATGGAACCTCATACAAAGGCTTCTTGAATTTCGATCCCGTCTGAGATGACAGGCACTGATGGAAGACATTGTTCCTGTTCAGCCCCGCCTCCAGCATCTGCGGCATGTTGTCCCCCCTCAGGCGTGTGACATCGTTATCCCAGGCATACAGGTATGCTTCGCCAAAGCTGATCCTTCCATCGCCGTCCTCATCCGCAGAGGGCTCGCTGAAAGCCATGATATAGCCGTAGATCGATTCGCTGCCGCTGTCGGATGGATTGGGATCATCGGGTCCGTCTACGTCCGGATAGGATGAAGAATCTGTCGAGGCCGATGTGAATATCACGCGGTTGGTCTCTCCATCTGCTGTCAGGTCGCTTTCCGCGGGCACGAATGTTCCATCGCTGTATTTGCCGATCAGGCTGCCGCTATGGCATGCTTCAACGATTATCGCCATCTCCTTGCAGGTGATGCCGTCCAGCCAGTTGTCCAGATCGCCTGCATAGATCGTTCCGCGGGCACGAATGTTCCATCGCTGTATTTGCCGATCAGGCTGCCGCTATGGCATGCTTCAACGATTATCGCCATCTCCTTGCAGGTGATGCCGTCCAGCCAGTTGTCCAGATCGCCTGCATATATCGTTCCGCCAGAAGTGCCGGTGGAGCAAACCAGGCCGTCAACTCCGCCATGAGAGCTGTAGAAGAACAGTACCTTATCGTTGACGCCAGACTTGGCTGCAACCTCGTTTATGGCCCATTGCACATTCTCAATCGTATTTAGCGCATCTACGCCCGTATGGCCTGTATGGGGGCTCAGGAAGTAGATATGGCTGTCGTCGATCCCCAGGCTCCTGAGAATGTTGTATATGCCCTCGGTATCTTCGTCAAAGGTATCCGGAAGATCATTGAATCCGCACACGATTACCGCCCAGGCGTCACACTGCGAGGCAACTGCCAAGAGACCTGAATCAATCATCCTCATGTCGGAGATTGCAGCCGTTAGGCGTGACGGCTCCTTATAAAAAGTGATGAGCGATGGATCGGCCCTGATGGACTCCTTGTCGAAGATCTGGCGAGAATCAACCTTAGGCCACCATTCCGTCTCTATGACCTGCTGATCTCTTGTAACCGCATCCACCACTACCAGCTTAACGGGATGGGCAAAATGCGCTCCTGGCATCTCGTCGATCATAAAGAGCCAGCTTGGGTTCTGGCTGACGATTGCAGCCGAAGGCCGGCCAAAAGTCTCAAAAGCCGGCTCTATCAGAGTACCCTGAGGCAGAATCTCGCTATACTGAAGCACCTTCAATCCATCTTGCTGGTCGGCGTTAGCCCAAAGAGGATTGACAATGGAATTCTGTACCAGATTGGCGGCATCTGCCTTATTTAAAAGCGCCTGCGAGCCCCCGAATGCTGGTAGCACAGCATCTGTTGCAGCGGGCTGTGCCATAGAGAGAAGCTCTGAGCTTTTATTTGCCATTGAGATCATTTCGGGCTTTTGCAATACAGGACTTATCCGCAAATTTTCGGCTGCCATTGCCCCGATTCCCGGAAACAACGGTATCAATAGCAGCGCTCCCACCATTAAAGCAGCAGCTAACCTTATAACTGACGATTTTTCCACCTAAGACATCCTCCTGCGGTAATATAACGATACAATAGGTTATCTTTCGAACACTATCATGCTAGGGTCCTGCCTTTTGGCAGTGCTGTCAAAGACCGGCACCTCAATGACTGGCCACCATTCTGCATCCATGCTCTTGATCTCTCCACTGACAGCATCCAGCAGCGTAATTATCGCCGGATGGGCAAAATGAGCACCAGGGGAAAGATCAATGAAGAACAGCCAGCTTTGGCGTTCACAGGCCAAATATTCAGACGCCCGGCGCTCATCAGTGACCGCTTGTCTTACCTTCGATCCAGCATCAATCAGGGCTGGGTACTGATGCACGCGAAAACTACTGTCATTGATATCCGCAGCGACTGTGGCAATTATCCTCTGCGCGGCATCCTCCTTGGTTATCAATACCTGGCTTGAAGAGCCATTAGCTGAATCGGATGCCTGAACAGAATTCGCCAAAATGAGAAAAAATGCTGTTAACCCAATGGCACAAAGCGCTAACAAATGCCGGTGATAACCGACTTTTTTGACAGGCATGCCCAATCCTCAGGCCAGAATGCTTGCTGCTAGGATAAATATCTTCCTGATAGTTCATTATAATACATTATCCTGAATCTATAGTTAATATTTTATCTGGATTTGCCGTCAAACCCCATCACGGAATTGATTATGCTCTCAGTCAGATAGACCGCTCCTCTAAATCCAGCATAAGGAGCATAGTCGCACATGCAAACCTGATCGAATACCGGGTAGACGAACCTCATGAGAGGAATTCCAAGATCTCTGGCCAGGCCGCGCTCGAAGCTGCTCCCAAAGAGCATCATGGTATTGGAACTTCTTACATTTTCTTCAAATGATGAGCGATCTTCCTCAGAACAAGATTTAACCTCTATCTCAAATCCCAGCTCTCTTTCCAGGAAGTCGGCCATGGGATTGCAGCGAAAATCGCCAGTAACCGATACACTAGTGCCGTACATTTCATGCAGATAGAGGTATGTCCTTTCAAATGGCTCCAAATCAAGACATTTTTCCCCGCTGTCTTCCACGTCCAGATTCCCGCATAACGCCTCCGCAAACTTCATAGATCCCTCAAGGCCGTAGGGATAATCGACCTCAATATAGGGTACGCCGAATTCGTTTTTCATATATTTTGCCAATTTTGCTCCCTGCCCCATCACTACGTTCAGCTCCGCAGCAGGAGCCGCACAAAACTCTTCGAGGCTGCACATCGATATCGTGCTGTTCACGCTGATGCCCAGAGCTTCTATGATCCTCTTTATCTCCTTCAAATCCGCATGGACCTTGAAATCATCGGGGCAAAGGCCGATCAGGTTGATTGAACGCTTTTTAACATCGCGTTCTTTCATCAAAGATCCGAGCTTTGCAAGGGCATCCTCGTACCCGTCTCTCATGGACCCTTTGTAGCCTGCTGCCTCCATCCATAGCACATCCTTTTTCAGCGAGAGAGAATCGATCACTGACTGAATGTCGTCCCCGATTATGGAAGGAACGTCCCCAGATATGACCACCAGCAGCGGCGCGTCGTAAGTCTTGTCTGCAAGCCTCAGGGCTCTTTTCAGGGCCTCTTCTCCACCAAAGACTATCTCCCGCTCATGTACAACGGTGCAGGCATGTCTGATGTCTGGCTGCGAAGAAATGTTATTGAACATGCCCACCCCCCAGTTGCATCCCACAGGGACGTGGTTAAGCACCACGGCATCGGTTATTCCAGAGCAGGCCCGAAAGGCTCCAAAGAATCTCCCGCCCTCCATGCTAGCAGCCTCCAGAGGGGGTTGCCCTCCATATGCCGTGCCACATGCTTATGGAGGACGAGATTCTCGGATCATCGAGCATTGGATAATAGGGTGAATTGTATTTGAGCCTGGAGACAATCAGGCGGCGATCCTTTATTTGCGGCCTATTTATTTTCTGGACCAAATGACTTCCGAGCTCGACGATAATGCTGAAGCTGGTTCTATAGAGCAAATTGCACAGCAAAGACGTGTCCAATACGGGTATTTCACTGACTTTTTCATGAATGGGGGATGTTATGAACTCGCCCAATATGTAGTTCACTTCCTTAGACACCTTATGTAACTCCTCTGCAGAAGGATCGATCAATACCTGAAAATCTGGGGTCATTTCATCAAATATGCCGTACATGTTCTTCATCATCATATCTCGAGTCTCTTGAGATACCTTCAGGCGGTTGAGCACAAGAGAATCAATGCAAATATATTTAATAGGAAGCATGAGATCGTTAAGGTAGACCTTCATGCGATGGGGATTAAATATCAAATTCTGGGATAAGATGGCGAAGCTGTGTCCGGAAAGAGTTTGTCGAATTTTGGCCAGATCTTCTGCAGCTCTCTTCTTTTCTACATCGATTACAGCTTCAGCCTCGCCATCCAGGCCAAGTCTTGACCCCACATCCTGCAAGAATCTCGCAGTGCCATCAATTCCGGAGTTATGGGGCCACTTCTTTATGTGATCTGTGCCAAATTTATCCTTCATATGGGCTGCCCACTTATCGGTTCGGGATCTTGCTATGTTCAGCCGGGCGGCAGGAGCCTGCCTTATTCTCTCGACTGTTGTGGTGGGAAGAACCGCATTTATGCTGACTCCCATCTGGCCCAAAATGCGACCGACCTCTTGCAGCTCAAGGTTGAAGCCATAGGTGTATCTTCCATTCGATTCCAGGTTAACCGAATTCTCGATTACATCCTGCTCTTCCATCAGCTGCTCAGCGAGAGCTGCTAGCATATCCACCTGACCGCAGCCCTTGAAATCAAATTGCTGGGAAGTGTTTTTCCATGAAGTAGCTACATACTGCATTATAGAGTCGATGGAATCGTGGTCTCTATGGGCAAAACCCTCTGAGGGTACGAAAACCAGGTCACAGGGAATATCATCTTTGACATCTTTGATAATGCTTAGCACATCTTCTCCCATCAATCCCGATATGCAGGTGGGAAGAACGGCTATCAACTCAGGACGTGATCGATTGTAGGCATCGTATATGCCACGTCTAAGCTTCTCTTCTCCTCCATAGATGATGTCCTCCTCCACCAGGTTGGTGCAGGCTATAGTATAAACAGGGGAATAGAGCTTGCGTGGGCTCAGACGCTGGTGAAAGGCACATCCTCTAACTCCGTGTATTAGGGGAAGCGCTCCCTCTATCTCCGAGACAACATAGACGGAGCCGGATAATTTGCAGTCGATTCCGTGGTAGTGAGCTAACCTGGATATGCATCCATGGATGTCCAGGAAGGTCCTATCTGACAAGAGATTGTGCTGTATGTCATTATATTCGCCGTTTCGCCTAGGTGCATCATTTTGCCGAGATCCGTCATCTTCAGCTTCGCTAGATATGCTTAAATCAGCCTGTTCCATTAAATCACCATGAAAGACGCCGCTTGATCGTTTGCTTCTAAAAGGTGTGGAAAGGGGCATTTCACTGCCCTTTTCTACAGCCTGGATTCATCCGGATATGCAAATGTGCCCTGCCTGTACACATCGAAGTCCAGTCCCGGGCAGTATTTATCAATGAACTCCTGATGTATTGCCAAAGTGTCTAAATCCTCAAACAGCTCCGGATGCAACCACTTGGCCATGTACGCCACAGCTATCGGATGATCGAAACCATAGAAAAGCCCTTCGTCGATGATGTAAACCCTGCCTTCCTTGACGGCAGTAACGTCGGCAAGCTCGGGCCGGTTCAAAATTTCGTCTCTGGCGTCCCTCATGACCGAGAAGTTATCCGCAGGATACCCGACACCGTCTCTTAAATGCTTAATTATGATATCAGGATTCCTCTCAATCACCGATTCGGCGTCAGCCTCTAGATAGCTGGGCGAATCCTGAAATATATTCCTTCCTCCTGCTATCTCAAGGAATGTTTGAACTCCGGATCCATTGCCGCTTGTTTTATACTTCCCAGATGATGATTCCACATACACCTTGGGCTTTTCTTCATCGGATAGAGCTTCCGTTTGATCCTCAATGGTTTTAATATATTTGTTCTCAAAGTTGTCCAGATACTCTTCTGCAACATCCCTGCTGTTTAGTATATAGCCGAGCTTTATCGTTTCCTCAGCAAAGGAAAAGGGCGTCTTGGATGTGAAATCAAGTCCCACGATCGAGATGTCGGGAAGCTCATCGTAAAGCTCCTTGGTCCATGAGGTTGCGCCCAATAGCAGGTCCGGCTGGAATTTCAATATCGCCTCTGCATTTGGAGGATAGCCGCCTATAGAAGGTAGTTCGGCTGCTTGGGGGAAGTATAATCCCTTCTCCTTGGCGTTGTTCTCAATGGCAACTACCCTGTCCAACTCGCCTAACATCCTCAACGCTTCAAAATTATATATGGATATGGAAACAATTCGTTCTACCGGCTTCTTTATGGTCACTACTCGTTTGTAGCTATCTGCTATTGTCAGGTTCTCTTCGGCCCCTGCAATGATCCTTCTTATCTGATCCAAATCCCTTTCATCTATCTTGCCATCGCAGTTTGCATCAGCCAGCTCTGTTGCCTCCTTGTTGCCGCTGATTATCTCTTCCACATAGGTTATGTCCATCTCGTCTATTGTGTCATCCATGTTCGCATTGCCGAAGATTTCCAGCGTAAAATCGGATGCAAATCCGGGCATGATTGCCAACAGCACTATCGGTGTTAGCAAAGAAAGAACTAGTAATGGCAATTTGCTCATCTAGCTCTCTCCTGGTGCTGGATAGACGAAAACGCCGTGTTCGTTTAGGTCATAATCCAATCCTTGAAATCGGGTTAAATATTCCTGGTGGATTGATTTTGGATCAAGATCCTCGAATAGTTCCGGGTAGAACCATTTTGCCAGGTACGCAACGCCTATAAAATGCTGTGCCCCCCCGTACAGGTCGTTGCTGATCACATAAACCCGCCCATCCCTGACGGCAGTGACGTTGGCCAGCTCTGGCCGGTCCATGATCAGGTCCCTTAAAAGGGTGAGTTCGGCCATATCATCGGATTCGTATCCGCTCTTTCCGCGGGCTACAATGATTATGACATCTGGATCGCGTTTTATCACGTCTTCCGGGTCCACCATGGGGTAGTCCTTAAGATCACTGAAAATATTGTATCCGCCTGCAAGCACGATTTTTTCATGATACCCTGCCCCTTCGCCACATGTCATGTAAGGATCAGTCTCAGGACTGGCCTCGAAGTACACCTTTGGTTTGTCATCATCCGACAGCGTTTCCACCCTTTCTTTTACCGTGTCCATTACACCACTATAGAAATCGATGAACTCTTCAGACTCGTTTCGTTTTCCGAGAATATAGCCCATCTTTCGAATTTCATCAACGTGATTGGATGGTCTATAGCCATCAATCCGCATAACGGTTATGTTCGGATCTATTTCAGCCAGCTTATTTTGAATCTCATCGTAGCTGGATGAGCTGCCCACGCTCGCATAAATCCAGACGGTATCAGGATGCAGCTCCAATATCGCCTCATAATCGGGGGATGAGACTGATCCGAGGCCTTGAGATCCGTTGAACTCCGGATAGAATACGTTATCCTCTTTCATATAAGTGCCAACGCCCACTATTTTATCCTCATCCACTTTGATCGAGCGCATAGGCTCCAGAATTGGACCCAGGAGGACAACCATCTTTTCAAGCGGCTTTTTCACTGTGACGATTTTTTCCGCAGAATCTATCAGCGTAAGGGCCTTTTCTTCGCCGCTTATGATCTTTTCGATCTGATCGATGTCAAGATCATCGACTCTGCCGTCGTAGTTGGCATCGCTGAAGTTTGTGGGAGCATTTGTTCCTTTGATAACGCCATTCACATAAGCTATATCCTCCTCATCAATGGTGTCATCCAAATTTGCATTCCCGAAGATGCTAAGCGTACTGGATGCAAATCCAGGCATGATCGATACCATCATTACCGATGCCATGAACATCGGCAAAAAAGATGCAATTTTCATTTATCATTCCTCCAATGGTGGGTAGACGAATACGCCGTGCTTATCCAGGTCATAATCCAGATGCTGGAATCTGGTCAGATACTCCTGATGTATCGCCTGCGGATCCAAATCCTCAAAGAGGTCTGGGTGGAACCATTTTGCTAAATATATTAGCCCTATGACATAATCTGTTCCATAACACATGTCCCTGCTCATCGCGTATACTTTTTCGTTATTCACCGCTATAGTGCTGTCCCATCCAGGACGGCTTATCATTGCTTCCCATATCTCTTTAATCTGTGAATGATCTGTTATTTCATATCCAGCCACGCTGGCCGAAGTCACTTTGACGATTATATCGGGATTTTGCTCCAATACCCATTCGGAATCTATCTCGGGATTAGATCCGGGCAAGTCAGCTGCTATATTAGTTCCACCTGCCAGGGCGCAAAGCCAATGAATTCCCCAACCCTTAGACCACGTGCTATAGTCACCATAGCCTTCTAAATATACTCTCGGTCTCTCATCCTCAGGGATTTCTTCTAGCCGATCTTTGATTATTTCGAGGTATTTTGTTTGGAAGGCGATAAGTTCGTCTGCGTTCGTCTCCTTTCCAAGCATGTATCCAAGCTTTTTTATATCTCCTGTAATGTATTCCGGTTTCCAGCAATCGAGGCGAATTACTGTTATATTTGTACCCTCAAGATTATCATCAAGTTTACTCGGGTCGGGGGAACTCCCATAAGTGATGATGACATCGGGATTTAAATTTATTATCGCCTCACAGTCCGGCTCGTGACCGGCCGCAACCGCCTGCAATTTGCTGAGCAATGGAAAAGTCAATTCCATCGGTGTAAGACCATTTGGAACGCCGACAACTTTATCCTCAGAGTCAAGTGCCACTAGTGCTTCAGCAGAATCTGGAGTAAGGACGGCTATACGTTCAACAGGCTTTTTGATTGTGACGATCTTTCCATTCGGTGGATTGCAGATGATTGTAATCTCCTTCTCCTCGCCGCTTATGGTCTGCTCTATCTGAGTTATATCTTTTTCATCGACCTTACCGTCGTAATTGGCATCGCTGAGATTGGTAGCCGCATTTGTTCCTTTGATTATCCCCTCCACATATGTGATGTCCCTCTCATCTATCGTCTCGTCCATATTCGCATTGCCAAATATTTCAAGGGAGTAGTCAGATGCGCCCGCAGACCCAAATGCCAGCAACACGCACAACATCGCCCATGCACAAACTGTCCTGTACACTTTCACCACCTCTCAACCAGCGATCTGCCATGCCGCACATCACCTCTGAATCGATGCCTCGTCATGGAAGGAATCGCTGGGGTATTACATTTTATCAATTTTAGTTGTTATAACACAATATAACTTGTCTTAATGCATAGCAATACATAAACCTGTTGGCTAAATAAGTATGTTAATTGAATTTTTCGATGGAAATATTTATCAATATCTGCCCGATCGCTTCCATAAATGATTCATCTACTGGTCGAGACCTTGGACTTCGTCTTTCCCGTCTTGGGAATGATCTTCTTAGGTCTGTTCCTGGCGGGCTTCATGATGGAAATGGGAATCGTGACTCACATATCCCGCTTTGCAAGACCCTTAGTAGAGGTGGCCCACCTGCCCGAGGCCAACGCATCTGCCTTTATCGTATCTCTGGGCTCCACTGTTGCTGCAAATGGAATTGTTGCCGGGTTTAGGAAAGAGGGG
>Ga0208459_1004619_pt1 | contig 10122 bp, 7 predicted proteins | sample AD_UKC087_MetaG_FD_184433 | JGI IMG/M metagenome (GOLD analysis project Ga0208459, IMG submission 184433) | Active sludge microbial communities of municipal wastewater-treating anaerobic digesters from USA - AD_UKC087_MetaG (SPAdes) (version 2) | ecosystem: Engineered > Bioreactor > Anaerobic >... | reverse complement strand
GCCAGGGGTTTGACGTGCTTTTCGTGAGCGTCCAGAAGATGCTCCAGCACCTCAACGGCGGACGGGCGGATGGTTCCTGGGAACGCAGGCTGGGCAACTACTTGCGCCCGGACTTGCTCATCCTGGACGATTTTGGCCTCAAGCCGATCCAGCCGCCTGGCCCGGAAGACCTGTATGACGTTATTAACGAGCGCTACGAACGCGGCAGCATCCTGCTCACCAGCAACCGAGCACCCAATGAGTGGCCCGATCTGTTCCTCGATCCGCTCCTGGCCTCAGCGGGCCTCGACCGCCTCCTTGACCGTGCCGAAGTGGTGATTATCCGGGGCGCCAGTTACCGTGCTCAGGGCCGCACTCGCCTGACTGAGGAGGTGCCGACAGCTCAGAAACAACCTTAACAAAATACCCGCTTTACAACCAGACTCGTCGCGAAAGTGGCGCAGTGTTGCCGAAGATTACTGGTGCAGTGTGGGTGAATATGGGTGGAGCATTTACGTGTGTCTATTGACATCTTGTGCCCCATCCATCAGGTGCTGATACTTCCGTCGAGTTTTTCGAGGGTGCAATGCCTGCTGGAGCCCTTCCTCTACAAATTGCTGTCGCACGCGTTCTATGGTCGCAACACTGAGGTCCAAGGCCTCGCTTATCTGTTGATCCGTCCAGCCTTCATTCGCTTTTAACAGGATGCGGGCATGATTGATCTTTCGTACTCGTTGTGTTCCGGAGGTTATCAACCCTGTCAGCATTTCTTGTTCATCTCTTTGCAACTCAACAATATACTTTTTGGCCATTTCTGTCTCCTACTCAGAGACAGATGATACCAAGTTACCCATCAAAGCATGGTTTACAAACTACTAGTTAAATTACCCAGTTCGGGTGGAATATTGCCAGTAAGATGGTTGTTATTAAGGTAAAGTTTCTCCAGATAAAGTAAATTACTCAATTCTGTCGATATACTTCCAGCAAGATTATTATTATATTGAGTCAGTTTAGTTACATGCTCGTTTTCTACTGTAACCCCATACCAATTACTAGGCGTATTTGTCACCAGCCAGTTAGTGTTGTCCGTCCATCCCGCACCGTTGGTGCTATTGTAGAGCGCGATCAGAGCTTCGCACTCTAGCTGTGGAATTTCGGTGACACTCGTACAATCGAATGAGGTCTGCGCCACGGCAGGCTGATTGCCTGATGGACCGAAGAGGCCCAAGAAAAGCGCAACCAGAACAAGCAAATGTAAGGTCAGTTTCATCACAATATCCTCCATTGAACTGATTAGAATTAGGATTGGGGTCAAGAATCTCTTTTTTTGTTCCCATCAGCGATTGATACATCTCAGACAGGAACTTATCTGACATGATGATAACTAAAATACCGCTCCGTATCAGCCAGTGATGGACAAAAATAAGACAAAAAAAGGACAGGTTTAATCGGCAAGCGATGTATCGCATCACCTACAGATTGACCAGCTATAAAAACAAGGCATACATTCGGTGAACAAATGAGGTGAAAATTTCCCCAATGCAACCTCAACAAAAACCCGCTTCACAACTAAACTTGCCGCAAAAGTGGCGCAGTGTTGCCGAGAAGATTACTGGATCAGTGTGGGTGAATGCAAGTAGAGCACTTACATTAAAAATAAAATCCCAGGTAACCGTTTATCGGCAGAGTAAGGCCGGGCGCACCGGGGAAAGGCACAAAAAGGCAGCCTGCCGGGGTGAGGGGGGCACCCTGGTCAGGCTGTTGTTTTAGTATAGCATGGATTGTCAAAATGGTTGTCTGTTTTTTGTCGCTTTTTTGTCCATTACCCAATGAAATGATGGGGGATTTTAGCTATCATCATTTCAGATGATTTCTGAACCAAGCGGTCTCAAGACATCCAATACTAACCACTGCCGACAGGGATGAACGTTGGGGAACCCTTGTCACCGTTAGGCTGCACCAGTTTTATCTTTCTGGTGCAGCCTAACTAAAGATATAAGAACATAGAACGATACAAAGTCCTGATCGAATTTCTAAGGAGTGCAAACATGAGTAACAGGCATCGTGTAGCGACAAAATGCGTTCTAGCGGTTGTAATAGTTCTCAGTCTATTATGGCCTTCCATTTTAGGGAGCCCGGATGAAGGGGTTAGGACAGCAAGTGCTAGTTTTGAAGAAGATATTTGGCAAGAATATCTTGTTCCGTTTGATGGATTGTTGCAAGGACAAGCTGAGGGACTAGATATTACCACAGATACTACAATCTCCCTCAATCCAGACGCGTTAAGTGGTAGATATATGTCCCCCGCATTGCGCATGCCCCAGTCATTCAGCGATTTTGCTCCCAAATGGATGAGTGATTCGGGTGAGGATGTAAAAATGGGGTATGAAATTAGGACGAGTGCCGACGGGGACACATGGAGTGAGTGGATTGACGTGATAGCAATTGAGGAGGATGTCATTTATGCCAATGGTTACTTCAATGGACCATTAATCTTTATCCCACAAATTGAAGGGACCCACACATTTGTCCAATTTAGCATTACTTTGGATCGCCCAACGCTCGATGTTAAAGCAGAAATATGTAACCTAACTTTTTTCTTAATTGACACAAGCAATGGCCCTTCGATGGAAGACATAATAAAAACCCAGCAGGAAATTGATGAGGCATCAATTGATGAAAATGGTTCGATAAATACTACTCCTAAGCCGCCTGTTATCTCACGGACAGCCTGGGGTTGCCCGGAGGGACAAAACAGCCCTAGTAACCCCCCACAATACGCTGCAGTTCACCACATCATCATTCACCACACAGCAACTCCAAATTACGATACGAATTGGGCATCACGAGTTAGATCAATTTGGGAGTATCATGTTTATAACCTTGGATGGGGAGATATTGGATATAATTTTTTAGTTGATCCTAATGGAAATGTTTATGAAGGTCGGGCAGGGGGAGATGATGTCATTGGTATACATGCCGGCGGCTATAACACAGGAACAATGGGCGTTAGCTTATTAGGATGTTTTGATTCATCATGTGAGGCATCTTGGGGTGATAATAATCCCAAACAAACAGCAATTAATGCAGTTACTTCGTTAATTGCCTGGAAAGTTGATCAACGAGGCTTGGATCCATATGCTCAGGTTGAGCATAATGGGCTTATATACCCTGTCATTGCCGGTCATCGCGATGTCTACTCTTCAGATGTTTGTCCAGGAGAAAATTTATATAACAAATTGGGCCTTATTCGAGAAAATGTAGCCCGAAGTTTATCGCCCACTCTGCAGATTCTTATCCAGACACCTACCCTTACACCACCCAATAACGGTAATGTTTGTTCAACGGGTTGGTATGGATATCAAAATGATATTGGGTACACCTCATATTTAACAATAGGCACAAATGACTCTGGCGCTTCCACAAATTCGGGGGAGTGGCGTCCGACACTGCCAATCTCTGGTCAATGGAAAGTTGAAGCCTATATCCCCAATCACACATTCGGGATGTGGCCTTGCGGGGTAAATCCCGGGGCAGATACATCGAGCGCTGGATACCACATCGTCCATAATGGAGCAACAAATACAGTTATTATTGACCAAGAGCCCATATACAGTAGTTGGGTGGATTTAGGAACATATTACTTCACAGCAGGGCAAAATGGCTACGTTTGGCTTTCGGATCTAACCAATGATGCCAATTTCAGCCGTTATGTGTCTTTTGCCGCAGTGCGATTTACTTATGAGCCGCAGGACGAGATTATTGTAAACGAGCCAAACTTGACGCCACCTTATTCAGATGACACATGTGCCTCGGGATGGTATCGCTATATCAACAATCTTGGCCAATATGGTTATCTAACAATCGGCACGAATAACCCAAGTTTATCCACAAACTCCGGAAGATGGACACCCGACCTGCCGCAAAGTGGTCTCTATGTCGTTGAGGCATATATTCCAGATCATCCTTTTGGAATGTGGCCTTGCGGGGTAAATCCGTCCATTGATGCAGCCAGCGCCAAATACAAAATCCATGCCTCAAATGGTGACACAGATGTGACTGTCGATCAAGGGCCGCTAACTAATGCATGGGTGAACCTGGGAACCTATTATTTCACCAGTGGACAAAGTGGCTATGTGGAGCTGACTGATCTAACCAACGATGAAAATTTTACGCGTTATGTGTCTTTCAGCAGTGTTCGCTTTACTCCAGTAAATACAACTGATGTCACTATGCCAACAGGCATCATTACTTACCCGGCTAACAATTCCACCATTGGGGCAATGTCAATGCAAATATCAGCGGATGCATTTGATAACCCCGGAGGCTCGGGAGTAAAAGAAGTTGTTTTTTGGGTTTCGTATTCAAACAGTCCAGGTGAGGTAGCTGAGTGGCATGAGATTGGGAGATCTTCATCTGCACCTTACCGAGCTTATTGGACAGTTCCCTTTAATTTACGATCGCAAATAATAGAGTTTGGCATACATGTTGAAGATCAGGCCGGGAACTACTGTATTGACCCAGGGCCCAACTATACCTGCAACCATATACAGAGTGTCCACCAGGTAATTTATAAGGAATCCATTGTCAATCCAGCCGTAGATGAAAATTGGCTTCCCACTACTCACCGCTCATATTTGAATCAACTGGCCTTGGGAGGTGGTTTCGATCAGGATAAAACTAAATGCAGCGGAGCTGGTGCCGCAATGATGCTTGCTTCAATGCAGCGCATAGGTACTGACTTCACCTCCCTTAAAAACAAAGCCAATGAGATTTGGCAAAATCTGGGAAACGATGCAAGAGGAAGCAGACTGGCTGAACAGATTACAGCCAATGGCCTCGAAGTACAATCGCGCGAATATACTCCGGATACAGGCTGGGACAAAATTACAGAAGAAATTGACCAGGGACGTCCCGTCATTTTGCTAAGCTCAAGGATGAGTAACGCTGGTCATTATATTGTCATTATCGGATATCGAGAAGAAGGTTCGCAACGTGAAGTTATCGCGTATGACCCGTATGGTTTATGGTATGGCGTAGCAGGTGAGTTTAATGCCAACTCGTTTTCACAGAACAGTTATAAAGGCCGCTGGGTTTATTACAACCTGGATGCTATTTGGGGAAATAATGGTTGGTTTTGGAATCGTAATAAAACTACATTGATTACAGTTGCAGCGATGGGAAATCAAGCAAACTTCACCTCCGATATGAGCAATCCCGATAAGGTCAGTAATGAGCCGGATCTGTTTGTGCCTTATGAGGGTATACCAATTATTTCCTCAACCACCATTTTCTTGCCGGTAATACAGAAATAAAAGTTCACATATGTGAGCGAGGCTATTTCCTCTTTTCCGAAAGAAAGCCTCGCTCACATCCATTTTCAGTGTAGGCAGTATGGCTGTGAATATCTAATTTGTCTGATTATGGTCTGATTATCGTCTGTTTTAGATGGATAAAGAGAAAGCGCTTATGTAACATGATTAAAAAGCTCCAATTGATATCTACAACCCAGAAAGGAATATGCCATGAAAAAACCTCTTTTCTCAAACTTGTCCATTCAAATTAGCTTAAATCTTTTAACAATTTTTACAGTTGCATCCTTGCTTTTTGCCAACCGAGTTATGGCTGCGCCAGCCGGGCAATCTGCAGTGCCTGGGATTATCCCGTATCAAGCGACATTGGTAGATATACAGGGCAACCCGGTGAATGGGTTGGTTGATATAATTTTTCGACTATATGCACTGCCAGAAGGTGGTACAGAAATATGGGTGGAAGAACATACCGGATCAAATGCTGTATCAGTAAATAACGGGCGTCTTGAGGTTAATCTAGGCAGTATTGAACCTTTATCAACACATATCTGGAATGAGCCACAATTATACCTGGGAGTGCAGATTGGCAGCGATCCTGAAATGTCTCCTCGGCCAGAAATTGGCATTGTGCCTTATTCCTTATTCGCTCAGGTTGCGCTTTCGGTACCAGACGGATCAATTGGAACCCCACAGTTGGCTGACGGTAGCGTAACAGTTTCAAAGCTTAACATCGGACGTTATAAATTTTATTACTCTGTCAATAGCGGATTTGTTCACTACTGGGGTCCGCAAGGAGTGCAAAGCACATTAGATCCGGCTACTTGCACACAGCCGGATGTATGGTGCTGTAATGACGACAATCAAATCTGTTATCGTCCCGGAGGGAGCGGCGACTCAATTCTTGCATTCAATATTCAAGGATCACCCTCAGGGGCCTGCACATTACTACACGAAGAAGATGATTATCCTGTCAATTCAAAAGGTTTTTATTATGCAACTGATATGGGTAACGATAATAACCCGTTTGGCGAATGGGCTGTTAAGCTAAGTAAAGAAGGGGTTTCCACATTACCTATTGCTAATGCGGCGTCTTATTTATGGTTTTGTCCCTAAAGAGTAACGCAATCCAAGTATTCAATTAAAGCGCCAAAGGAGATAATCAGATGAAAATTAAGATCTTAGTTATCTGGGGCATATTTCTGGTCTTGTTTTTGGGAGTAACGACAAGCAGCGTATTAGCTCAATCAGACATGTCAAGCGCTAATTTCAGTTGCACAACTGATGCGGATCGGCTGAATGTTGTCAATCAGCATATTCAATTGCAAGCGGATTCTGGTATCATGCCGAACTGGATTGGAGCAAAAGCGGGAGAAGCTACTCCTTATTATGATCTTGACGGTAATATCGTAGTTTATATGTACCCTGTACTTCACAATGAAGAAGAAGTTGGATATACCGTTTTACAAAGCAACACTTGTACAATTCTTCAATTCGCATCGACTACACAACCGCATGTTTATAGTTATCAACAGGTTTTTGCTGCTCAAACACAACTTAACTTAAGACTTGAGGAAGATCATTACCTTTATCTGGGTCCATTAGATATGTATTATGTAATGCGGGATTCTTCAAAAGCCAATGATGGATCACGCATCTTGATTAATATGATGGATTTTCAGGTAATTGCACTTGATAGCCAAGGTAATCGCGTCACCTATATAGAGAAGATAGATATTGATTCCTCCTTTTTCACGATGGAACAAGCAAAGGTATCTCAATTAGGAGACGTTAAAGGCGCTAAGGATTTACCAGGTGTTCCAGTATATTTACAATTTTGGTATGGGAATTGTTGGGTTGGGTGCACGCCAACAGCAGGTGGGACGCTTATGGGGTATTGGGCGCAACATGGTTATCCCAATCTTGTATGGGATTGGGACGGATCCGGCCGCCCCACAGGAACAATCATTCGGTTACACGATCTTGCTGAAACACAATGTGATGGGTCAGCCGGGTCTACTTGGTATTACAAATTATCAACTGCAATGCAAACCCTATTCGCTGAGAGAGGATATTCGGGAGCTGTCTCTGGATATCACGAATATCCCTCATATGAACAATTTTGCTATGAAATCGATCATGATCGTCCCGTAGTAGTTAGTTTTATGGGCTACAATGGCGGACAATGGATTGGCCCCGCTCATTCCACAACTGGCATAGGTTACAGCACAATCGGGGGACCTTTCATGCGAATTAACCCGAACTTAAGTGGTTACCCCAATCCTGTTTGGGTTTATTATGGAAGTGATTACACCTTCCTCTCTTATAACACACTCATACCATTAGATAACTTGCCACCGACTACATCTCACTTAATATCTGGGGGTACACTAGGAGAAAATGGATGGTATGTAACCAAACCTACTGTCACATTGAACAGCGCAGATAATTTTGGCGGTTCTGGCGTAAGTTACATCCAGTATCGTGTAGATGGGGGGAGTTGGATCACATACAATGCTGGTTTTACGATTTCTAATGGACAACACACTGTAGATTATCGGGCAGTGGATAATGCAGGGCATTGGGAAACAGTAAAATCATTCCCAATAAAAGTGGATTCAGTTAAACCAGTAAATCCCAACACAGTTTCTCCTGGGTGCACAGCTCAAAGTGGAATCTGGCAAAATACATGTAATGATGCTAACTTCATCTGGAGTGGAGCAAGTGATGAGCACAGTGGAGTAGCTGGATACGAGTACCTTTGGGCTGACGGAACAGCAACATGGACCACGTCATCTGGGTATAACCCGCCGATTGTGCCAGATGGGTCTTATATGCTCCAGATACGCACAAAAGACAATGCTGGGAATTGGAGCAGTTGGGTCACGCGTTTCATCTTGAAGTATGATGGCACAGCCCCAACAGGAAATCTCAATCTAAACCATGGATCCAGTCTCACTTATGTGACCTTAGTTCGGGCTTATCTTTCCAGTAGTGATGCATCTAGCGGAGTTACTGGTTATCGAATGCGTGAAACAGGAAGCAATTGGACTGAATGGAACGCTTCGACTGGATCGGTGCTTTGGCTTTTACCTCCTGTATCAAATTCTCAGCACGTCATCGAAGTACAGTATAAAGACCAGGCGGGCAACTTTTCAAGCATCGCGTCAGCAGATATTTGGATGGATCTGTATCCAGTAAGTCCGTCTTCGACTAATTACACTCTTACGCGCAGCACATTTGGCGTAACTGGCACTACTAGCAGTACGTCAAATTACCAGATTCAAGGAACACTGGGGCAGCCTTCAATGATAGGGCTTTCAACCAGCACTAACTATAGAGTGTGCGCCGGATACTGGGCCGAAAATTGCATGACGGAACCCAAAATTTACCTTCCCGTAATTTTACGGTAGACATAATCGATTAACCTATTCAGACATAAGTGAGGATATGATGATTAAAAAATTCTCTCCCCAAATTTTGTTGAACGTCTTTACCATCCTTGTTGTGGCCGCAATTGTGTTTGTTGGTCAGGCTTATGCCTCAACCAACCGAGAAATCAAGCCATTAGTAAGAACCCAGGAAATCATTGATGGGTCTATTGCCGATATTAGTACAATTCCAGGCACGATTTCATACCAAGGTATGCTAATCAGTGCGACGGGAGAACCTATTAACGGCATCCGAACAATGATATTTCGGATCTACGATGCGCCCACTGCAGGAAATTTACTTTGGCAAGAAAGCCAGGCAGTATCTATTTCAAACGAACAGTTCAACGTGAATCTTGGCAGCATTGTCCCTTTTACAAATGATATCTGGCAAAATGATAGCCTCTATTTAGGGATACAGGTTGAGGATGATTCTGAAATGTCCCCTCGCCAGATGATTAGTTCGGTTCCTCAATCTCTGGGAGTTTCTCCAAACAGCGTGAACACAACCCAACTAGCACCTAATAGTGTGACCACAGAAAAATTGGCGCTGAACAGTGTTACCACAGAAAAATTAGCACTAAGCAGTGTGACCACAGAAAAATTGGCGCTAAGCAGTGTGACCACAGAAAAATTGGCGCTGAACAGTGTGACCGCTTCCCAATTAGCGCAAAACGCAGTTACAAGCCAAAATACAAAACTAACTAATGGACGGGTAGGTGCATTAATGTCCGGGGTGGGAAGCTTAACACTTTCAACGACCCCTCAAACTGTACCCAATACAACTGTTAATATCACGGTGAATACCCCTCAAGTTTATTTTATATTCGTAACAATTGATATTGAGACAACGAGTACAGGAATAGGAGGGTTGTATATTAATGATGTTTCACAGATTGAAGAATTAGGAGAAGCACACCTTCTTGTTTATGGAGGACACTCTAGAGGCACTGTCTCACAAGTATATCGGGTCCTTCTCGATCCAGGCGTTTATAATTTAGAGATTAAGGCTTACGGTAGTGGCTTTGTTTGGCAGACGCATACTTCGTTGACATATTTTGCGGTTTCTCAATAGAAGAATTGAAATCATGCGAATATTGTACACGCGCATGTTTAACCAATAGTTTCCGTTTATCATTTGAACTGGTAAAGTAAAACAGAGCTGCTCAGACTCCTCTGAGCAGCTCTGAACTTAGAATCCAGACTGATTTTCGACAACACATCCAATTTTCTATCCGTTTTATACAGTAAAAGCATTATATGTTTATTTCTCAGAGCATCACTTTGGCATATAAAGCGTTTTAGATAAATTGGCGATTTATTCGCTTGCATGTTTCCTCTATCTGGGTTAAGATTCAGAAAAGGGCTGAAATACTACCAGACAGGGGAACCCAATGACGATT
>Ga0208459_1004616_pt1 | contig 10134 bp, 10 predicted proteins | sample AD_UKC087_MetaG_FD_184433 | JGI IMG/M metagenome (GOLD analysis project Ga0208459, IMG submission 184433) | Active sludge microbial communities of municipal wastewater-treating anaerobic digesters from USA - AD_UKC087_MetaG (SPAdes) (version 2) | ecosystem: Engineered > Bioreactor > Anaerobic >... | reverse complement strand
TCCCTTCGGTCGAAATGACAAAAATGGCCGTTATTCAAAGTTCTCCATGTATTTCTCCGCAAGAGCTCAGGAATCGTATGGACGGCATCATTCCCGAAAAAGCTTACTTCCGCATTGGAGAAGTGAGTAAAATCCTTAATGTTGAGCCGTATGTCATCCGCTACTGGGAAACGGAGTTCAAAACCGTAAAGCCGGTGCGGACGAAAACCGCCCAGCGGCTGTACCGCAAAAAAGACGTCGAAGAATTGCTGACCATTCGCAATCTGCTCTACCGAGAGCGATTCACGATCAGCGGGGCCAAAAAACAGTTGTTGAAAATCCGCGGCGGCCGGGAAGAACCGCCCGAAGCCTGTTCTCAGGATAAATTAGTCCTCATTAAAAGAGAATTGCAGCAGATTAAAAAGATGATGAGCTGAAAAAGCCGGTTTTTGCCGGCTTTTTGTTTTTCCGCGGGAAGGCAAAGATTATTTCTTGCTGGCTCTTTTGGAGGCTTTCAGCGGGTTGGTCTTCTGTGCTTCCTTGATTTCTATCTTTACATGCGATGCGGTCGGACAGTTGCCGGTCATCCATTTGCTTTTGGGGTCCGGATAGACCTTGCAATACCTGCCGATTTCGTATTCAAAAATTTTATTGCAATCCCCGCATTGTTCGATGACCGGATGGCAGCTGTTTCCGAAAAAACCGCATCCTTTTTTCGTCATGAAGCCGCATTCCACTCCCTTTTTGACCGTATCGCAAAGCATCTTACACAACCCCCTTATATAGAAATCCCTTGAAATTTTGAACGCTGCGGAAAGCGACGGTCCATCCGGCGGTCTCCGCAGGGGTTCCGGTAATAAAAACCGGCGTGTCCTTAACAGCAAAAAAACCGACTGTCAAGAAAAATTAAAGAAAATTGGAGCTTACCGGCGCCCCTGATTAAATTGACACAACCCGGCATTTGTGTTAGTTCCCTCAGTGCATAAAAACGGGGAAATAATCAAGAGATGCGCGTTTGAGGGAGTCAATGAAAAGGGGTTCCTTACTGAAGATTTTCTGGCGAACTTTTTTCATCCATGCGACGCTGAACTTCCGAAGAATGCAGAATCTCGGTTTCGCTTATGCGATGATTCCTCTGCTCCAGAGGCGGAAAATACCGGACAAGGAAGTTGAAGGCGTTCTGGTCAGGCAGCTGCAGATGTTCAACACGAACCCCTATCTGGCTCACCCGCTCGTCGGTTCGATCCTCAAAATGGAGGAAGACCGGCGCGAAGGAGAGGACCCCGCGCCCATTATGGCCGTGAAGCAGAGCCTGATGGGGCCGTATGCCGCGATCGGCGACACTTTTTTCTGGGGAGCGCTTCGACCCTGCGCGGGAATCTGCTCCGCCGGTCTGGTTTGGCTGGGCTGCGCTTTTGCGCCGCTCGCGTTTCTTCTGATGTATTTACCGGCGCATATCCTGGTGAGATGGCGGGGATTTTTCGAAGGCTATTCGAGCGGAAAGCATGGGATTGAATGCATTCGCAGGATGGATCTTCCGGGCATTTCCGGCCGTGTTCGATGGCTGGCCCTGGCGGCGCTCTGCGCCGGCAGCCTCTGGTTTTTGCGGGTCGGATACCGGGGCGTTGCCGCCGAAGCTCCCGGATCTGCCGCAGCGGCGGCAATGCTGGCCGTCATCCTGCTTTGCTGGTGGCTGGTGAAAAGAGGAGTGTCGCAGGTATATCTGCTGTATGGAGCCGCGGCGCTGGCGATGATTTATTCAACGAGAGGTTTGTGGCTTTGCTGGAAATGAAAACCTTTACGTTAAAAAATAAACTGGGCATGCATGCGCGGGCGGCCGCGCTGTTTGTGCGAATTGCCCAGAAGTACCGCTCGGAGATTGTCATTGAACGCAACGGCCAGACGGTCAACGGAAAGAGCATTCTGGGAATCCTGACCCTGGCCTGTCCGATGGGCGGACAGATCACCGTAAGCGCCAGAGGCAGCGACGCCGACCAGGCGCTTGCCGAACTGGAGACCTTGATTGAAAATAAATTTGGAGAAGAATAAAGTCAGCACATGATGTCGGATCAGGGGAAAAAAACTTTTGTTCTCAAAGGCATTGGCGTCTCTCCGGGCGTGGTGATCGGCAAGGTTTACCGCTTTGATCCGCTCGATGCGCAAATATCATTTTATAAACTTCACAGCGCCGACATGGTTCCGCGCGAAATTGAGCGTTTCAAGAACGCGCTCAAGGAATCTTCGCGGCAGCTGCTGGAAATTCAGGAAAACCTCAGGAAAACAAAGGTGACGGAGCCGCTGTACATCATTGATGTTCACGTTCTGCTTCTGTCGGACAAGAAATTCATCAACCGCACGATCAAGTATATTCGCCGTCTGGGCGTCAACGCGGAATGGGCGCTGCGCATGACGCTGGACCACTATAAACAGGTCTTCGAAGGCCTCGAGGATGTTTACATCAGCGGCCGCATCAGCGACGTGCAGTACGTGATCCAGCGGATTCTTCGCAATCTTTCCGGCGAAAAACGGGAAATGGTCTGGGACGTCGGCCAGGAAGGCGTCGTGATTGTCTCCCACGACCTGTCCCCCGCCGACACGGCGCAGATGAAGATGGATAAAATCGTCGGTTTTGCCACCGACAGCGGCGGCCGGACGTCGCACACGGCGATCGTGGCCCGGTCCATGGAACTGCCCGCCGTGGTCGGACTGGATAATGTCACCCGCTTTGTCCGCACCGGCGACGACATCATCGTGGACGGCACGTCGGGGCTTGTGGTGGTCAATCCCTATCCCGACATGCTCAAACGGTATGAGGAAAAGAAACGCCACTACGACGAGGCCAAAGACGAATATCTGAAATACGCCCGGCAGCCGGCCGTGACACTGGACCGCTATGCCGTGAAAATCGGCTCCAATATTGAATTTGTCGAAGAGATTTCCTCGGCGGTGTCCCACGGGGCGGAGCACGTAGGCCTTTACCGGACGGAATTTCTTTATATCTACCGGGATGATTTGCCGACGGAAGAGGATCATTTCAACAATTACCGCCAGGTGGTTGAGGAAAAGAATTTTTCCTGGTCCACCATCCGTACGTTCGATCTGGGCGGCGACAAATTTACCAAGTATCAGAAGCATGCCAAAGAAATGAATCCACAGATGGGGCTGCGGGCGATCCGTTTCTGCCTCAGGGAAGTGGACATTTTCAAGACGCAGCTGCGCGCCATCTGGCGGGTGAGCGCTCTGGGCAAGGTCAAGATTCTGTTTCCCATGATTTCCTGCATCGAGGAAATCCGGGAAGCCAAACGCCTGCTGGAAGAGGCGCGCCGGGAGCTGGTGACCCAGGGAGTTCCGGTAGCCGAACGCATGGAGATCGGCGCCATGATCGAAGTGCCGGCCGCCGCCGTGATTGCCGACCAGCTGGCGAAAGAAGTCGATTATTTCAGCATCGGGACGAACGACCTGATCCAGTATTCGCTGGCGATCGACCGATCCAATGAAAGAGTCACCTACCTGTACGAACCTCTGCATCCGGCGGTTTTGAGGCTGATCAAGCGCATTGTGGATGCGGCGCACGAGGCCGGCATTCGCGTGGCCATGTGCGGAGAAATGGCCGGCGATCCTCTTTGCTGCCCGATTCTCCTGGGAATGGAGCTGGATGAACTCAGCATGAACCATCTTGCGATTCCGCGCATCAAGAGAATCCTTCAGCAGTCCAGCCTGGAGGAGTCCCGCAAACTTCTGGCGCAGGCCCTGTCCTACAAAAGCGCCGCCGAAGTTCGGGCCTATGTCCAGAACTACATGATTCATCACTTTCCCGACGAGTTTCAGAAGAGGGATCTGTAGGCTCCGGATGTGAATCCGGGTCCGTCAAACGAAGGGACTGGAGAGGTATGAGCGAAAAAACGCCCACGGAAGCCGGCCGGCAGGAAGAAGAATATTACTCCGGCTGTATTTACGACGAGCAGGACCTGTGGCGCTTTCGTCCAGTGAAAGCCTATCTGTCGCGGGTTTCCATCGCCGACGAGAACGTCCATGCCCTGAAAGAATTGGCCGGCCGCGGCGCTGTGGTTTATGCCATCAAGCAAAGAAGCAAACTCAACAGCCTGATCCTGGCCGAGATCACCGCGCGCAATGGTCTGCCCATGCCGGTTTACAGCCACGGCGTCAATATGTCTTTCTGGCAGCCGGTGTCCAAGATGATGAAGTTTCTCTGGTCGTCTTTCCTGCGCCGCTTCAGACAGACTGCGCTCGCCCGCCAGGGGAAACTGGACTTCCTTGCCGCAAAAGTTGCCGCCCGGAAAAGCGTCATTATTCATCTGGGAGAGTCGGAGTTCATCCAAAGCCGGGCCGCCGAGGACGCCATCGCCAGCCTGATGAAGCTGCAGGCCGGTCTTTCCTTTCCCGTCTATATCGTGCCGGTGCTGGTGGCCTACGGCCGGCGCAGGGAGAAGGAAGACGAAAGCCTGTTCAACATCCTGTTCGGTCAGACGGAACAAACGGGAACGCTCCGTCGTCTCATCACTTTCATGCGCTATTCCAAGCAGGCCTTTATTCTCCCCGCCGAGCCGGTTCATCTGGCGGAGTATCTGTCGGCGAACAGTCATTTGACCCACAACGAACTCGTCATGGATTTGCGCGGTGAACTGATTGACCGGATTGAAGAGGAAAAGACCTCCGTGGTCGGGCCGGAACTGAAATCGCGTGAAGCCGTGATCGGAATGGTCATGCACGACCCGAAGCTGAACCGGTTTCTGGATGACTACGCCCAAAAATCTAAAAAAGACCGGACCGCTCTGGCCCGGGATGCAAGGCGCTATCTGCATGAGATTGCGTCGGATTACCGGGAAACGTTTGTTGAGCTGTGGGACAAGGTTCTGACCTGGCTGTGGAACACGGTGTATGACGGCGTATCCATCGACTCCGAAGGGCTGGCCAACGTCCGCAATTTGTCCAAAAAAATGCCTTTTGTCATCATTTCCTGCCATCGCAGCCACATTGATTATCTTCTGCTGTCGTATGTTTTTTACAAAAATAACATTCAGCTGCCGTTTATTGCCGCGGGGAACAATCTTTCTTTTTTCCCGATGGGGTATATTTTCCGAAGGTCCGGAGCGTTTTTTCTGCGGAGGAGCTTTCGCGGGAACGAAGTTTATGGAGAGGTCTTTTCCAAATATATGGCCACACTGCTCAAGGAAGGCCTCCCGCTCGAGTTCTTCATCGAAGGCGGTCGAAGCCGGACCGGAAAAATGGTGATGCCCAAATACGGGCTCTTGTCCATGATTATCCAAGCCTATCAGGACAAGTATTGCGAGAATCTGGCCGCGGTGCCCGTGTACATCGGCTACGACCGCGTGATCGAGGAAAAGTCCTATCTGCAGGAGCTCTCCGGCGCGCCGAAGGTCCAGGAAAATACCGTTGAAATCATCAAATCCACGAAAATCCTGCGCAAACGGTACGGCCGCGTTTATGTCAACATCGGCCAACCGATCATTTTGAAGGACTATCTGGCCGCTCAGGAAAAATCCATGGACGAGATGACCGTGGAAGAGCGCCAGAGCCTTTACCGGAAAATCGGTTACGAGGTGGTGCTGGAGATCAATAAAGTCTCCGTGGTCACGCCGTTTGCGCTGGTGGCCTCCGGCCTCTTGAGCCATGACCGGCGCGGCATATCCCATGAGGAGTTGCGGGGCATCTTAAACGAATTTTACGAATATCTGTCCACCCGGCAGGTGAAATTTGCAGATACCTTTGCTCACCGGGACCGGGCGATTACGGACGCCTTGAATATTTTCGACGAGACGGACATCATTTCCAAGATAGAAGCCGAGGAAGAGGAAGAGGAAATGCAGGAAGTGGTCTATTCCCTCACCGACGCCAGAAGACTGAATCTGGAGTATTATAAAAACAACATTCTTCATTTTTTCATTCCTCTGTGTTTTGTGGCGACTTCCATGGTCAAAAATCCTGAAGACTCCATGTCGCTGGCCAAAATTATGGGGGATTACCGGTTTTTGAAGGGACTTTTGTGGAATGAGTTTATTTTTGACGAAAACCGGGAGGATGCCGATGACGTGACGGAGGCTTTGACCTACCTGCACTCGAAATCCATGATTCTGACCTCGAGGCGCGACGGCGAAGCCTGGGTGGAAATCAAAAGCAAGGGGGAGGTCAGGCTCAAACCGTTTGCCGGTCTGATTCATAACTACCTCGAATCTTACTGGATCGTTATCCGCAGCCTGGTATATCTCAAGAAAAAACCGCTTTCGCAAAAAGAATGGCTGGCCAAGATCCGTTCACTGGGAGACCGGATGTTCCGCAAGGGGGAAGTCCTGCGCGCCGAAGCCCTGTCGCAAGCCAACTATCAGAATGCCATTCTGTTTTTGGAGAGTGCGGAAATGATCGTTTCCCAGTCCCGGGAAGAAAAAGGCGGCAAAAGGGAAATCCTTTACAGCCTGGCAAACAACCGGGCGCAACTGGAAGTGCTGAGGCGACGCCTGTTTAAATTCCTGTGAGCCTGTGAAAAAAGGCCATATGCCCATCGCGGGAATATGGCCTTTGGGTTTTCCGCGCTATTTCTTTTTGCCGCCGGCCGTTTTTTTCAGGTTGTAAAAGGCGTCCCTGCCGCGGTAGCAGGCCGCGTCGCCAAGTTCTTCTTCGATGCGCATCAACTGGTTGTACTTGGCCAGACGGTCCGTGCGGGACAGTGAACCGCTCTTGATCTGGCCGCAATTGGTGGCGACGGCGCCGAGTTTTCCCTTATTGGCGGCGCCGTCGAGTTCGATCATGGCGAAATCGATGTCGCGCTGATTGCGGCAGTCCATGCCGATGATTTCCGGAGCAATCTTGTGCAAAACATTCCTGACGGCTTTCTCCACGCCTTTTCCGTTGTATCTTTTCTTGTTGTCGTCGCGCAATTCCAGCATTTCATGCTCTCCGGTGGAAGCGGCGGAAGGAACGACAGCTCTGGCGGTGATGCCTGCGATCGTTGTGACTTCGGCTTCGACGGTTGGATTGCCGCGGGAATCCAGGATTTCCCTGGCATGAATACTAATAATTTCAGGCATATGGAAACCTCCTTTCTGTTTTTTCCATAACAGAGATGCCCCGCGACAGCAAGATGAAGTTCCTCGGATGAGAAATGCGAAAGGGGAGACAAAGCTCTGTCATCAATAAAAATGAAGAAATCAGTTGACAGAAAGAGGGAAAAGTAGGAAAAAAGATCACCTTTATCAATCGGATTCACCTGCTTTTCAGGGAGGATGATATGACAAAGCGCACAAAAATGATTATAGCGTTTGTATTGATTCTGCAAATGGTCCTTCCGTATCCGTTGTATGCCGCCACGGTAGGCAGGCTCACCTCGGTGGTGGGAAATGTCGTCCTGACAAGGGACGGCAAAGATTACCGGCCGGTCGTCAATTCAGCCGTCAACGAAAAGGATTTAATCGTTACGGGTGATGGCGCTTCCGCGGTCATGGTTTTTACCGACGACAGCACCATTACCCTGTCCCCAAAGACGCGGATGCAGGTCAGAGAATTCGGCATGGAGGGGAAGGCCAGAAAGGGAATCTTTTCACTGTCCATTGGAAAGCTGGTTGCCAATGTAACCAAATTCATCGGCGGCAACAACAAGTTTGAGGTTCATTCGCCGACAGCCGTCTGCGGTGTTCGCGGAACCTTGTTCGGGCTGGAAGTGGCCATGGTCGGAACCGTCATGACGACGACTGCGACCTGTACGACGGGCGCCCTGTCCGTGTCCGCTTTGTCGGCCACCGGCGCCATCGTGGCGACGTCCGGCATTGTTGCAGGTCAGACGGCGGTTATTACTTCTACAGGCATTACCGTCGGCGCGGCCGGTGCAGCGGGTGCTGCAGGAGCAGGTGCGGCCGGTTCGGCAGGTACAACGGGAGCGGCAGGCGCAGGCGCGGCCGGAGCGGCCGGTGGGGCAGCGGCGGCAGCCGGTGTCGGCGCCGGGACAATTGCTACCGCAGCTGCAGTGGCAGCCGCAGCGGTCGCGGCAGCGGTAGCGGCGACAGGCGGGACTTCAGATACAACCCCCACGCACACAACGCCCGCGCACCGTTAGAAAAAGGTTCATTTTTCAGAAAAACAACAACCCCTTTCATTAGCAATAAACGGTTAGTGAAAGGGGATTTTTTATTCCCGGAAAGTATTGCAGGATGGCGAACAAAGATTCAAAATTGTTTCTGCATTTGAAAAAGTGGCTGGAAAAAGCGGTTCTGGACCATCGCATGATTGAAGAAGGAGACCGTGTGCTGGTCGGTGTTTCAGGAGGAGCGGACAGCTACGCGCTTTTGGATCTGCTCGACTCACCGATGATTTTTGTTCCGCGATTTTCCTTTATCGCTGTATATATTGACATGGGTTTTGATCAGGAATTCACGGCGTATCAATCGCTGGGAAAATACCTGCAAACGCATCAATACCCGTATGTAATGGAAAAAACAGACATTGGGACGCTTGCCCATTCCGATTTCAACCGGAAAAATCCCTGCTTCCTCTGTTCCCGCCTGCGCCGCAAAAGAATTTTTGAAATTGCGGATGAAAAAGGCTGCAACAAAATCGCGTTTGCCCACCATCGGGATGACATTATTGAAACGCTTTTGATCAATCTGTTTTACGGCCGGGAAATCAGCACCATGATGCCGAACCAATCGATTTTTGGCGGAAAGCTTCACATTATCCGTCCCCTGGCGTATTTGAGCGAGGTCCTTCTGAAAAAGTATGCGAGGGAGCGTCAGTTTCCCCATGTGGAAAACGCCTGCCCGACCAGCGGAAATTCAAAGCGCAGCGATATCAAAAAATTGCTGGATCAGCTTGAAATGGACAATCCGGAGATTCGTCATAATATTTATACCGCCCTGAGCCACGTGAAGCCGGATTACCTGATGATAAAACCGAAAAATTAAGATAGAATCATGCCATGACCAAAGAAAACACAGCTCATAAACTCATAGCGTCGAACAAGTTCGCGAGGGTCAATTACGACATCGACGACATTTACGAAGCAGGCATCGTACTGTCCGGAACGGAGGTCAAGGCGCTGCGCGCCGGCAAGGCCAATCTCAAGGACAGCTACGCCGTCGTCAAGGATGACGAGGTGTTTCTGCGCGAGATGCACATCAGCCATTACGACCACGGCAACCGCTTCAACCATGAGCCGCTGCGGCCGCGCAAACTGCTTCTGCACAAGCGCGAAATCCGAAAACTGTACGGAAAAACTCGCGAAAAGGGACTGGCGCTGGTGCCGCTGAGGCTTTATTTCAAAAACGGCATGGTGAAAGTGGAAATCGGCGTCGGCAAGGGGAAAAAAATGCACGACCGCCGTGAGGACATCAAACAAAGAGAGGAACGGCGCTCGATTGCGCGCGACTTTAAATCCAAGCGGATCAAAGTGTAAGACCATTGCGCCCCCTCTCTTTGCGGGAGAGGTCGGAGGAAGGGAGCCGGGACATGACAGGCAAGAAAGTCAGTGAAAGTCGAGTGATCATGGGGCAGGGGATGAACCCGGAAAACGCCAATCCTGCCGGTAATGTCCATGGCGGAGACATCATGAAGCTGATTGATACGGCAGGCGGCGTCGCGGCCACCAGACATGCCCGGGCGCACGTTGTGACGGCATCCATTGACCGGATGGATTTCCATCATCCGGTTTACGTCGGGGATTTTTTAATCCTCAAAGCCTCCGTCAATTTTGTCGGCAAGACTTCCATGGAGGTCGGCGTCCGCGTGGAGGCGGAAAATCCCATTACAGGGGTAAAACGCCATACCGGATCCGCCTATTTGACCTTTGTGGCGCTGGACGCAAATAAAAAACCGATGCAGCTTCCTCCCCTGATCCTGGAAACGGAAGAAGAGCGGCTTCGCAATGCGGAAGCGGCAGAGAGGAGACAAATGAGGTTGGCGGAAAAGAAAAAAGAAAAGAAAAAACACGAAAAGTGAGATGAGCGGCTGACGCCGCTTTTCTTTGACAAACCGCCGTTTGAGGATTATAGTATAGACAAATAAAAAAAGGGGGCGTAACGGTTTCGACGGGGACATTTGAAGTTGTAGAAGCGTGCCGAGGTTCCTACAGGCCTCGTTAAACAGGTAGGAAACATATAATCGCAGACAACTACGATTACGCTTTAGCCG
>Ga0208459_1004615_pt1 | contig 10134 bp, 10 predicted proteins | sample AD_UKC087_MetaG_FD_184433 | JGI IMG/M metagenome (GOLD analysis project Ga0208459, IMG submission 184433) | Active sludge microbial communities of municipal wastewater-treating anaerobic digesters from USA - AD_UKC087_MetaG (SPAdes) (version 2) | ecosystem: Engineered > Bioreactor > Anaerobic >... | reverse complement strand
GCGTAAGGAATCAGGCATAAAACCGAAACCGAGGATGAGGAAAACAGCTGCATAAGCCTACTGGCGTGCTGCTAATGGTTTTTTTGCAACTTTCTGGTTGCGAGTTAGATAAAATGGATTACCTTCCGCTTAAGAAGTGATAAGATGATTTGCAATAATCGTGATACTCGTTTGAAAAAATCGTGATATCGCAAACCCATAAAACTGCCGATTTGAAAAAATGGTGATACGATTTGAAAAAATAGTTGAGATCCCATAAACAGTTTATGGATATGAACACCAGATTTATGTCTTACGGGGCAGTTGAAGAGCTTTTTTCCCTATGTCAAAGACGGAAAATCAGGGGCGTTAATGATGAATTTCTGGATTGCTTCATGGAGAGCTGCATAGCTTAATGGATAGAATTTCTGCTGCAAAACGCAGGAAAAACATGCAACATATTAGAAGTAAGAATACACTGCCAGAAATGGTTGTGCGGAGACTTCTATATTCAATGGGGTATAGATATCGACTTCATGATGCTGCACTTCCAGGAAAACCTGATATTGTTTTTAGAAAATATATGAAACTGATATTAGTGAATGGATGCTTTTGGCATATGCACGATTGTAATGAGTTTCACTATCCAAAAACCAATCAGGAGTTTTGGAAGGAAAAAATTCTTAGAAATGTTCAGCGGGATAATCAGAATAAAGAGAAGCTTAAGAAGTTGGGATGGGATATCCTTGAGGTGTGGGAATGCGAAACTGAAGGAAAAGATCTAAGCAAACTAAAGGATAAAATCTCGCATTTTATGAATACTCCAAACACTAACAGATTGTAAGCAAGATAAGCTATACTCATTTATAACACAGTAGAATATAGGATGTTTTTCTTTTTTGTATTATCTATCCCGGATAATACCGTTACCAATCCTATTCAGATAACATGAATTTTTAGCTTGGATATCATGTATAAGAGCTCTTCGAATGCGAAATACACGTTCTCCTAAGTTGCTCTCCGAGACAAGGGTAGTTGCCCCCATATGGAGGTATACCATTACAACCTTATTTTCATGATAAAATGGCCCAAAACTTTCTATATATTGGCTGCTCTTCAGTTTTGAATCAGATTGAAGGATTAAACCCTTCAACACACGATGCAATGTTTTTTCGTCTTTATCCTTTAATGTCTTGTCACACACTATGTCACACTCAGATGTAATTACGACATCTATAGGGCTTATAACTTTAACACCTTGTGCTAACTCAAAAGATTTTTTAACCGCTGTAATGTAACAATCATTTTCACACTTCATGACATCACCTGTTCTTACTGAATCTTGGTTACTTTTATCCAAGAACAGCCAGTTATTTATCTTGGCTATTATATCCGATTGAAGAAGCTGATTTCGTAACTCAAAGCCTTCTGGACAGGCTAGATCGTTATCTGTATTCTTTTGTAAGATGTCAGAAAAACTCTGATTCAGCAATCTTGATGCTGCCTTAGATTTGTATCATTATTCGAAACTTTTTTACCCAATTCAGCTTCTGCCATTGTACACAATATACCAGATATGTTTTTTGACCAATCCTCATCTGCTGGAACTAAGCTTGAAAAGTCAAAAAAGAATTCCGTGCTTGATTTGTGAACTAGATTATCCCACTGTATCAGCAACAGTAGAGCGCCGATTTCTTTGAGTTTCTCGTCAATAACATCAGGAAGACCTTTATACATATTTTTCATGCACTCTAACTTATCTAATTCTAAGTTAGTTATAGGCATAATCCCAGCTATCTTGCAATAGTGGATTACATCTTGTGTGATCTCTCGGTGTTTAGTCCAAAATACAACCGTAAAGGGTCCATTCTGCTTAGATATTACCTTACTTAGTACATTGGCAACTGCTGAGGCTTTACTTTTGTCATTTATTCCCGCAAATCCGTCGAGTTCAATATCTAAAAACACTATTCTTATTCCTTTCATGGGTGACTTTGGCAATTGATCCTCATTCCCTGAGAAGTAAAAATATGGAGCCCCCATTTGTGAAAGAGATTCAATCAGAGGCATTACTTCCTCTAACTTGTCATCAATGATCACTATCCTGCCGCTACTTGATAAATTCATCTTTACTCCTCCCTGAAAGCTAACTGAATAAGCGCACCTTTTGAGAATTCGCTCGGTATATCATAATTGTTAAACTCAGGGAACATTAGCTTTCCTCCCTGTGCCTTCATTAACATATCCGTTAGATGGAGCCCAATGCCAGTACCTTCAGGTTTATCTGATACAAAAGGCTTTATCATCATATCTTGGGGTAATGAAAAGCCGCAACCGTTATCAGCAATAATTACGCTGATAAATCCATCTGGGTCATCTATAATGTCAATAAATATCTTCTTCTGCTTCTGCCTTGAATAATCAAGCCACCATAGTGAATTGTCAATTACGCAAATCATTGCATTCATCACATGATTTTCTGAGCACTTAGCAAACCAATCTGGCGAATCGTGATCAACCATGTTTACAACCTGTATATCATGACTATCAATTCTAAATCTTATACTGTCAAGACACCGTTTAACTATTCTGTTCATATTTTGCTTCTTGATATCAGTCTTTCTTACTATTATACTGTACCCCTCAACTAAACTCGATAATAATTTTAGTTTATTCTCAAGCACGTAGTTAGAAGCAACTTTTTGACTCATGGCTATAAGCTCTTTGATGATCTTTTCCACTTGATGAAGAACTGTAAACATAGCCAATCCGGCACCAGCACTTTTCATTAGAGTGTCTTTGATATGCTCATATTCAGTTCGAATTCTATCCAAGTACATATAAATCTGTTTCTTAACGTTGGGCTCGACAATTTGCTTTTCTATTAACTCTTCTAACTCACTGACTGATGCAATAACAGGTTCAGTTTTTGTTTTACTTTTGTATGTTGTTCTGATTGAGTCTTTATCTATTTGCCGCTGTGATTCAACCTTATCAAGCGCATACAACACAGCGTTTCTTAGCGTATAATAGGCATCGTTCTCAATGAAACCTTCACGGTTTGATTTTTCAACTAAATCAGTACTGTTTTCTGCGTTAAGGTACACTGCTCCCAAGATAAGGTTATTACTTACTCTTTTTGTTGGGAGATTTACGCGTCTTATTCCAAGTCCGAGCCAATCTGTATTTGGCTCTCCATAATCTAAAACTCGCATTGAATCCCTGTATACCCTAACTCCGCCATTTTGGTCCAAGTACTTCTTCAAAGATGTTCTTTCAATATTCATTAAGTTCAATATTTGTGTATCAAGATCAAATATAACGCCTTTAAATCTGACTCTCCCTATCTTGTAATCGTCTAAGTTAATTGGTTTTTCTTTTTTCCCTTCCTTTACTATCATCCGACATGTTTTTTGAATCCATTCGCAAGACATGTCAACATTGCGTTCATTGATTTTATCCATTGTGCTCCAAGGGACAAACCGATAATTAAAATCAGTTATTGAATCTCCCTCCATTATAACATCAAATGAAAATAAACTGTTTGATAGTATTTCCTCTAATGAGGGTAATCTCTCTAACCAATCACTGTCGTTTACAGAAAACTCAGTTCTGAACTTGCTATCATCATCAAAAGGTGAGTTTAGAGATGTAATTACCCTCGCGCAATCTCTTGCAGTTCGTTTGTCCCATGCTTTTCTCAGTTTTGATATCTCAATTCTGGTACCAGTGGATTCTATAAAGTATTCAGGATCTCTTTGGATTAGCGATACAGGAAGAGATTCGATATAGTCTGTTTTAGATACTTGGTCCCAATTGATTGTAACTACAAATTCTTTTCTATCTTTTCTTGTGATTATCGTAATATCTCTACCTAATTTATGAACACCAAATCGTCCGATTCCCTTTTCTCCAAGTCTCTTGCGGCGGTACTTTTTTGTGAATTCAGGCAGTGTGTGTTTGTGTGGGTCTGACTTGTAGTCCGTACCAATCTCAAGCCAAGCTTTCCGGATTATATAGTCATCCATGCCCTCACCATCATCTTCAATAATGATCATTCCCTCTTCGGTATCCCACGGTTTTTCCATAACTATTTTGCAAAATGAAGCATCAGCGTCGTATGAGTTTTTGATTAGCTCAAGCAATGCAATTGATTCATTTCTGATGAGTTGCTCACCAAGTTGTTCAAGCAACCTGGCCTTAGTCCTGAATTGAACAGGTATCTTCATGGATAAGATCCTTTAAAGCGGAAGCAATAGCTTCCGATAGTTTTACTGGAACCGCATTACCTATTTGTCTGAATGCGGCTGAAAATGAAGGATTGACCCCATTTGATTCAAAAAAATAATCATCAGGGAAAGTCTGTAATCTGGCCGCTTCACGCGGAGTTAATGAGCGGTTTTGATTAACATCAGGATGTATGTAATAGTGACCGTCCTTACAAATATGAGCCACAATAGTATGTGAACAAGTATGTTGCCCGCAACCACTTTAAAACGATCTTTGAATACACTCCTATTCTTATGGGTTTTTAGGTTTAAAGGAAGATCGTCATAGCTAACTCTTTTACGGAAATTATTCCATTTCTCAACTACGAGTTTATATATAGCTAAATCTCTTTCTGAATTTCTTCGAGATATATGTTGTGTCAATGGGGGAGTCTTACTAACGTCACTCCACGTTCCCATTCCCGCATTTAGTTTCGGTAGATCACCTAGTATATCCCATACTTGACCGTTCCACAGTTTTTTAGGGATGTTTGGAAAATTAAAGTTGGTTGAACCCCGCTTACCAATAATTATTACTCTTTTACGCATCTGCGGGACATTATATTCGTTAGCGGAAAGGATTCTATGTTCTGTAGTATAACCACAAGTTTTAAAATGAGTTGTCATAGTATCGATGTGCTTACTTCCATCTACGTCTTTTGCAGATAAGAGTCCAGTAACGTTTTCAAATATGAAGTATTTTGGTTTGAAACGTTTCAGAAACTGAGCATAAAAAAGATAAAGATAGTTTCTGCTATCGGTCAGCATTCTATTCTTATCACGTGAACGGCCAACGAGAGAGTATGCTTGACAGGGTGGACCTCCAACAATCAAGTCAAGCTGTTTACCACATAGTTTTTTTTCAACACACACAAATAGTTCTTTTATTGTATTTTCTGAAATCACGGAATTAATAACGGCTTCTGTAATGCTTGATGGGGCTAATCTGTACAAATCAGCTCTAGTTATCTCTTTCTTTAAATACTTGTAGTACTCATCTATAGCATCATTCTCTCGTAACCAATGGTACACCTGTCTAGTTTTTAACGTGTTACACGCAGCAGGGTCCATTTCGATATGTGCGATAGGCTGAAACCCTTGTCTGATAAATCCCTCAGACAAGCCACCGCAACCAGCAAATAGGTCTAAGAAAGAGATTTTCTCCATTTATTTTTCACCTTGGACAACGAGGTAAAACTCAAACGTTCCTCTTATAATTACTAGCGATGTTTTTGTCAACAACATTCGTAAATCTCCGTCATAGTCCTACACTTCCAATGAAACGGCGGGAACGGAGTATGCGCTCCTGATACGCCTACAGGTTTCATTTCTGAGTCGTATTCTATCTGATCATCTTTGATCCATGGCACTAAGGCTTTAATATAGTCTCTGGCATTGTCCGGGCTGTTGGACTTGGTATCCAGGGCCATAAGCTTGTCCATCACTTCCAGGGCATCGTTGAGTGGATAGACTTTATCCTGTGCAGCCAATGCCCGGCAGATGTCACTGGTACGGTCATCCAGGATCACCACGAGCTTGTAGTATTTGGCCTTGGCTTTCCTGTAGCCTTGCAGCCTTCCGAATTCCCTGATGCGCAGGGCTGTATGCTCTGCCAGTCCTTGCCAGTAGTGGGGTGATCGGTTGGCAAGGTCATTGAACTGCTCTTTGAGGGTATTAGCCAGCATTTCTTTGGTATAGCCTTGTTCTATGGCTTTGGAGAGGACATCGGCAAAGTTCTGCCTTATGTCTGCATCGAAGTGATTACCGATCCAGAACAACTGCTGCTTCTGAATGGTGGATGATAGATGCTGATCTTCAATGCCCCAGAGCCCGATGCTGGTCTTGGTCGGGGCTTGCACCTGAGTGTCCCTCAGTCCGAGGCGCACACAGCGGTCTATTATCGCCTTGGTGGGCTCATTGACCAGTGCTGCGAAGTCATCTCCAAGCTGAGTATTGATGATGCCCATAAGCTTATCTATGGAGTCCTTGTTGAGCTTCTCTGCCCTTGGCATGTCACTCAGCATTTGGATGGCAAGTCTGGCAGCATCCTTGATCTCGGCCTTCCAGGCATTGTTGAGGACCCGGTAATACTCAAGCATGAGCTTATCGTAGTATGTCATAACTGGATTCCATCCTACGATGGAATGACGAACCTCCGTACCTTCACTCTATTCCTACCGATATCGTATTCCGAGAACCTCTCCAAACAGCCTGCCAGAGCATCACAGCCATCGATGTAGCCGTCAGGATAAGTGAGGAATTGGGAGATCAAGGTAGGTGTATCCTGCCCCTCCGGAAAGAGTACCTTGGCGGTCTCGATGATGGTCTCGGTCCTCTCGATGCGGAGGTTCTTGTTGTCCTTGTTATCGATGCGCTTGATTCTGTGACTGATGGGTGGCAGACGATTGTCCTGTGCCCACCGATCGAAGTCAGCCAGGATACGTGCCTGACCATAGGTGGTCTCACAGGCTGCTCTGGCTTTCACTCTGTAGATTCGATCCAGCTCCTGATAGGCATCATAGTAGTATCTGAAGAACTTGGTGTTCTCGGTCTGCCGTATCCAGACGTGAATCACATAGAACCTGTTGCCGTCATAGCCTATGGAGATGATGGCCTTGTAACAGCCCTTCTCTCCCCAGGCGGGATCGGCATAAAGCCAGACCCGCTTCATTCTACTTGGCTCTGGCAAGGTTCTATACTTGGTGAACCAGTGGTTTTTGAAGATGTTCCCTTCGATCACTGGCTGTCCCAACATCTCCCTCTGGTATCCGGTATGCCCGAACTTGGCTCTCAGATTCGGCAGGGTGGCAGTGGAGTATTGAGCCTCCCAAATTGACTTGCCCTGCCGATCTTCGAGCGAGAAGCGCAATATTGCTTTCTGGTGCGTTTTCAGAACCGACCTTGTATCCAGATCTGGGTTTTCAACCCGTAGTTCGTCCAATATCAGCTCCTGAAACTGGCAGATCGCATAGTTAGGATGCACCAGGTTACCAAGCCAGACAATCTTGCCATTACCTTCCGGAGATAATGCACCGGCAAGCTCCTGAGTAATCTTTTCCATGCGTCTCTTGCCGATGGACTGGTTGCCCATATTCTCTTCTTTATCAATATCATCACAGACGATCAGCCCGGGCCGTTTGGCAGTCTTGGGATTGATGGTGCCTCTATGACTCTGCTTTATGCTTCTGGCTCGTATCCTGGCCTTGTTCTTGAGATAGAAGTCCAGATCAAAGGCATCCACGGGCCGCAGCTCCGGATAGTCTATGGTGAGCCGCTTGTTGTTCCGCAGCTCATGCAAGGTAAAGGCAGTGCGTTCCTGTGCCAGGTCTATGTCAGCGGCTGTATGGATAACGTAGCGTTCACCCTGGATGATCATCCAGATGGGATAGACCACTCCCATGAGTACCGTTTTGCCCAGCCCACGAAATCCGGTGATGGCGATGATGCCTGAGCCCTTGTCAGTCTCATCGAACATGGTCTCATGCGCTGGGCAAAAGGGTAGCGGGAAGATATGCGGGAAGTAGGTATGGCAGAAGAACGAGAAGGCATCCCATCCTGATCCGGTAGTGCGCCTGATCCTCTCAGCCCTGGCTTCAGGATTATCGTCTATAAAAGGCAAGACGGAGATCGTTTTGGATGCGATCTCCGTCAGAGCCTTGTTATGCCGCTGAATGAACTTCTTAGGCATAACCGGGTATCAACCCCAACCCCCGGCAAGCTGTTGGTAGGGGACCCCGATTTTCCGGAAGGATCAGCGGAGCCAGGGGGATCGGCTCCGCTGTCAGGCAGGCAGGATGTCGTGGAGCCGGAGGGAATAGCTCCACTCGTTGGAGGGTAGGTTGGCTGGTGTGTTTGGAGGTAACCATGTGTCTATCCATTTCTGACTCGCAAGTACTCGGCAAGATCTAGCACGATACTCTGAAACTGTTTCAGCAGAGTCTCATAGCCCTTCTCGATCATGAAGTCGGTCACCTGATCCAGGAAGCGGACTATATAGTCATTCAACTCTTTGGAAGGCTCAGCGTCCTTCTGATTCTGCCTGATCAGGCTGACGAGGCTCTGCAGAGCAGTGTCCGCCGGGTTCTTGGCATACTCCCGGAGCGCCTGGATGAGCGCCTTCTTGCGGGCCAAGTTGATCTCATGGTCGAGCTTGCGCTCTTCCTTGAACAGCTCGTCCCATTTGCCGGACTTGATCCACTTACGGACGGTGATGCTGGAAACTCCGAAGATCAGCGCCAACTCAGTGGGATCGGTCTTGCCGTTCAGATAGGCTTCCCTGCAGTTGTCCCGCTTGATGCGGAACTCATGGCTGTTACTCATACTCGGGGCGTACCTTGTGCTTCTGCAGATAGAGGTTGAGGTCTTTGCCGGAGCAGCGCAGCTGTCCGTTTTCCTTGGTTCTAAAGGCGGGCAGAGGATCGAGTATATCCCTGATCCAGCGATATACCGTGTTACGGCTGACCCGGAGCGTGGAAGCTACTTCATCGGGCCGATAGTTACGATCATTGTTGAATATGCTCATTGTCTCCTCTGCCGCATTCATCTTTGTTGATACCATTATTTCTACTCCATTGCTGTTATCAAATCAGGATGTATCAGGATGATACTGTATCAAAGGGCGCTGAAGTTCAGCACGACCCTGTGGTAGTTACCAGCCTCGTCCCTTACCGAGAAGGAGATGTACTGCTTGGTGGAGGTGACCAGGATGGCCTTGTCGATCAGTTCCATCGCTTCCTTCCAGACCGGGTCCTTGATCTTGTACCTGCGCAGGGCGAAGATGCGGTAGCGTGCCAATTGCCCCCGCTTATCGACTTGGAAGGCTTCGTTGATGATGGCCTTGAGGTTGTCACTGGAGTCGGCAGACCAGGCTTTCAGGCATTCATCGATCTTCTGCTTGGCGAGTTGAAGCTCGATGCCGAACTGAATCTTCTCTCTAAAGCGCATCTCGATGCGGTACTTTTCATCGAAGCTGACCAGCAGGGCGTTGCCCTTCCACTCGAGGCCATTCCTGCGGGCGGCGTCGTTCAGATAGTTCTCGATGATCTGGATCATCTTCTGTTTGTCGGAGACAATACGTTCCTGCAGTTTCAAAGCGCATTGCATCGCTTTCCTGACCGCAGTGTCCTTTTCCACTATTTCGGTGTGCAGCACCTTCACGGGGATTTCCCTACCTTGAGCGTCGGTTAAGGTGCGTTCTTTGACTGGCTTGCTCGCTTTACTCATTTGCATCCTCCTTAGGATTGTCTTGTTTATTTGGTGGTTGAGTGATCTCTTGTTTCTTGATGTAGGACTGGAACATGGCGATAACCGCCCTGCGCTCCTTCTTGGTGAGCAGGTTCCAGTGGCTTTTGGAATAGTTTTTCAGCATGAATGCCCGCAGCCGGGACTCGCTCCAGCCGGCTTGCTTCATCAGGGCGTGCATGTACTTGCCCTGCTTGTCGTAGTTGTATTCGAGTGGCCGGCCATGACTGCGGTATTTGAGCAGGATGGCCTTGAACTCGAGCAGCTTGTCCTCAGATAGGGCTCTGAGCGATTCGCCGTAGCCCATGCCGTTCATGATGAACTTGAAAGCTTCAATCGGCCAGTGGAACTTCCTGACCCTGAGGCCGTGTATCTCTTGGCGTAGTTTGCGTTCCCGCTGTTCCTGATCCATAGAATGCCCCCGGTTGGCTGGTCTTACAGTGTTTGCTGTGGGTGTTGAGCCATACGCTTCTTAGTTCGGTACGGCGCTCTTTGCTTAGGCGGCATCCCGGCCTTGCCGCGCAGTTCGCCCAGGATGCCCTTGATCACAATCGATCCCACCATGGGGATTTTCTGGGGGTCTAATACGCAATATCCGCTCTTATCGATGCCGATCACCTTAACCGAGGCCATCGCCTCCAGATAG
>Ga0208459_1004611_pt1 | contig 10135 bp, 7 predicted proteins | sample AD_UKC087_MetaG_FD_184433 | JGI IMG/M metagenome (GOLD analysis project Ga0208459, IMG submission 184433) | Active sludge microbial communities of municipal wastewater-treating anaerobic digesters from USA - AD_UKC087_MetaG (SPAdes) (version 2) | ecosystem: Engineered > Bioreactor > Anaerobic >... | reverse complement strand
GAACTTTACCGAGTGATGAAAGAAGGTGGCATCGCAGTTATGGTTATGCAAGACCAAACCAAAAATTTTGCCAAGAGTTTAACTACTTTCAGGACTGCAATTGATTGGTGTGATAATGCCGGATTTCGTTTATTTGAAACATTAATTTATAGGAAATATGGAGCGGAAGGTGGCTGGTGGAAAACAAGATTTAGAGTAGATCATGAATTTATGCTGGTTTTTCTGAAAGGTCAACGACCCCAATATTTTAATAAAGAACCCTTAAAAATTCCTTCCAAGCATGGAGGCAAGACACTTACAGGAGGAGGAACCCGCTTAACAAATGGGATTAGAATACCAACCAGACCTATTCTGATAAATGAAATGAAGTGTAGAGGAACGGTTTGGGAATATCTTACAGCGGGTGATGGCTCTCGTCTTAAACATAAACATCCTGCTACTTTTCCTGATAAATTACCTTATGATTTTATCCAATGTTTTTGTCCTCCTGAAGGCATTGTTTTAGATATTTTTATGGGTTCAGGAACTACAGCTCTTGCAGCTATTGAACTAAACCGTAATTTTCTGGGTTTTGAAATATCCGAAGAGTATGTTAACTTAGCTAAACAACGGATTGAAGCTGAAGGCAGGAAAGACGAAGATCAGCTTATGTTTCTGTAATTTGTTCTTCCCTGCTGACTAATTATTTGTTCTTAAAAATGTTTAGGGTATCTACCGTATATTCTATCAATTCGCTGCTTGTTTGTGCCATAGATAAAGGGTTTTCAGCAAGAATTTGTCTAAAAGTTCCTACCTGTGCTTTATTACTCTTCTTAGTAAATTGAAAGACATCAAAACCTGAGCGAGTCCATTTATGCTGTATATAGTTCCATTTTGTCTTATCTGATAAGTATTTCAGGAAATTTTCGGTCTTCCTCCAGGTATTATCATCAAAGCGGAAACTGGAATTTTCTTTTTGGAGACCATCTATCTTTCCCTCACGAGTAGAGATTTTAATTTTATCACTATAGTCATCTTGACCTATAACTTTAAAAAGTTCTTTCAGCGCTATCATTAAGGATGTGATTGTGTAACATTCATTAAAGAAGATTTTATGCAGAGCTGTTGTTTTCTTATCTGCTCCTAAGTAGTTTAACCAACTAAGACAGTTTTCAGGATAGTTGAATAAATTCTTAAAAGTTCCATCCGTAAAAAGTAATGGACAGATGGATTCCATCCTGATTTGAATTTTTATCCTATTATTCAGGATAGCAATTAACAAATGTATCATTCCTAAAGGATACTTGGTTTTGAAATGGGTCTGAACATTATAATCCCGTTAAGTTTAAGAATCCTGAAATCCTTGTTTTTTTGTGTTTGTTATTTTGAACTTGACACATTCCTGCAGATTGATTATAATGTATAATTAACTGGATAGTATGGAATAAATAAAGAATTTATAAACCCGAAGGGAGGAAAAATGAAATTACACAAAATGATGTTATGCTTAGTGTTGCTAGCTGTAATTGTAATGATTGCAGCTTGCAGTTCTAACAAAAAGGCTGAAAACAAACCTCAAGGAAAACCCCAGGGAGAGGAAGTTTACCGTCCAGCGTGGTGGGCAACCCAACCTGAGACGGATTTTGTTTGTACTTATGGACAGGCAACCAAGGTTTCAGAAAATGCTTCAATGACCGCTGCCAGGGAAAATGCTCTTGGGGAAGCAGCACAATATGTAGAGGTTTTGGTCAACAGTATGATGAAAAATTATGAAGAAGAAGCAGGTGTGAAAGACCCTCAGGTTTTAGCCCTTACTCAAAATGTGGTAAAAGCTGTTTCTTCAGCAAAGTTTAAGGGTGTTTTAATGGGCAAAGTGGAAACCAGAAAAGTTAATGAACCGGAAGGTGTTCGTTACAAAACCTGGATGCAGATAAAAATACCGAAGGATGAAATCAACAGGAATTTGGCAGACAGCATTCGCAACGAAGAAGCATTATACAATCAGTTTAAGGCATCACAGGCATTTCAGGAGCTAGATAAGGCAGTAGAAAAATATTAAAGTTCCCAGCCAGTGGATGCTATGGCTCCGTTTATTCCCGGAGGAAAAACATCCCTGGCGTTACAATTACAGCCAAATTGGAAGCTCCCTATTATTTATAGGTAGCTTCCTAAATATTTTGGATAAGTTTACGAGGTTATTAACCGTTGGGAACTTAGGGGTTCATAATTGCTGAAATCCTTAAAATCCTCTTATCCCAAATTTAATTCGTGATATCTTGCGCAAAATAAACCTATAATCCTTATTTCCTAACAGTTATGGGGTTTGTTTTAGCCAGTCACTTCCCCTGTCATCCACTCTACCCCAACTCTATATTAACTATGAATTGAGGAAAAGAGGAAAAGAAGTGGTTGATAACCCCTAAGCGGGAAAAACAAAATCCCTTGACGAAACAGCCAGTTCCAAAAGAAATGCAATAACTTTACTTTTCAGTGGATTGGAGCGATAAATGCTAAAATTAGACCTAAATCAGGAAACGGTATCCAGAGCCCGGAAAGCTGCATCTCAAATAACTAATGCTTTCAGTTGGCTGTTTGAAGGTTACAGCACAGTTACAACGGAAAGAACAGTTTTACGATTGATGGGAATTGACGGTGCCCTTAAAGACGGTAAACCCTTGCCCAATGTGGTGGTAGATCATTTGGTGGAAAATTCAGCGATTTCGAAAGGAGCGGCAATTTGGGTGGCTAATGCTATGTTAAAAAAGGGACTAACAGCTCAACAAGTAGCGGAAGCGGTTGCTCATCAAGGTTTGGAGTTAACCCAAATTTCTCTTGCCTCAGGCGAGGGAATATTAAACACACTTAATCCCTTAGTAGAAAAGATGTTGGGTCATATAACTGCTCAAAAGGAAAAGCGTGAGAACCTTCTGGCTGAATACAAGCAGCGGCCTAAACCCGCTATCTATGTAATTGTCGCTACGGGAAATATTTATGAGGATGTAGATCAAGCCAGGGCGGCAGCAAGAGAAGGAGCTGATGCAATTGCAGTTATCCGTTCCACAGCTCAATCCTTATTGGATTATGTCCCTTATGGAGCTACGACTGTTGGTTTTGGAGGCACTTTTGCCACGCAGGAAAATTTTAAGATTATGCGTAGAGCATTGGATGAGGTCTCCCAAGAAGAAAAGCGTTATATTTATTTAACTAACTATGCCAGTGGACTTTGTATGCCAGAAATTGCTGCTATGGGGGCAATGGAACGCTTGGATATGATGCTTAATGATGCTATGTATGGCATTTTGTTTCGGGATATTAACCCCAAAAGAACCTTGCTGGATCAATATTTTGCCCGGATGATAAATGCCTATGCGGGAATTGAAATTCAAACGGGAGAAGATAATTATTTAACTACTTCCGATGCAGTTGAAAAGGCATATACGGTTACTGCAAGTCAGTTAATCAATGAAAGTTTTGCTGTTTTAAGCGGGATAAAACCAGAAAAAATGGGCTTAGGGCATGCTTTTGAGATTAATCCGGAACTGGAAAACAGCTTTAGTTATGAGTTGGCACACGCATTATTGACTAAGACCCTGTTTCCTGATTCCCCGGTTAAATATATGCCACCCACGAAGTTTGCCAGCGGCAATATATTCCATACCTATCTGCTAAATGCAATGTTTAATTTTGCCGGCAAGCTTACGGAACAGGGTGTGCAGCTTTTGGGAATGATGACGGAGGCAATTCATACTCCGCATTTGGCAGACCGCTTTTTAGCTATTGAAAATGCGCAGTATATATTTAAAGCAGTGAAAGACCTGAACCAGAATTTGTGCTTAAGTGAAGATAGTTTTATTAACAGAAGAGCAAATGAGGTCTTGGCTCAAGCCACAGAATTCTTGGAAAGGGTGGCGGAAGAAGGTCTTTTTAGCGCAATGAGTAAAGGCGAATTTGCCGAAATTAAGCGTCCGGAAAACGGGGGGAAAGGTTTGGAAGGTGTCTTTATGAAAGACGGTGATTATTACAATCCCTTTATGGAAAGTATGAAGCAGGAGCTTAAGCTATGAGCAAGAATATTATTCGTCCTTATGGCGATACTTTAAATGACGGCAAAATGCAGCTTTCTTTTACGCTGCCTGTTTCCTGTGATGCTTTGGGTAAGGAAGCGGCGCGGAAACTATTATTACAGATGGGTTTTGACGAAGCGGAAATTACCAGTATGCAAGATTTAACGGAGGGTTTTACGCATTTTATTGCCTATGCCGTAACTTCCACCAGTGTAGATATCAGCAAAATCAAGGTAAAGGTAGTAGAGACACCGGTAATGACAATGGAAGAAACCGATGCCTATGTGGCAGAACATTTGGGAAGAAAAATAACTGTTGTCGGTGCCTGTATTGAAAGCGATGCTCACACTGTTGGTATTGATGCCATAATGAATATGAAGGGTTATAATCATCGTTACGGTTTGGAACGCTATCATAGTTTTAATGCCATTAATATGGGTGCTCAGGTTCCCTGTGAAGAACTCCTTGCCAAAGCCAGAGAAGTGAATGCGGATGCAATTTTGGTCTCCCAGGTTGTAACCCAGAAAAACATTCATATCAAAAATCTAACCCGCCTCATAGAACTTGCGGAAGCGGAAAGTTTAAGGGATAAAATGTTGTTTATTTGCGGTGGACCGCGCCTTTCCCATGAATTGGCAATAGAACTTGGTTTTGATGCCGGTTTTGGAGCAGGAACCTATGCCACCGATGTTGCCAGCTATATTGCCATAACTCTGGCAAAAAGCATAGCCCGGAAATAGACATTGCGCATAGGGATTTGAGCAGTATTATATGTGGACCTTATTGATAACGATAATTGCCTTCGGATTGATGATTTTTGTGCATGAACTCGGGCATTTTTTAGTGGCGCGTGCTTTTAATGTGGGTATTGAAAGATTTTCCATCGGTTTTGGAAAGGCAATTTGGCAAACGGAGAAAAACGGTATCCAATATCGTTTGGGATGGATGCCTTTAGGCGGTTATGTAAAAATGCAAGGAGAAAACCCCGAGGAAAATATCGGGGTTCCTGAAGAGCGGACATTTTTAGGGAAATCCTGGTGGAAAAGAGCCCTGATTGCTTTTAGCGGACCTTTTGCCAATTTACTTTTCGGGTTGTTGCTGTTTGTTATTGCTTTTATGTTACCCCAAAAACAGGAAGACCTGTTGCCCGTTATTCACAATGCCAAAGGCGTTTGGGCAGAGTCCTTCAGTGCTGCGGATAGCATTATTAGCGTTAACGGCAAGCCAGTGAAGGGATTTCAAGAATTTATGCTGGCGCTTTCGGATAAAAAAAATAATACTGTTGCCTGCCTGCATAACGGAGAAAAGCGCATTTTACAAGTAGCCCCCATAGCCGTGGATTCTTTACTTAAATCGCTTGAACCCAAGGTAGATACAACAATCGGAGAGGTCTTCACCGGAATGCCTGCCTGGAGAGCAGGATTGAAAACGGGGGATAAAGTTTTAGCTGTAGATAGCGTTTCCGTTGCCAACTGGTATGAAATGCGGGAAAGGATAATTAGCTCTAAACAGGATGAGGTTCAGCTTACTATTTTAAGGGATGGTAAAGTATTAACGCGCACGATTGCTTTGGAAGAAAATGTTTCTATGGGTGACCAAAAAATGATTGGCATCAGTCAATATATGCCAGTGAAAAGCGTTACCAGATATAATCCTTGGCAGGCAATCAGTTATGGGGCAAGGAGCACATTCAGTTTTATCGTGATGAATTATGTGGGCTTATACAAGCTGGTTATGAAACCGGAACAGTTAAAAAACAATCTTGGCGGACCCGTGATGATTGCTACGATGGGTCAGCAGGTTGCTCAGAGAGGGATTAGCTCTTTAATTATCTTTCTGGCGTCCATCAGCTTAGTTTTGATGATAATGAATCTGTTACCAATTCCCATTTTGGATGGAGGTCATATCTTCTTTGCTTTTCTGGAAGGCATTTTTGGCAAACCTGTGCCGATAAAAGTGCAGGCGTTTTTACAGCGTATTGGTTTTGCTCTTTTATTGTTATTGATGTTTTATGCTTTCTATGCGGATATTTCCAAGCTGCTTATCAGGCAGTTCCTGTTAGGACAATAGATGTTCAGTTTTACATTACAAAACACCTGTGGTAAAGCTCGTGCTGGAATTATCAAAACTGAACATGGGGATATTTTAACTCCTGTTTTTATGCCTGTGGGAACTCTGGGAACGGTTAAAGCAATGAGTCCCAAAGAATTGGAAGAAGTGCAGGCACAGATAATTTTGGGGAATACCTATCATCTTTATATGCGTCCTGGGCATAATTTAATTCAAAAAGCGGGGGGTTTGCATCAATTCATCAGCTGGAATCATCCTATTTTAACAGATAGCGGTGGTTTTCAGGTAATGAGTTTGGCTGCTTTACGCAAAATTAGCCAAGAAGGGGTTAAATTCCAGTCCCATATTGATGGTTCGGCTCATATATTTACTCCGGAAAAAGTAATAGAAATTCAGGAAGCCCTTGGTGCGGATATAATTATGAGCTTTGATGAATGTCCTCCCTATCCTTCAACCAGACAGTATGTAGAAAAATCGCTTGCCACCACTTTGGACTGGGCTGAAAGAGGGAAAAAAGCATTTACCAATCAGGAGCATCAAGCACTTTTCGGAATCGTGCAAGGGGGAATTTATGAGGACTTGCGGGAAAAATCTGCACTGGAACTGATGGCTATGGATTTTTCCGGTTACGGAATTGGAGGTCTTGCTGTAGGAGAAGAAAAAGAAGACCTCTTCAGAATTACTACCTTATTAAATGATATATTACCGAAAGATAAGCCCCGCTATTTAATGGGAGTAGGAACGCCTGCCGATTTACTGAAAAACATTGATAGAGGCATAGATATGTTTGATTGTGTGATGCCCACTCGTAATGCCCGCAAAGGCAGTATTTTTACTAGGTATGGCAAAATGATTATTAAAGCAGCACGTTATAAAGATGATTTTCAGCCCATTGATCCCCTTTGTGGTTGCTACACCTGCACTCATTTCAGTCGTGCTTATATCAGGCATTTAATTACTATGAACGAAATTTTAGGAATGCGGCTTACTACTATTCATAGTTTATGGTTCTATCAGGAACTGATGCAAATGGCAAGAAAAGCTATTCGGGAAGATAGATGGAATGAATTCCTGGCGGAAATGCTCCCTGTTTTGGATACGATTGTTTAGGCACAAATTTCTTTGCAGCTTTTTTGGGGTTCTTGGTTTATGGCTTTATGCGTTAATTCTTTGGGGTGCAGAAACTGATATAACGACCCCTGCCGATACTGTTAAAATAGATATTCCCCAGCCCTGGATGGAAAACTGGCTTTCCCGAAAAGTGTATCCGCTCATTTTCAAAGTGGAAGCGGAACGCGAACAAGAACAGGAACTATATATCAGCTTTGAGAAATATGAGGGCAAGCAAATTGCCGAAATTTATATTGTTAATCTGGATGTGTTTGATTTGCTACCTGCCAATCCGGAAACGCATTTCTACAATCAGGTTTTAAAATTAGCCAATTCTTTGCACTATAAAACCCGGGACTGGATAATTGAAAGTATGCTTTTCTTTGCGGAAGGCGATTTGTTCTCTGCGGAAGTGATGAATCGTAACCTTGCCTATTTGAAAGAACTTCCCTATTTAAGAGAAGCAGAATTACTGATAAGCGATAATGAAAATGGCTCTGTTGATGTCTTTGTGCTGGTGCGGGATAAATTCTCATTGGAACTTAGCGGCAGGATTATTTCCCAAAATCAATACCGATTGAAGATAAATGAACAAAACATTCTGGGCTTGGGGCTTGGACTGAAACATATTTGGCAAATCAATCCCCGGGAATTAACAACTACTAGCTGGGAAACATATTACAGCAATGCAAATATAAGAGGCACTTTTCTTCGTGCTGATGCTTACTGGAAAGAACTTTCCGGAAACTCTAACCAGGATGTATATTTCAGCCATCCTTTCCTCTATCCAGTAACTCCACATTCTGGAGGATTGGAATTTACCCGAAATTACCTTCATCCACCTGCAGATAGTATATCTACGGAAAAATGGACTTTGGGTTCCTGGTATGCCTATAGCTTTGGCGAGGAAAAAAATCACTCCAATGCATATAAATACTCCGCTTTTGCTGTGGATAAAAACTGGTTTAGCATACGACCAGAAGTTAATGCTAATACCGGTAAATCCTATCATAATAATATCTTTGCCCTAAGTGCATTTGTAATCAGCAAAACGGACTATACTGCTTTAAGAAATGTTAGCTTATTTCTGGTGAATAATGTTTTACCGCTTGGATATTTATGGGAAACCCTCTTGGGCTATGAAGACGGAGAATACAATAATCGGGTTTTTGCCGGTTTGCATTATTTATGGGCGGATAAATTACCCCGCGGCTCCTATCTATATTTTTCCAGTGCCTTGGAAACATATCTAGCTAAAGAAGGAATGGAACAAAGCGTCTTGGCTGTTGAGCCGTTGTTTATTTCACCATTACAAAGCAGGGGAGCTTTTCGCAGCAGGTATTTTTTTAACAGCAATCTAATCATTGGTAGTAAACGATACCCCCAGGAAAAAATGAATGTTACTTCTCTCACCGGCTATCGCGGTATCTGGAATTTGCAGGGAGATAAACTGATCCGTTCTGCCTGGGAAAAAGATATCTCTACGCCATACCAAATCTGGGGTTTTAAAATTGGACTTTTTACCTTTCTGGATTGCGCTTTTGCTACCGATCACTTTTCTCAAATCAGCACTAAAAATGTGCTGCTGACAGAAGGCACAGGATTGAGAGTTTATAACCCTGCTCTAATATGGGATACTATAGAACTTTGCCTTGCCCTAAACCAAAGAAAAGGAAAACAGGGCGAATGGAAAATAACCCTTTCCACGAAAAAAGGGATCCAAATACCGGATTTTTCGGGTAGAAGACCACAGCCATACAAATTTCAGTGACAAATGAATATTGACAGCCCTTTTAACGCCAAGCTATAAATGATAATTATCTCGCCCTGTAACAAGAAAAAAATGATGAGGTATGCCCTTGGACAAGGGAAGGGATATCATCTCGCTTAGTTTATAGAAGAACTTGAGCAAGTAACAGTTCTTTTTTCCAATGGTTTCGTGCGTAAGCTTATGTGAGATGCAGCTTTTACCTGAATGAAATTACAAGTTAGAGGATATGCTCCCGCGATCTTTTTATGTATATAATTACTTTTAAGGATTTTGGCTAACTACTTGTTGCCTGGTCAATTCTTAAACGACTCTTTAACGACTCCTTAACGATTCCTTAACCTCGCTAAAGAGTCGTTAAAGAAGCTTTTATGCTGCATTAAAAGTTCAACTTGGCAGGAAATAATGCCCAGGATAATAATAGGTAAAGAACCCGCCAATTACAAGCTAAATTCTGATCACCAAAAATAAGGTTTTTGTTTGGGATATGATAAATTATACAGTGGCAAGAAGGAAAAAAGGGTAATAATAATATTATCTGCTTAGGCATATTCAAGATGAAAACTATATTAAACACCTTTTTTTATTCATCTTTTGTGGTATTTGGGGCAGCGTTTTATTTTCACTTTTAGCCAGGCAAATAAAAATGTGCATTTAACACTATATCATTCTTATGGATACCTCACTTTTTAGCAACTACATTTCTTTCAATACACCTAAAATAGAAGTTCCGGTGGAACGATACGGACTAACGATGGTTTTCAAACCAGCGAATTGCGATAACTTACAACCCTCAAAAAAGTTCAGGAGGAATGACACATACTAACGACGGTTTTCAAACCGGCGAAAATGAAAAACCGCATTGTTGATTTCCCCGTCAACCATAAAACGGCAGGATGCCGTTTTTCCTGTAGGCGAATACAGTCCAGGATAAAATAACAGCCCCCGACGCAAAATATAGGAATACCAGGAATAAGTTTTGCTTGACAGGATAGCTATCTTTTTTAGCAGGTAAAAAAGGGCTGTATTTGATATAACATTGTTATAGTCCCTGTATATAATGAATAAGAAGGATATTCTCAAGAAAGGAGATACTATGAAAGCACAAGTTAACAAACTCCTTCTTCTACTGATATTTTCAGTA
>Ga0208459_1004609_pt1 | contig 10137 bp, 9 predicted proteins | sample AD_UKC087_MetaG_FD_184433 | JGI IMG/M metagenome (GOLD analysis project Ga0208459, IMG submission 184433) | Active sludge microbial communities of municipal wastewater-treating anaerobic digesters from USA - AD_UKC087_MetaG (SPAdes) (version 2) | ecosystem: Engineered > Bioreactor > Anaerobic >... | reverse complement strand
TAAACATGCTATTAATTCTCCGATTGTATTGATTTTATTGGTGTTTTGCAATTCCAACATAATCAACGCATTTGAGAATTAATAGCATTTTTCTTGTTTTCTTATGATTCTATGGGACAGCAGTGGAGATTGTTGTGAGATAATAAATAGCTTAATAGTCAAATAATTAATTCTGCATAAATTACTTAAACGGAAAGGAAGGCTCTGATGAAGAAAACTACTTTTCAAGAAATCGGTGAAAAATTGTCGGTAGATGATATTGGGAAAGTTGAATTAAAGTTGGGAAAAGTATTACCTGAAGAAATTAAAAATCATTATATGGAATATAACGGTGGTGTTCCGAATAGAAAATACTTTATTAAGGAAAACGGTGTAACGATTGAAATAAAGAAATTTCTCCAAATGAAAGGATCTATAGATTTTAGAATGACGGTTGAAGACAGTTTTCTTCAGGGACAAAGTAAGGACTATCTTCCAAGTGAATTGATACCTTTTGCAATAGATCATGGCGGTAATTACTTTGTTATTGATGTAAACGATGGTAAGATATTTTTCTATGCGATAGATGCATGGGATGATGAATTAACTAATGACCAAAATAAACTTAAGGCTAAGAAGCACCTATGTGATTCTCTAAGTAAATTTCTCGAAAATCTCTCAAGCAGGAAAGGTCGATTCTAATTAATCGGTTAAATGATGAATAATCAGGTCAATCGAATGAAGATATAATAATAAAAAATTTCAGCAAACACGAGACATCTTCTGTACATAAAATTCATGTTGAGTTTTTTCAGTGAAGGATATATGTTTTTCAAACAGGAGTTTTTATGAAAGCTGTCAGATTAGCATTAATAGCTGTTCTTTTTGTATCATATAGTATTTTCGCCGATCAGGCGGGAGATATTCTAAAAAAGGCTGATGCATTTAAGGATAAGAAAGATTATCCTTCTGCAGAGAAGATGTATCTTCAGGCAGAGGAAGCAGATCCGGAAAGCGGTTTCATTACGGCGCGCAAAGCGCAGTTTTTTCTTTTGACACTTAAAGATTATACTAGAGCAGCTGTCGCGTATGAATCTGCCTATAATAAAGGCTTCAGGGAATCTTGGCTTTTTGTTCAGGCAGGCAACTCCTGGCGTTATCTTAAAAATTCTGATAGTTCAGAGAAGTGGTTTCGTCTCGGAATTTCTGAATACAATCAAAAAATTGATTCTGCTGAAAAATCCGGTAAACCCGTACAGCAGTTAAATGACGGACTTGTTTCTATCTATGCACAGTTTTGTTCGGCGATGATAGACTTAAAAAAATTCAGCAATGCGGACGCCGTTGCATCGGAATGTCTCAAGCGGTTTCCTGATACAGCGAACAGCTCGTTTCTCAATTATGCGGCGCGAAGTTCTTATTGGCGCTCAGTAGAATTTTTCGGTGCCGGTGATTTTAAAATCGCGGCGGATTACGCCGAAAAAGCTCAGAGCCTGGCTATTCGTGCCGGCAAAGATTCATCGGCTCTTGCCGATGAGTTTGCGACGCTTCTCAAGGTGATAAAAGCCGGCGAAAAAAACAAATCGGTAAAACCGCTCTATGTTCACCGTATGAAAATAATAATTATTCCCGAGACTGATGCGAAGGATGAAGAAAACACCGTACACATAAAAAGCACCGTGACTGACGCAGATGTTTTTATGACTAATCTGTCTGCAAAATTTGTGAAGCGTTTTGTTGAAGCATCAACAGGCGGCAAACTCGGCATGGATATAGTTGTCGATAAACCATCTATTAAACTTACACGCATAAAAGATAATTCTGATATTGAGACGGAAAACAGAAAAAACCGGACACCCGATCTCGATTATTTTGTTTCTCAGAATGAGGATTATTTCAAAAAAGCTGTTAATGAATTTGATACTATTGTACTCATCTGGAGCGCGATAGAATTCAATGTTGCCAACGGAGGACAGCGCCTGTATAAATTTCCTTCAGCTGATGTTTCTGTTATGCGCGGATACAATCAGATTACGGCGGAAAGGATATCATATAACGGTCCCGATCTTCTGCTTCATGAATTTTTTCATACAATTGAAAAGCTCGGCCGTGTTCCGGTACAGCATGGATACTATAAAGAAAACAGGCGCAACTATCCCGCATGGAAAGGCGCAAACGGAAACGATTACTATTTCTGGCAGCTTTCCGAAAATATCCCGAAAGATCTCAAAGATAAATTCAATGAAGATTATTCATCGTTCGGTTTTATCAAAAAATATCCGGCTGATTTTACGCGTCCGGTACGTGCAAGAGTCCGTCCGGAACTTCCGGTATTCAGCAAGACTGACCGCCTCGCAGCCGATGAGCGTTCCGCTGTTTACCGTACCGGAATTATTGATCCTTTAGCCGAAAAAGCTCCGGAAGATTACGCCGCGTTGATGTTTGCAAAGCCGGATGATGCCGCAGTAAAAGCCTTCGTGAAAGCTCTTTTTGCCGGCATTGACGATCCTTTCAGAAAGGCGAAAATTATTCATGACTGGATAACACTGAATATCGCCTATGATTCCGATCTATTGATCCGTCTGCGTAGTGACGCGGATTCCGACGGCGGAAAAGACGCGTTGAGCGCACTCAAATACCGCCGAACTAACTGTGCCGGATTAGCCGGTCTTTACAAGATGCTCGGCCAATATGCGGGGCTTGATGTGCGCTATGTTACCGGAAGCATTAAAACCGGCGGAACTCCGGACGGCGGGCTTATGAGTCACGCGTGGAATATCGTGAAGATTGAAGGCAAAGAATATATTGTAGACTGCAGTCCCGACAGCAGAATGTATTATACCGGAAAAAAGACGGGTGCTCTGGCTGATTATGCTTCGCGCAGTGATCATCTGTTCATTCATCCCGAGGCAAAGCGGATTGCTTATCTCGCTTCAAATCCGGAGGATCAGATTGCTTTTCCGCCTCTTGAGTTTAATCAATTCAGCGGACTTCCGCGCTTTGCCGTTGCGTCATACAAGTACGGCATCAAATTCAGAAAGCACACGAATGCCGCGTATTCGGTTATCCGCAAAACGAAACCGGGCGGAGGCATTGAAGTGTCGGATCTTTATACGCTTGAAAATCAGCCGCTTGAGATTGAATGTGAAGCGCCGGAAGATTCTTTCGCCGACATAACTCTTCTGGATGAAGCGGGTAAAAAAATAAATAATCATACCTCGTCACAGCGAAACGGCGGAAGTTTTATATTCCGTGTTTCCGTTCCGCGCGCGGGAATGTTCACGGCAGTGATTAACGCCCGGTCATTATCACGGCCCGAGCGCGTAAATGAGATATACCGCTTCGCGATTAATTCAACTATTGCCATGAAATCATGTGCGCTTGCTGTTCAGCGCGGGCATTACGCGGATATTCTTGGGGTCAAAATTGTTTCCGTGAATAGAACTGCCGACAGTAAGCGTATTGAAATAGAAATCGATCACCCTTTGCAGACCGTGATTGTTTCTTTGGTTCGTGACGCACAGGACAAAAAGCAGACAGGCAGTGCTAAAAGAAGAACGACTGAGACGGGAACGGTATTCACGTATGATATTTCTCCCGACAGCAAAGATATAATCGTGATATCGGGCCGCCGCACCGATGATACATCGGGAAGAGGGAATCAGAGATTACTTACCGTAAGTTCGGAGAATGTTAAATAGATAAAATGATTTTGCGGTTAAAGAATAAAAGTTTATTTGATTTAATAATTAATGCGGGGAATGTGCGAAAATAAATTATTTGACCGGTGCTAATAATATTTCAATGAAGTGATATAGTTTAATAATCGCGGTATAATTGACGGAGCATGTATGAAAATTCCAAAACGCATCGATACAATAAAAAGGCATATTATAAAATTCGAAAAGTATCTTCAGTACGAAAAAAGAACGTTCGGCTGTTATGACGATGGCGGCGGAATACGCTATATCATTGGTTCGTATTATATGCTTGCAGGAGACATCGAAGGCGCGCTTAAGCATTTCAAGTGGTTTCAGAGAGTTTTTCCTGATGACTGCGGTTCTCCAGAACAGTATCTATCGTGGACGCTCGCGCTTTATAAATCAGGTGATTTAAAGAAGGCATACACCAAATTTCTTCAGACTCTTTTGATGAACCCTTTCGTTATCGCAAGAGTTATAGGCGTTGATTACATAATGCCGTTTGAGCCTGGTTCAAATATTCCGACAAAGGAATGGGCTGACTGGATTGCCGATGAAATTTATAATCTGTGGGATGAAGATGCCGCAGCATGGGCGAAAGAATCTTTCTGTGATGAAAAGTCGCAGAAGATACTCTTCAGATATTATGAGATTGAAAAACAGCTTGTGACGGAACCCGTCGGTGAGAAAAGAAGTGAGCTTGTTAAAGAAATGTTCGCGATGATGGACAATCCTCAGAAATTCATATAGAATTGAAGTATTCAGATTAAATTTAAGTTCTCAAAGATTCGAATAAAAAATGATTGCTTTCAAGTCATCATTCGTAGAATCGAATTTTATTCCTTCATATTGATAAGGAGACCGCTTTGAAAAGAGAACCGAAAATAAACCTGAAACTGATTCCGCTTGCATGGCCTATTTGTATTGAGGGCATTACCGGTTCTCTGGTCAATTTTGCCGATACGTTTTTTCTCAGCAGAATTTCCGACGAGGTCGCTTCATCCGTAGGCATGCTTGGAGCGGTTCTTTTAATCGGCTACTGGGTTCTTCCTTCATTTACATCCGCCGGGACGAGTGTCGCCGCCCAGTATATCGGGGCGGGAAAGAAAGATGATGTAAAGCCGACTTATCTCGCAAATCTTCTCATCAGTGTGATGTCGGGAATTCTTCTGTCGCTGTTCTTTTTTCTCGCTTCAGGAAGAATCGGACTCTGGCTCGGCATGAGTGAAATTCAGAATTCCTATGCGCAGGCTTATATGGAAGTCATCGCCGTAAATTTTATTTTCGTTGGATTGCGGTTTTCATATGCTTCCATTCTGGCTTCAAAAACCCTTACAAGATATAATATGGCGGCGACTGTAGTTACCAATCTTCTCAATGTTTTTCTTAACTGGGCGTTTCTGTACGGTTTCTGGATTTTCCCTCAAATGGGAATTCACGGAATAGCCTTGGCTACGGTTATTTCTTATGCGGCAGGTTTTCTGATTCTTCTTCCGATAGTTCATTTGAGATTGCGGATAAATTTTTACGCCAGGAAATCGTGGCTGAAGCTGAAAAAGGTTGTTCTTCCTATCTTGAAAATAGGAATTCCATCCGCACTGGAGCCCTTCAGCTATACTTTTCAGAATATGATTGTTTCGTTTTTAGTTATCAAATTCGGTGTTGAGGCCATGAGTGCCAACACGTATGTTTTAAGACTCATTCAGCTGGATCTGACGGTTTCGTGGTCGCTTGCAACAGCCGGTCAGATAATCATGAGCCACTATCTGGGGGCGGGAAACTGGAAGGAAGTGGACCGCAGTTACTGGAAGGCCGCAAGATATTCAATGATCTTCGCCGCCATTAATCTTGCCGTCTATACGTCGTTTCATGGAATCTTTCTCGGTGTTTTTACAACTGATCCCGCGGTAATTTCCGCAGGGTTTTGGATACTTCTGATTTGTGTTTTTATGGAACCTATCCGTTCCATAAACATTATCAGCGGTCTTGCGCTGAAAACGGTGGGAGACGGAAAATTTTCCGTCGCTATCAGTTTCATATTCATGTGGGGACTTATTCCCGTAATTCTTTTGGCTTCAAAATTCGGCTTCGGAATAATCGGACTATGGGTATGTCTTATGCTGGATGAAACAGTCCGTGCCTTTATCAATATCCGCAGATGGCGTGGAGAAAGGTGGAGAAACAAGTCGGTTATATTTGAAGAGAAATCTTCGGAGGCGACGGAGTATTGCTAACAATTTCTGTTACTTTCTTTTTGCAAAAAAAGAAAGTAACCAAAGAAAAAATGATAGAAAGCCCTCTCCTTTCAGGAGAGGGCGCGCGGAGCGGGGAGAGGCTTATCTTATTAATATTGACACAAGAATTAATGATATATAGAAAGATTTCGAGTCTGTACTCTGAAATTCGTATGAAATGAATGCAGGTAATCACGTTTAGACGCTGCATTATTTTAAGAATTGATGAAAGACAGTGTAACTCGATTGATAAACGGAATTTTGTAATAAAAGAATTAAGTATCGAAAGATGTCTCAAAGAGGACGAAGTATTCCATGTCAGCGCGGGTGAAAAATAATGGGAAAGATAACCGTACAGGGCACTGAAATAAATATATTATCAGTGAATGAGGAAGATTTTATCTCTCTTACGGATATGCTGAAAGCTAAAGATGGAGATTTTTTTATTTCAGATTGGCTTAGAAACAGGAACACCGTAGAGTTTTTGGGTATCTGGGAAAAAATACATAATCCTGATTTTAATTATGGCGAATTCGCCCTAATTAGAAATCAAGCGGGATTAAACAGTTATAAAATAAGCGTAAAAGAATGGGTCGAAAAAACTGGAGCCATAGGTTTAAAGGCAACAGCCGGCAGATATGGAGGAACATACGCTCATAAAGATATTGCTTTTGAATTCGGTATGTGGATTAGCGCTGAATTTAAAATATATCTTATCAAAGAATTTCAGCGTTTAAAAGATGAAGAACGTAAACAGCTTGGCTGGGATATCCGTCGTAATCTTACAAAAATAAACTATCGTATTCATACCGACGCAATCAAAGAAAATCTTATACCGCCTGAACTGTCAAAAGCAAAAATTAATCTGGTGTATGCCACAGAAGCAGACTTACTCAATATGGCGCTTTTCGGCATAACCGCAAAAGACTGGCGTGATAACAACCCTGGCAAAAAAGGTAATATCCGCGATTATGCTGATATTTCTCAGCTCGTGTGTCTTTCGAATCTTGAAAATCTCAATGCGCATTTCATCTCAGAAGGCGTTAGTCAATCGGAAAGGCTTGAGAGATTGAACAAAATTGCCATTCATCAGATGAAATTACTAACGGTAGAATCCAGTGTTAAAAAACTGGAAAGCGGTAAATAACGGCATTTCAAAAATCGTTTTCAACTTTGCCACATGAATAGTTAAATCCGGAATAACGGCGGTTTAATGCGGATGAAACGCTTCGATCAGCTGTTTTATTAATATTGACACAAGAATTAATGATATATAGAAAGATTTCGAGTCTGTACTCTGAAATTCGTATGAAATGGATGTGTTTGTGATTCCGCACGGAGACTTATTAGTTTTATCAGATACGGCAGTAAATTTTAAGAAGATAATGTAACAGCGGGAATATAAAGCAAAAGCGTAATGAAGAAAAGTGAAAAACAGGTTAAATCGAAAAAGAGAGTTGCTGATCACGGAGAAGTTTATACTGCAGAACGTGAAGTCAATGCAATGCTTGATCTCGTTAAGCATGAAACCGAAAGAATTGAATCAAGATTTCTTGAACCCGCCTGCGGTTCAGGTAACTTTCTGGCTGAAGTATTAGAAAGAAAGTTAAATATTGTAAAATCAAGATACGCCAAGAGCCAGATAGAGTACGAGCGGTACGCTGTATTAGCCGTTTCAAGCATCTACGGCATTGATATTCTGCAGGATAATGTCGATGAATGCCGAAGCAGACTATTTGAAATTTTCAATTCGCATTACTCATTGCTGTTCAAAGACAAATGCAGGGATGATTGCCGCGGCAGTGTAGAATATCTGCTCGCCAGAAATATTCAGCTGGGCGACGCGCTTGATTATACGAACCCTGTTACAAAACAGCCGATCATTTTCTCGGAATGGAGTGCTGTAAACGGATGTATGCTTAAGAGAAGAGATTACATGTTCAGGTTTCTGGTTGAAGAATCCCATCAATTTGTGCTGTTTAATGATGAGGGCAACGCGGCCGCAATCGATGAGCCCGTGAAGGATTTTCCGCTGATTAATTTTTTGAGGCTTGCTGATGCAGAACAATAATATGAACTATAATCCCGATGTATTGTCGTGTCTCGCGAATCTGAGCAATGACGAGGTGTTTACACCGCCGAATCTGGTGAATGATATTCTGAATCTATTGCCTGAAGAATTATGGAAAAACCCCGATGCCAAGTTTCTGGACCCGGTTTCGAAGAGCGGTGTGTTTCTTAGAGAGATCGCCAAGCGGCTTGAGAAAGGATTAACAAAGAAAATACCCGATAAACAGAAGAGAATCAATCACATCTTTTCAAACCAGCTTTACGGCATTGCCATTACAGAGTTGACTTCACTGCTTTCGCGCAGAAGCGTTTATTGCTCAAAAACCGCCAACGGCAAATATTCCGTGTGTGATACTTTTGAGAATGAACAGGGCAATATTTATTATAAAAGATTAAAACATACATGGCATGACGGAAAATGCACTTATTGCGGAGCTAATCAGGAAGTATATGACCGCGATGAAGCCCTTGAAACCTATGCTTATAATTTTATTCACACAGACAAGCCGGAGGCGATATTTAATATGAAGTTCGATGTGATAATCGGCAATCCGCCGTATCAGTTGAGTGACGCAGGGCATGGAAGAAGTGCGAGTCCGATATATCATAAATTTATTGAACAGGCAAAAAAACTCAATCCCCGCTATCTGACAATGATTATTCCGGCGCGCTGGTTTGCAGGCGGAAAGGGTCTTGATGATTTTAGAACAGAGATGCTGAACGACAAAAGAATAAGGAAGCTTGTCGATTATGAAAATTCAAACGATATATTTCCCGGTGTAGATGTCGCGGGCGGTATTTGCTATTTTCTATGGGATCGGGATAATGCTGGTCTTTGTGAAGTAACAAATTTTATTAACGGCAATATCGAAAAATCTGAAAGGGCTCTAAATGAGTTTCCGATATTTATTCGTCACAGCAGGGCGATTCCTATTATTAGAAAAGTACTGGCTAAGAAGGAAAATGGAGGAAAATCACTAGTTGAAAGAGTAGCTCCCTCAAAACCATTTGGAATGAGAACTTTTTATAGCCCACAGGAAAAAGGTGTTCCATGTTGGTTTATTCAAAAGATTGGGTTGAAGTATGCAAATAAGAAAGATGTTGTTGATGAATATAATCTATTAGATAAATGGAAGTTTTTGTTGCCAGCAGCCCCAATTGCAGGTCAAACTGATTTTTCTAAACCAGTTGGTTTCTATTATGATGGAAATACGCGAATTGCAAAGCCAGGTGAATGTTGCACAGAGTCGTGGATTGTAAGTGGTTCTTTTACAACACAAGAGGAAGTTTTATCTTTTAAAACTTACATTTACACCAAAGTGGTTCGGTTTCTTTTGTTGCAAGCTGTAATTTCTCAGCACGTAACGAGGAAAAATTTTATTTTTATCCCCGACTTAGGTAGGTATGAAGGTGTTTATTCAGATGAAATGCTATGTAAAAGATGGGGAATAAACAAAGAAGAATGGGCGTTTATCGATTCCAAGATAAAAGACGTTGCCGGCAACGAACCAGAAGAACCCGGGAAAGAAGGGTCAGATGAGTACTGATAAACCGATTAGTACCTACGATGGTCTGAAATCCGAAATCGGGAAACTACTGCTTGCTGGCCGCGCTCAGGCGGGACGGGCAGTTAACACCATACTTGTGCAAGTCTATTGGCAGATAGGACGTCATATTGTTGAATTTGAACAAAGGGGCAAGCACAGAGCCGATTATGGTTTAGAACTGCTTGATACCCTTTCAAAAGACCTTTCTTCGGAATACGGCAAAGGGTTCAGCCGCTCCAATCTTTTTCAAATCAGACAGTTTTATATTAAGTATCCGAATATCCAGACACTGTCTGCACAATTGAGCTGGTCGCATCTGAAGGAAATGCTTTATCTTGACAACCCGCTCAAACGGAACTTCTACATCGATAGGCTGGCATCAAATGACTAAAAAAGAAGCCGTTCAAATATTTGAAGATAAGAAAGTGCGGACTATTTGGGATTCGGATCAGGAAAAATGGTATTTTTCTATTATTGATGTAATTGCCGTACTAACTGAAAGCGTCGATCCTAATGCTTATTGGAGAAAGCTGAAACAGAGACTGAAGAAAGAGGGCAATGAAACCGTGACAAATTGTCACGGTTTGAATATGCTCGCTAAAGTCG
>Ga0208459_1004607_pt1 | contig 10138 bp, 6 predicted proteins | sample AD_UKC087_MetaG_FD_184433 | JGI IMG/M metagenome (GOLD analysis project Ga0208459, IMG submission 184433) | Active sludge microbial communities of municipal wastewater-treating anaerobic digesters from USA - AD_UKC087_MetaG (SPAdes) (version 2) | ecosystem: Engineered > Bioreactor > Anaerobic >... | reverse complement strand
GAAAATTAGCGGGCTACCTCGGGCTGGAACCGTAATTTCGGCAAGCCCAGCAAGGCTTTTCGGTGGTTTTTTAATTCTTTAATAAATAAGATCCTCGTGCGCTATCGTTTTCTTTAAAAAGTGACAAAAGTGACACGAGAATAGATATAAAGGTTACAGATAGGTGTAACTATAAAATATGAATTTTACTTATTTTTTTATATCTTAACGCAAATGTCTCTAACGTATCTTTAATTCGTTTATCGCTAATAGACGCATAATCAACAAAATTAAAAGACATTATTAATAAAACCATAACCAACACATCTAAAGGCATTATGGCATTATTTTTATCTTGAATTTTAGTAAAGGTAAATCGATTATTTTTATAAGTAAAATGATTTTCTAATATTTTTACCTTTGAATGAGAAACCTGAGATAATAATCTAAAAGCGGAGGTATACATACTAGAAAGTCCAGCTATTTTAGCCGATTTTTGTACATTAATTTCATCCTTAATATTAGCTTTATCTATATTCTGTCTTATTTTTAACAAACAGTCATCAACATCTTCTTTTGAAAATTTTAAATCAGTCATTACTTCCGGGTTACAAGACAGCTCATTAAACATTTTTTTCTTTTGTATATCGTGATCACACCTAAATAATTTTAAAAATGTTTTATCGTTTTTTAATGATAAAAAATAGAATAACGACTCTAAAGCCGTTCTAGATAAAATACTAATTTCCAAATAATTTTTAGACTTAAATAGAGCTAAGCAGCCCTTACTAATACATACCACCCTTTCTTTATAAGCATACATGTAAACACCTTCTTTATTTTTTGGAAAATTAATTTTATCTCTTCTAAATTTGTAGCTATCTACAAAATCCACAATATCTTTGAGTAATTCTACAAATAAGTCCGCTTTTTTCATAAATTATTTGTTTCTAATTAGCCTGTTCAAATCTCTTTAATATCTGTAAATAATAATCTTGTAAATCACCATTAATTTTAGAATGATTTAATAAGACTGTTTTGCTATTATTCTTAACGACACATAAGATATTTTTATAAATGTTTTATTTTGAATCACTTTTAACAATTTCATATTCGGCTACTAAAATCATTTTATCACAAATAGGGCATCTAACATCTAAGGCGACGCTGCTATCTGTATTAATATTATCACTAGATTCAGGGGTTCCTTCCCAATCACATATAGGACATTTAATTTTCATATCACGCTTAAAATCTCCAATGTCAATTATTTCTGCTGGATATTTTTCCATAAATTCATTCAAGCCTAACGTTCTTAACTTGTCAGCTAAAAAAACTAAATCTCGATACAAGGGATTATCTGCCCATCTAGTTACTATAGCTGAAATAACTTTTAATTGGTGAATTATTATTTCTTCTTTAGAGGCATTAAACCTACTAAAAGTTTCATCGCCATATCTATTATAATCATCAACTAATTCTGAGTAATTGGCCAAAACATCAGCTGATTTAACCAATAAAGAATCATTAGAAAATTTTTTTATATGCGCTAACGCGTCTTTTTTTCTTTCTTCCCATGACAATGATCTGTTTTGTTCAGTGACACTTAAAACTAACTTTGTAACATCTTCTCCAAATCTTTCAGTAATCATCTCTGGTGTCGTTTTTTTATCTTTTGGACTATCTTCTATCGTGTCATGAAGTATTCCGGCAACAATAACATCTTCTGGCGCCTTAGCTAAAGATAATATTATTCCAACAGTTAAGGGATGGGTTATATAAGGAATAACCTTACCCTTTCTAGTTTGTTGCTGATACTGATTGTGGGTTTTACTAGCAAATTTAATTGCCCTTCTTATTTTGTCAGTATAAATTGAGAATATCATATTTTTAGTTAAATTTATTAATTACTGTTGAATAATTATTCAAAATTATAGAATCTTTATGATTAATTTTAGAATTTATAAATATTAATCTGCTGTTAACTTAATATTAACTACCAACAGATTTCAGTCTTTTCTCCAATTAATTCATTTAAATATATCTGGGCATCATAATAACCGCCAATTTTATCTATTAAGCCATTTTCTAGAGCCATCTCTCCTGGCATAGATGATCCGTCAGCTAATAACTTAACTTTATCAATCGGTAAATTGCGATTTTCGGAAATAGCCTTAATAAAGATATTATGATTTATTTCCAAATCCCTCATTATTAATTTTCTTTCCTCTGCAGTTAAAGGCTTATCGGGATCACCATAATCCTTAAATTTACCCACACTTAATGAGTTATAAGTTAAACCATCTTTAGCGTTCTTTTGAGTGTTATCTAGATAAGACATAGTAACACCCAGACTGCCTATATCCGATAAAGATGAGGCAAATATAACATCGGCGCCACTAGCTGCCCAATAAGCCGCTGAAGTGGCGGCGCTGCGCACAAAAACAACGGTTGGCTTTTTAGCCCTCTTTAAAGCGTTGGCAATCTCCTCAGCCGCTACAGCGGAACCACCATAAGAGTCAATTTCTAAAATTATGGCCTTTATATCTTCATTGGCCCCTGCCTCCTCAATCGTGGCTAAAATATAATCAGACGCAGTTTCATCATTTAATTGAGTACCATCTTCAGAAATATTGCTATCAGGAATATAAGTAACTAAATCACCCCTTAACTCAATACCTTGGACATTACACAGGCTATCGTCAGATTCATCATCTGAATAATCCTCATCAGCATAATCCTCGCTATAATAACCTAAATCAAATTGATAACTTATTTCATCCTTAACAATTATAAAAGCACCGAGAAAAATTATTAAAAAAGCTAATCCCTTTAACATCTTTTTAAATGATGGTCTTTTCCAATTTCTAGGATTTAATTTTTTATAATTAATTTCTGCTTTACAGATTTTAAAGTGGAGAATTCTTTTTAATAAGCCCGGCATAAAATTATATTCTAAATTATTTTTTAAAAAAATTAATTATCCTGCTCAAATCTCTTTAATATCTGTAAATAATCATTTTGAAGATCACTATTAATCTTTGGGTGATTCAACTTAGTTATCTCTCCATTGTTCTTAATAATATTAGCAATTTCATCCATATAAAAACCATCCAAAGTAGCAATAAATAAATAGGACGGATTCCAAGACTGGCTCATTCTACTAGCAGATTTAAGGGTATATTCAGAGCTTAAAGATCGTTGATATTTTACTTCAATTAATTTTACTTGCCTGGTGTCCCTATCAATAACCGCAAAATCTGGTGCTGTTCTTAATGTTTCAATCATCGGATTACTTTCATTAAAACCTTGCTGAATCATTTCGGGAATTACTTTTTCATAACCAAATTCCAAAACTGTAAAATTACCCGACTCCCTGAACATTTGAGAAAAAATTGTTTCAGCTATTTTTCCTTTTACCAGTTGTCTGGTGAAATTTACGTTACTCATATTTATTAACTTATTATTTTAATTAATTCTTTCCAAATTGCATACATGGCATAAGTATCCATATGGCAATATTTGAGAAGGTTCTTTGCAGTCTCATTTTTTTCTTCTTCAGAGCTATAATTCAAAATCTTTTCAAACCAAGCTTCCATGGCCGAGCCGCCTTCTTTAATTTCCAATTCTTTATAACTTAATTTTGGAACTAAAACGGGTAAGACTTTCTTAATTGACGTGCTTCCCCTAAAATTAGGGTGGACATGCAATTGTTTATGAAATATATCCATTAGATCGTAGATCCTGCTATTTATATCAACAAGAAATTCTCTGTTTTTTGGACTTAATAATCCTAATTCAGAATTTCTTGTTTGCTCAAATGGCTTATACCAAACAATAATATTACCTTCGGGGCCGATAGATTCTTTTAATGCTGAAATTATCCCTTCAGTTGGGTCAGAATTATCGGTATGGAGATATTCGTGATGCTCTAAATCTCCATCAGAACTATTTAAAACATGTAAAGAAAACTGAAAAGGAATATGTTGATATGGCTTGAATCCTTTAAATAGCGGTATCGCAGATGGATAAGTTTCGTAATCTAAAAAATACAATGGATAGCTTAACGATTCTAATTCATTTTTTATAGATGCATGATCTATAATTGGTATTTGACTCTTGTGAACATCTATTTGATTTCTCTGTGTATCAGATAATTTAAAATCATTAGGAACATCACTAATACCAAGAATTCCAGAATTTACCAATTCGGCTAATTTTTTCTTACTCAATCCTATACGAGAGAGATCATGAATTGAGTATTCCGGGACTTCTGGATGAGAATACTGAAAGGTAGAACAATGATTACTTCTTCCTTTATAGACACAAGTACATTCTAAAGCTCTTTCATCTTCTTGAAAAAGAGCTTCCTCCGCTTTATTCATTTTTTCTCGAGTAGATTCCTCTCTTTCTAATATCTTATCAGTTACATCTTCTATTACAAAAAGCTCATGAATATTTATTTCATCACCACGAATATACTCTTTATTTAAATGTATAATATTGACGCTCCCAATCTTAATACCACAATCACACAATATGACATATTGAAAAGCGGCATCATCAATATGATCTCGCTCTTCACCATTTTCTTTTACAGTATTAGTTCCTTTTATTTCATATAAATTCCAGCAGTCATTGTCTTTATCATATTCTAAGACATCATTCCTGGCTAAAAATTTTCCCAAAATAAAAGTTGATTGAAAAATAACGGGCTGTTTATCTTTAATATATTGCTGTGTTTTTGTTGTCGCCGTTTCACCAAATTCTTCAATCAAAATTCCAGACGGAAAAAGTTTTCTCGCCCATGATTCAACTAAATTTCCATTAGCGACCAAGCTTTTTTCAAAAGCGGACAACTCAAATTTAGATGCTAACTCTGGTTTATGTTGTTTTAGCCAGGCATTTTTAGCACAAGTTAGGAACTCAAGATAAATTGTTTTTGTAATGTGTTGCATTTTTAGGTTATTTAATTTTAAACCTTTCTTACACCTCTACAATAAGGAAATTTTGAACAACCATAGAACTTGCCATACCTACCTTTTCGCAAAATCATTTTTGAACCGCATTTCGGACAAGTTTTTTCACCAAATACCTCTCTGTCATCTTTGATATTATCACGAGCAGGCTTATCTACTAAAGTGTACCCTTTACAATGGCAACAAAATCTCCCATATCCAGTAATCAAATCTGGATCCCTAAAATCTTTATAATCTCTTATCTCCTTACACTTAGGACATTCCTTCATTTCTCCGTTTTGCAAACCTTCTATTGTATTATGTATGTGATTTATTACATTATTTTTTTCTATTCCATTTTTAATCAATGCGCTAATTCTATCATTAAGTTTTGAGATTGGATCATTTCCAATATTGAATTTGTTTATTCTTAAAAACTTATAGCCATAACTCTCTAAAACTTTTTGTCTGTAAACATCAGAATCAGTGTAATAATCTTGATAATTAAATTCATTTACCTCATCAATTTCCTTAAAGTGTTCTCTGAATCCGTCATATTCAATCACTATTTTATGCTCTTTATGTGTCTCATCTTTATATACTAATAAGAAATCAACCTTATAACTTGGGTGATTATAGGTTTTATCAAGTTGTTTTAGATATTTTCCTAACTCAAATTGAGGAATAAATTCAATATCATCTTTGTGTTTTTTCCAAAAATCTGTTTGATAGAACCAATTCATGACTTCTGGTTCCATCTTTGATTTCTCGTCAACCTCACTAATATTTCTTTCTTTTTTAGCTTCGTCTAAAATAAAATGATAATGTCTTATTGCTTCACCAATTGAGCCGTTATATTTATCTATTGGTTTACTTAAGACAAAATGCATTGTTTCCTTGGCACGGCTCAAACCGACATTCAGCCTTTGAGCTTTTATCTTTCCATCCTCTTCAATATCAACATCGCTTAAATTTTTAATGAAAACACCCCACAAATGATCGTCTTCTTCCGTAGCAACCATTGAGTAAAAAATTATATCTCTTTCTTCACCTTGGCAGGTGTCGAAAGTCATAATTTTTAATTTTAATTTATCGTAAAAATAGTCTTTTTCAGGTATTCTATTTATCATTTCCACCAATAATTTTTGCTGGTTTGTGTGTGGGGTGATAATCCCAACACTTTGATTGCTATCAACTTCTTTTAATTTTTTTAGTTCTAATATAATAAATTCAGCCTCAAGAGTATTTGTATTTTGCGCAATTTCTTTTTTTCCGTCGTGTTCTATGATAGAAAATTTAATAACATCATCAATAGCCTTCCCTCGAATTTTCATTACCTGCAAACTATCCTGATAGAAATATTTGTTTGAATAAGAAATAATTTCTTTATATCCTCTAAAATGCTTTAATAATTGAGCATTATAATTTGTTATAAATTCAAAAAATTCCAGAATGGATGTTTTGATATTAAATTTTCCAAGTTTTACTAATTTTGTTCCTTCGTCAGAAACACATTTTGTAAAACAATCTTTTAAATTATTTAGATATTCTCTATTTGTGTCAGTTCTGGCTTGAGCAGTCTTAACATTGCTGAACTGCTTTTTATCACCTAAAATAAGAATCTTTTTAGCGCGTAACAAAGCAGGAAAAGCTTGAGCAATGCTAACTTGAGAAGCCTCATCTATGATAACGAGATCAAAGATTTCTGGTTCAAGTGGAATATATTCAGCATAATCTCTTATACCCGCCAAAATACAAGGAAACGCCTCTTTAAGTTTTAAAAATTCATCTTTGGGGAATCTCTGCTTTGTTCTAATAATATCACGCAATGCTTTTGCTGTGGCCTTATTATTTTCATAAAAATAAATTAATCGACCATCCAAAAGGAATGTCATTTGAGTTGTAACAAGAGATTCAATATTCTTCTTTTGATTGGCGTAATTTAATGTAGGGATGTTATTAAAATCTTTCTCTATTTTTTGCTTCAAATTTATAAATCTAATTAATCTATCAAAATCAAGATCAGAAATCGTTATTAACTCATTTGAGCAAAGAGTCTTAAATGAAGATAAATCAATTTTTAATTTCTTTATTGTGCTAGAATACTTCTGTAAATTGGCATTCAAAAACTTCAAATCATCTCCAACTTGTATTAAATTGCTTAAAACTAACAAAAGTGATTCATCAGTAATTATATGATGAACAAATCTTAAATAGTCAAAATTAATTTTAAATTTTTCATCAAGCTGTTTTTTCTGTTCTCTAGAAAATTCGTAAATGTTTACAATCTTTTTTAAATCATCTAATATACTATGCGGCTCAATTTGGGAAGATAAATAAAATGATTTTTTAAATTCTTTATCTATATTTTCAATTCTCTCTTTTTTAAATAAATAACCAAAAAGCCAATTCTTTTCATTTTCATAAGTAGCAATAAACTGCTCCAATTTTACTAAAGAGTTTTCATCGAAACGTTCAAATATCGTGAGCAAAGAAACTTCATTTACATAAGTTTCTTTTATTTTTGTAATGGAAGGGGCTAAGAAGTTTAATAACCACAAATATTTTTGGAAGTTATTTATATCTTTAAATTCATCAATAGAAAAATTTAGTAATTCAAAAAGTTGTGCTTCTTTTTCTTTTTCATCTTGATTGATAATTAATTTATCATTCAACGAAAAAAATATCTTTCTAAACTCTTCAAGCTCAATAGCTGATTCAGGTTTATCTAAAACCTCATCAATATCAACCGGAAAACCATTATTAGAATAATAGGATTCTAAATCAAATAACTCGTGTATTTCATTTAAATCTATCTCTTTGTAGGCCAATATCTCGGCCTCTAAATCTTCCTTTAGGGTATTGCCTGATTTTTCTATATTAATTTCAAGTTCGTCATAGTCTTTTTTAACCGCTCGATGATGGGCTTTGATATTTTCTATCGCAGTTGTCGCTAATATTTGACTATAAGTACTTCCAGTTTTACCAAGACGTAAGATTGGATTTTGGAAGTTCTTATCAAGACGAACCTTATTCATTGTTTCAGTAATCTTATCTTCTACAACATCGAGGGCTTCTTTTTTGTCTGATAAAATCAAAACTGATTGATTCTTCAAAATTGAATCAAATGCGATTGCAGTAATCGTATGACTTTTTCCTGTACCTGGGGGGCCTTCTACGATTATATATTTGCAATCATCCTTTCTTATGGCAGACAAGATTTGAAGTTGCTCGCCGTTTAAAGGGATAGGGCTATTGAAAACTAAACGTTCGCTTGTTTCCGTGTCGTCCCATTCTTCTTCAACAGCAGAATTGAATGGTTTTGGATTATTATGAATAAAATCATCAATAAGCTTATTAAATGCATCAGCCAACACGTTATCTCCCGCATTGAGAAGTTTTAATATTTCTTCATAATCATTAACCAAAGCCTCATCGGATTTATCAAATAGAGCTAAATAACAATTATTAGAAGCTCTAACAAGAAAGCTTTTTGCAACTTGCTGCTCTGAATTACTTACAACAATGCTTTTATCGAGTTCAAAAAAGTTTGTTATTTCATTTAGTATTTCACTAACAACATTTGGAAAATCATTTTGATGTTGAGCTAAATAGATTATTCTTTCAGCCGTTGTTTTTAGTTGCCCCTTCTTTCCTTTATCTTTATTATATTCTTGAGTTATATATTCAATAGCCTTTTTATTTATATATACCTGAGAATCAAACTCTATTTCTAAAGAGTCATCTTGCTTTTTAATTCCGAAGGGAATGTAAAAGATAGGAAATTTAGCATTGTTAAATGTAATATCACAAAAATATAAATAAAATTCTTGTTTATCTAAAATAGTTCTATTTCTTTCCATCTCATATACTTCTGCAAACAAATCTCCCACCTGAAATCCCTCAAAAAAAGAATTAATGGTTATTTTTACATCTGACAAATCAAAAACTTCTTTAAGCTGTTTTGATATATCAAGTTTTTCTTTTGATATAACGAGTTTTAATATCTCGGAAATTTTGTTTTCTAACGAAGAAGATAAAACAGCGGTCAACTCTTCTTCCATTAAATAAATATTGTTTTCATCTCCAAGATTTAAATTTTCCAATGATTTCTCAATACTTCCAATAAAGGGCAAGGCTAATTCTTCTTTTAAAATTCTCGCTGCCGATTCAAGCGAAACATTTAAAGCCTGATCATATTCTTTTTTATATAAAACGGCAGACTTTTCAATTTCGTCGGCAATAAGATTAATAACTTTTATAATTTGCTTATTGGTTATTTTTTCAATCTGTAATTTTACCAGGTCTAATAAATTTTTAGGTATACTAGTTTTATAAACCCCTTTTTGTATTGTGTTAATAGCATTTTTATCAAATGCGTGATTAATTGTTTTCCAAACCAGATTATAAAAAGAAGGATACTTATTCAAATTAAGACCAACAAGCAAATTATTATTACTTCTAAATTGGATACTTCGTTTTGGATTTTTTCTTTTATGAAAATCCGTCTCTAAAAAATCCATGAAGTATTTAGCAACTTCTTTTATAAAAACAAGGCTACCCTTATTTTCTGCGCTATTTTTTTCATTCATATTTTTTTCTAAAGTTTGATAAAATCACACATTTAATTCTTTGTCTTTATAACCTGCATCACTTTCCCAGCTACACACAAACAACCAATGTCATCCTTATGTAAAATAATTGGCGGATAATCTCTGTTTGACTCCGAAATCAGAACAACTGATTTCCTACTCTTATCTTCTTTAAATTTTTTAATATTAGCAACACCGTCAAGCACAAATAGAGCGTATTCTCCGTCCGCAGGTTTGTTTATAGAAGAATCAATAATTACATAATCACCATCTTCTATACTCTCTCCGTCTATTTTAGCCCTATTCATTGAATTGCCAACAGCTTTGATGGCAAATATATCTTTCTTGTTCTTTTTTAATATTTTTTTTGAAACCTTTAAATAACCATCGATATTATTATCAGCATAAATTCTAGCATCACCACAATTAGCTGCCCCCATGATAGGGATGGAAATAATATTACTGTTTGAGCTATTATTCAACCCAACAACTCTGTTTTCTTCTTTAATAATTTTTAACAAACCCTTAGCCTCTAATTGATTTAAATGGTGCTTGATTTTCTGTGGGGCATCACCCTCTCCTATCGCCTGGCTAATAGCTCTTAATGTC
>Ga0208459_1004599_pt1 | contig 10146 bp, 8 predicted proteins | sample AD_UKC087_MetaG_FD_184433 | JGI IMG/M metagenome (GOLD analysis project Ga0208459, IMG submission 184433) | Active sludge microbial communities of municipal wastewater-treating anaerobic digesters from USA - AD_UKC087_MetaG (SPAdes) (version 2) | ecosystem: Engineered > Bioreactor > Anaerobic >... | reverse complement strand
GTTCCAATAACCATCCAAAATTTGTGGTGAGAGTGCTTCGATCTCTTTTCCATCTTCTTCAATGAGTTTTTCCATCTGCTCAAACCTTGAGATAAACTTCTCCGTCGCCATTCTTATCGCCCTTTCCGGGTCCACGTTTAGAAACCTTGACAAATTCACTATCGCAAATAGGAGGTCTCCTATCTCCTCTTGGAGCTCTTCGTCATTATTGGCATTTTTAACCTCTTCTATTTCTTCGTGAACCTTTGCCCAAACTTCTTCGGTCTTGGTCCAATCGAATCCAACTGCTGCGGCATTTTCCTGTACCCTGCGTGCCATCGATAAACCGGGTAATGCCTTGTTTACATCGCCTATACTCGTTCTCTTTTCGTTCCCTTTTTCTTTTGCCTTTATCTCTTCCCATCTTGAATACGAATAACCTTCTGCATCTCCAAATACATGTGGATGCCTGCGAACTAATTTATCGTTGAGTGTCTTCACCACGTCACTTATCGTAAACGCATCACGTTCCTTGGCGATCTGTGCATGGAATACCACTTGGAGCAGTACATCGCCGAGTTCCTCTTTGAGTTCTTCGTCATCTTTAGAATCAATGGCACTGAGTACTTCGTACGATTCTTCTATCAAGTATGGTTTCAGCGTCTCATGTGTCTGTGCCTTATCCCAATCACAACCGTGTTCACTTCTCAATTCCGCCATTATTTCAACTAATCTTTCGAATTCTTTTCCAACCATTCCTTTACTTCCCCCATTTCAACCTTCAAACTACGCGACATCAGACATTTGATCGAATCTGAAGGTGATTTCTTGTTGTATATGACCTCGTAAATCTCTTTAGTTATAGGCATATCAACTTTATCACCATAATTCTCTACGATTGCCTTGCAAGTGTATGCACCTTCAACGATTTCAACACTTGCTTCAAGCAGTTGCAGCGGGTCAAATCCCTTTGCTATCATCTCACCGTATCGCCTATTTCTACTATGCCTACTGTTGCAAGTCACAACGAGATCCCCGAGCCCCGCTAATCCCATGAAAGTTAAAGGATCGGCACCGAAAGTTGCAGAGAACTTCGTTATTTCGTAAAGCCCACGTGTGATGAGTGCTGCTTTTGCATTATCCCACCCACCGAGTCCATCAACAACGCCAGCAGCGATAGCTATAATGTTTTTGAGTGCACCTGCAAGCTCTATGCCTACGATGTCTTCGTGTATGTAGACTCTGAAATAATCGTTTGAAAACTCTCTTTGGAATATCTCTTTATTCTCACCGGCAACCGCCACTGCAGTTGGCAATTTCAACGCCACTTCCTCTGCGTGGGACGGACCAGATAACACGGCGTAATCGCAATCGAAGAACTCTTGAACAATTTGAGATACTCGCTTCCCCGTTTTAATCTCGATACCTTTGGAAAGATTGAGGAAACACTTTGGCTTGTAATCAATTCGCTCGAGGACGCCTCTCACAAACTGTACTGGTGTCGCTATGATCAATACGTCATATTCTTTCCCAATCGATATATTGCTAACAACCTCTACATCGAGTGCTACATCGGGTAGATGCGGCATCTTCTTCTTTTCATTCAATCTATTCGCAAGCTCCGTACTGTGTGCCCAGAGTAAGACATCGTGGCCATTCTCTTTCAGTAATTGGGCGATAGTACATCCCCAACTTCCTGCACCAAGAACAAAGTATTTCATTCTATCCACCTCTACATTTTACCTATATGTTATTTTATGTTATTTATTGTCTTCTCAACACATCGGCGATCATCTGGACTGACCATTTGACTGCGGGGGTTCTGTACGGATTAGATGCGCTATCCAACTTGATTAGCCACACATCGCTTTCTGTGCCTTCCATCCCTTTCATTCCTTCCATCTCACGTTGCACTGTGAGGTAGTAATGCTGTTGGAAGTCACCATCCGATGCAATCAGCTTTACAATGTACGAGCTATCACTTTCGGATCTGTACACATTCTTTACAACTACAACTTTGGTATCTTCTTTGAACACTTTACCAACCAGACTATTGAATTTTCCTTCATCGATTTCACACTTCGCATGCGGCATTTCATGTATACCCCCGATCAACCTATCGACTTCTACGTGTTTTGCTTTCTTCAACGTGACGGCATATATATTCCTACCGTACTTCATCCACTTTTGCTCATATCTCGTCTTTATCTCTCGATCAGGATTTTCGGCATATCCCGAGACCTCGAATAACCCATTGCTTATAGCTGTATCTATCGTCTGCTTTGCATACCATTCCACGTCGGTGGTTAATTCAAATGTCCCACCATCACAAAGTACATTCGCTAACGTGCTGAAAAACTCTGGAACGATGACTCGCCTTCTTTCTTGAGAATGTTTGTCCCAAGGAATTGGAAAATTCATGACCACTTTCTCCAACGTTTTTGGCCCAAAAAACTCGCGCATTCCGAATCGTGCATCTGTAATGACCAACCTCACATTGTTTAGACTATTTACTCTGTTTTGTGCCTTCTTCATCGATGTAACGGAGACCTCAAAACCCACAAAATTCTTTTCAGGATGACTCCTTGCACAGTTTTCCAGATACTCTCCACCACCAAAGCCTATCTCAACGATTATTGGATTTTCATTACCAAAAACCTCAGACCATCTGAGTGGTAGATAATCATGGTTTGCGGGTCGTATTTCGTTACCATATGTACCCTCGTAAGACATATTGCACCTCGTTGATTTCATCTTATTTTCTGTCTTTTAAGTTCTTAAAGTCACTTAGATCACTTAACATCACTTAAAGTACGTATTTAATTCATTCAAATATTGTCCGGTTGGATATTTTACCTTGTAATCTTGGTATTTCTTGCTCGCCTTTGCCACATCGTTCAAGCTAAGATACGATTTTATCTCATAGTAGTACACGTCTTCTTTGAAGTATACCTCTATGCCGTCTAACTGTACTTCCAAATATGAAAAGATCGTAATTGCATTTTCATATTGCTCGTTTGAATAGAACCGCAAGCCAATCAAAAATAGCTCACGCAGGTCTCTCGTCTCCTTTATGATCTTTTGAACATCGACTGTTGTCCCATTCGTACTTTGCGATGTTTGAGAATTTTGCGTACTTTGCGTGTTTTGAGTGCTCGTGGTTGTTGCTGCATTTTTCAGTGTATCCACGCTCTTTTTTAGATCATCGAGTTGCTTAGAAACATTACTCACATCTTTTGAAAGCGTGTCCAAATTCTTTTGCAAAGTACTCACAGTAGAGCTGAGCTTTGAGACATCTGAATTTGTGGTTTGAGATTGAGTATTGATTTTACTGATACTATCATTTATAGTCGCAATCTGTTTTGTCAACGAACTCACAATCGTTGAAATGGCATCTATCTTACTCGACACATTCCTATCGTTCTGGTTATTCGTATCCTTCAACTCTGCCAAAGATTTCTCAAGATTTGTAAGCTTGCTTTCCAAAGATTTTATTGCGTTGAGTGTATCTTCATCTTGTTGGCTAAATTGTTGATCAATCGGCGTAGTAGATGTAGGAACATTACTCGTAGGGTCATTTTGAGCATTCGAATTACTTTCGTTTAACCTGCTCATTGCATTATTGAAAGTTTCTTTTAAGTTAGATATTTCCTTTGAAAGTGTAGAGACTGTGCTTGTAAGTGCATCGAGCCTTGAATTGATGGCAACCTCATCCATATTCGATTGCGCTGGAACTTGCGTTGATTGTACTGATTGTACTGATTGTGGTGATTGCATTGTTTGTGTGGTTTGTGTGGGTTGAGCTGATATTTGTGATAGATTTTGACTAGCGGCAGCGCTCTGTTTCAAAGATTCAATAGACTGCGTCAATGTATCTATTCTCTCGCGCAGTTGCAGGATCACTTCAGTCTGCTGCATTATTTTTTCATCTATGCTCCTTATTTCTGTACGATCTACCATGTTAGTTGCCGAAGATGAGTCTACGAGAGATTGCATCTTCGAAGATAGTGCATCCATTTTAGCTTTCAGATTGCTAAGCTCTTTGGTTATGGGCGTTAAATCCACATTCACGTTAGCTGCATTATTCACATCAGCTACGTTACCCAAGTTACTTGAGCTAACTTTTGAACTATCTATACTTGCAATGCTCTTCTCCATTTTTGAAATTTTATCCGATATCAGTTTCATCTGGTCTTCTATACTCTTCACAAGATTTTCAACGAATGCATCGTTTTGCGACGAACTTGATGAAATATCCGTATAAGTCGCACTCTTCATTGCTTGCGAGAGCTTTTGATCCAAGTAATCTAAACTCGTCTTTATTGTGACAAGAGCATCTGATAATGCGGCGATCTGGGCTGAGGACTGTGTGTTGTAACTTTGCATTTTGCTTGCTATGTCTTTTATCCCCGATTCAACGTTTCCCAATTCCAGTGCGGGTGATTTGGTCAACGAAAAGACAGATATGAACAAGTTTATGAGAACTAATGCAAATATAGTAACTATAATTGCGGGGATTATCGCACTTGCATTTCCATGTGACGACTTAACTTGTGAGAGTACTGGATGGCTTTTATCCAATTGTCTCAGAATATCCGAGAGAGTTTTGATTTTCTTCTTGTCGCCTTTACGAATGGCGGTTAGTAGTTCTATGGCAACTACTTCCACAACTTGGGGGAAGGATCTTTTTAACTTTTGAGCTTCCGCAATGACTATCGGATAATTCTCCGTTTGAAATTCTCTCAGGATTTTCTCAAGTGACCTTGCCACTTCCTCTGCATCATTTTCTATACCTTCAACCATGTGCAGGTATATTTGCTTCTTATCCTTTGGCAATAAGTTATATATCTCGACTGCCCTCTTAAGATTTCCAGCCTTTACTTCGAGCTCGAATAGCACGTGATTGTAACTGTCGCCAAGCGATTCTATCAAATTCCTCGCCAGTGACAATTCGTTCCTTACGATTAGCATCCTCAAAAATTTCTCAACTACATCTGATCTTGTATCATTTCCTTCGAAATCTTCGAAAGCCATATCCCATCCTCCCAGATTATCCCACTTCAAACTTGCCAAACACTTCTGGCAACTTAGCGATTACTTCAAAGGTACTGTTCATGCCCTCTTGCGGCATCATCTCACCGGCAAGTCCAAATACGTAGGTAGCTGTCTTTGCAGCATCTATTGGTTGTAGATGCTGAGAAAGCATAGCGGAGAGTACACCAGAAAGGATATCTCCACTACCAGCTTTTGAAAGCGAGGTGTTGCCTGTTATATTAAAATAGATGGCCTTTCCGTCAGATATGATCGTTGTCGCATCTTTCAGTATAGTTATAACACCAAACCGATGTGAAAATGATTTTACTTCAGCATAATTCTGTTTTATCTCCCCGACAGGCTTTTCGATCAATCTCGAAAACTCACCTGGGTGCGGTGTCAATATGATAGCCTTTCCAGGCTCTCTATTTTTGAGCAATTCTTTTAAGTGAGGTGTCTTTGACAATATATTTAGTCCATCTGCATCGATTACTACAGTATTCGGGGCTTGAATTGCAAACTCTAATATCTTGCCTTTCTCTTCTTCATCGTCCAAACCCCAGCCAGGACCTATCAACAATATAGCACTGGTTGGTAATGAAGAGATGAATTCATTCACATAATCTGCGCTTAATCTGTCTGTGATACCGCCACATATAAGTGACGGATCATGAGCCATAGCACACTGACAACTCTTTTCTGGGGCAACCAATCTCACCATTCCGCTGCCACACCTCTGTGCAGCTAATGCACTTAAAACCGGTGCGCCGATGTATCTATTAGATCCACCTATAACGATTACCTCACCAAAACTTCCCTTGTGTGAAGACCTTGGACGATTTGGCTTGCATACATTATCTACGGTCAGTAGAGATTTGTTGAACGCAAACATATTGTAAATTTGTGATGGGATACCAATCTTTGCAACTTTCAACTTGCCGGTTAGTTCTCTACCTGGGAATAAAAAATGGCATGGTTTTGGATAGCCAAACGTGACGGTCATATGTGCTTGCACAGCATAATCGAGCACCTTACCCGTATCGGCATTTACACCTGATGGTATATCTACAGAGACTGTGAATTTTGAATAAAGATTAACCGCTCCGATGACATCTATGTAATTCTTATCGTCTATAGGTCTATTCAGCCCGGTACCGAAGATTGCATCCACTACGATATCTACTCCGGAAATCATCTCGGATAACTTCTCCAATCCGATGTCCGAATACTTGTATACAATCCCACCGTGCCTCACGTATCTATCGAAATTGCTCTTGGACACATCACTCCTTGGTTCTCCCATCGCCACAACTCGCACTGCTTCGGTATAATTCAAAAGGTCCCTTGCAACGACGTAACCGTCACCACCGTTGTTTCCACTACCACAAATCACAAGGAAACTTTTGTCTTCCAGATTACCAAATTCATACCACAATGCTTGGACCACAGAAATTCCTGCACGTTCCATGAGGATTTCTTCGGATATGCTGAACTCATCTATCGTTACCTTCTCTATCTTTCTCATTTCTTGGCTATCAACGATCCTCACTTGATCATCTCCTGTACAGGATTTTGTAAATATTATAGTACCTCAATATCTTCTTTATATACCTTTGCCCCGCATCGGATTTCACATCTTCAGATGCATTTGGCCCCGTATTGTAGTGAATGAGTGCAGTATTCACATCTCCATCTCTTTCGAGCAGATAATTCAAATACATGCATCCCAATATTATGTTTTCTTGAGGATCCGTGTAATCGTAGTCTGTACCAAATTTCTTATTGATCCATTCTGCGGTTTCCGGCATTAGTTGCATGAGTCCATAAGCACCGACTACTGATGTTACATTCTCTCTGAAACTGCTTTCCGTCTTAATCACGCTTAGAACGAGTAAAGGATCAAGATTACCTGAATAATTCAAAACCGTGTTGTAGTACTTGAGGGGAAAGAGCTGGAAGACTAAAAATATCATTACTATGATGAAAGTTAACAAACACGATATAAACAACCTCAATTACTATTCCTCCTTAAAATGCTTTGAATCACTTCAGCCATAAATTATCATAAATATCGTACATCATCGTACGCCATAATACAAACACAGAGGAATGTATTTTCCCTTCCTCTGGAGTACTTTTACGTAACAGTTTTCTTCATTAATATTATAGCATACGTTATCACCATAAAACAACATGTTGAAAAATTATCGATGCTCCACTTTCAAAAGTGTGCCAATTTAGTGCAGATTATTTAAGCACGTATCTTAAGAAGACCAATACGTATCCGACAGATATGATTGCGGGTCCAAAAGGAATAACCTTGCTCTTTTTCACAGCCCCGAATATTATACCCAAGAGTGAGGAAAATAACAATAAGAAAGGCATGTAGACAAATCCGCACGCGTAGGCAAATGTTGGAAGAAGGAAAAGATCTCCAGCGCCTATACCATCTTTGTACCTCATCTTCAAAAGTAACAATATGGTCAACGCTACGACTGCACCGACTATGTCAAGTAGCCAATAATCTGAAAAGTGATAAAGATTTGCGTAGATACTGGCAACCAAAGTGCAAATCCAAGTGTAGTCTGGAAGAAGCATCTTACGTAAATCGATGAAGATTGCCGGTACAGAAACGGTGAAGATGATATCCAACACTATAGCCAAATCCATTGGGAAGATTGCATGATTGAGCAAAAACGAAAGTGCGTATGTAATCTCAATTATCGGGTATCGTATACTTATCTTTGCACCACAATCCCTGCATCGCCCTCTTAGTACAAGGTAGCTTAGAATTGGCACATTATCGTACCAGCGAATTGTGGCACCACAATTTGGGCATATCGAAAAGCGGGGCTCCGTTAACTTTAGCCCCGCCATAGGACGATATATCAATACATTTGCGAAACTTCCAAACACTGCACCAATGATAAACCAGAAGGATAGCATCAAACTATTCCACATTTTTCCTTTTCACTCTGCGTAAGTAATTCATCGAAAAATTCCTTTTTCCCATATAGGTACCAGAAATTGTCTTCCTTGAGTTCATCGATCACTTGCCTTGCCATATCCATCTTACCAGTCTTTGCATAAGCCACTGCAAGTATGAGACTCAGATGCTTCGCTTCAGAATTCGTGCTAATAATACTTTCCACGGTATTTATAACCTTCTCGTAATTTCCCTTCTTGAGATGTACCTTTGCCCAAATTTCTATACCATTTGGGTCCTTTTGAGGATCAACTTCCATGAGTAAACTCTCGTACTCTTTGGCTTTGGCTTCATTACCGAGCCTTCTGTAAAGCCCTGCAAGTTCATACAGTGCAATTATACTGTTCTCACTGTTGAGTCTAAACTTCTCAAGCACTTCAACTGCCTTCCCCAGGTCACCAATCTTCGTGTAGGCATCAGCCAGCATGAAATATGTAAACGTATCACTAGGAGAAAGTGTAATTTCCTTTTCCCAGTATTCTATGGCTGTTTCGTAGTTACCCATATTGTAGTATGCCTCACCTAACATTGAATACGACTGAACTAACCAAGGATCAATTTCGATAGATCTATTTAGATACTTAATAGCTCCTTCTACGTCCCCTTCTTCAAGTAAGAGAGAACCGTAAAGTTCGTAAGCAGGAGCATAATTCTTGTCAACCTTCGTGGCAAATTTCAGAATATCTTTTGCAGTATCTGCTTGATTCTTGTCTGCATATTCTATCGCCAATTCGTACAACCCGTCTGCTGTTACATTCATCAAACTTTCTGGTGTAAATCCATATTTCTCAAGGAACTCCACTACTTCCGTCCAAACGATCGGTTCGTAAATCATCTCGTTGAGAGATGTAATCTTCTTTTCGATCTCTTCAAGCATTTCAATCTGCTTGTACAATTCAGGAACACTCTCAAAATCTCTTTTCATGTTACGCCAGTCACCAGAATAGAAAAGGTCACGTAAAATAACTAAAATGGGTGTTTCGTCGTTGATTTCCATTGAAAAATCACTTTTTGAGCCCAAGATGAGCCTTATGATCATTAACAACACCTCCCTTTTTTGTAACTTGGTATTTACATTCTATCATATTTCTTCATCAAAGTAAATATAGTAAAACGTAGTACTTGAACAGAAATCGATAGAAACAGGATGATATTATTAGGAATATTCAATTACTTCCCAAATACCAATGCGCTTGCTAGTTATTCGATTATTGACATCAAAAATGCAATCATCGGTAATGACAAGGAAGGTATGAAAGAGCTGCTAAGAAGAGAAGTAATTTTAAGAATTTTCTAAGCTAGACAATGATATAATATACTCGAAGACGTAAGAAACGAAGTACAGGTGGAAGATTGAAAAGATGAATGTTATAGTAAGAAGATAGAAAACCAAAATACTAAGTTAAAAAGGAGGCATGTGCTATGAAGAATATGAAAAAAGTATTGTTTGGTGTACTGTTGCTTGTGTCAGTTTTGTCGCTTGCTCAGGTAAATGCTGGTTACAAAAGCCCCGTAGTAAACGTTGTTAAAGTTGCTGCACCTGCAGTTGTCAAAATAGACGTAGTCGTCCAAACAGAGATATCTATAGACCCGTTCATCAGTGAATTCTACAGGCAGTTCTTTGGTGATATACCACAACAGTATGAGGAATCGGATGCAGTTGGTTCCGGTTTCATAATTAGTAAAGAGGGATACATCGTAACTAACTACCACGTTGTTCAAGGTGCAAAAAAGATCACTGTTACACTTCTAAACGGGGATAGCTACGATGCTCAGTACGTTGGCGGTGATGAGGAACTAGATCTTGCCGTTGTAAAGATCAAGCCAAACAAAGACATACCAGTGATAGAGTTGGGTGACTCGGACAAGCTGGAAATTGGTGAATGGGCAATTGCAATTGGAAATCCGCTTGGGTTCCAACATACAGTCACGGTTGGCGTCATTTCTGCAACTGGTAGAAAGATACCAAAGCCAGATGGAAGTGGATACTACACAAATTTAATTCAGACGGATGCTGCGATTAACCCAGGTAACAGTGGTGGACCACTACTCAACATATACGGTCAAGTTATAGGTATCAATACAGCGATAATCAATCCAAGTGCAGCTGCTAATATCGGTTTTGCAATACCAATCAACACAGCAAA